>Ga0164293_10001342_pt1 | contig 20433 bp, 16 predicted proteins | sample GEODES118metaG_FD_111487 | JGI IMG/M metagenome (GOLD analysis project Ga0164293, IMG submission 111487) | Eutrophic lake water microbial communities from Lake Mendota, Wisconsin, USA - GEODES118 metaG | ecosystem: Environmental > Aquatic > Freshwater > Lake | place: USA: Lake Mendota...
CGGGCTCAGAAGCTGACCGGCGTCGACGACGGCGAATCCACCGAAGAGCGTCTCAGCGATGGCTTCCTTGTCGACGGCGAGGTTCAGGGCCTTGCGAACGTTGACGTCGGAAGTGATGCCGTCGTCAGCGTCGAGGATGAGCACCGGGTGCTCCTGACCCTGAGCGGTGGCGACCTTCGGTGCCTGCTCGGTGTCCTGCGGGGCGAGGTTGGTGATGAGCTGGTACTTGCCCGACTTCAGACCGGCGAGACGGGTGGCCGAATCGTCGATGAACTCGTAAGTGACCTTCTCGAGGGCTGGAGCACCACCCCAGTAGTCGGCATTTGCTTCGAGGACGATGTTCACGCCCTTTTCGCGGCTGGCCAACTTGTATGGGCCGGTACCGACGACGCTCTCGGAGAGGTCAGCGGATTCGGCAGCGGCGGCGGGGATGATCTTCATCCAGTAGAGACGTGCCGGAACGACACCGTCCTTTTCAGCCGTGGTGATGCGCACCGTGGTGGCATCGACTGCCTCGGCGCCCGTGAAGCTCTGGAAGAAGCCGTTGTTGTCGGTCTTGCCGTCGGCAATGAGCTTCACCATGCGGTTGACCGTTGCCACGACTGCGTCGGCGTTGAAATCGGTGCCGTCGTGGAACTTCACGCCCTCGCGGAGCTTGATCTCCCAGGTGGTGTCGTCGACCTGGGTGGGCATTTCTGCGGCCAGGCCGGGCTCGAGTTCACCATCGGCGTTACGGACGAGGAGCGTCTCGTAGACGTTGTCGTTGATGGCGCGCTCGCCACCGTCGTCGACCAACTGCGGGTCGAGGCTGGTGGGTTCGGAACCGAGAGCAATGACGATCTCGCCGCCGGCCTGCGGGGCCGCGGTGGTGTCATCAGTTGCTGCTGCGGTGGTTTCTTCGGTTGCTGCTTGCGTGTCGGTGGTTGAGCCACCGTCATCGTCCGAGCAGGCCACGGCGCCAAGGCCGAGAACCAGTGCAAGGGCGACGACCTTGACATGTCGACGCATTTTCCCCCCTTAAAGGAAAGTTTGGGATGTGATTGGAAGTCCGTCCCGCTCGCGGGACGTTCCGGAGATTGTATACATTCTCCAATGTGCCTCGCGCAAACGACGTCACTCCCGGCTCCGGCGCCCGCCCATCAGGCACCCGAACCACAAAAGTCGGGGCCCTGCACCAGCCCCTGACCGCGGTGGTCCTGAAAGCCATTCGCCAGGCCATCGTCACCGGTCTCTACGCCCCCGGTCAGCGACTCGTGGAAGAAGATCTGGCCGCCGAGTTCGACGTGTCGCGCGCACCGGTACGCGAGTCCCTCCATCTCCTTGCCGTCGAAGGATTCGTGGAAATCGAACCTCGGCGCGGCGCCCGCGTCGCCACGTTCTCGCGCAAGCAGGCCGACGACCTCTTCGTCGTGCGTCTGACTCTCGAGGGACTGGTGGCCCAGCTCGCCGCCGAGCGTCGCACCGATCAGCAACTCACCGAGCTTCGTCGTGTCGCGGCCGAAGGTCTCGCCGCGGCCAAGGCTGGTCGCACTGACGAACTGCCGGCGCTCAACACGCTCTTCCACCAAACGTTGGCTGACACCGCCGACAACGCCATCCTCGCCGACCATCTGTCGACTCTGTCCTCGATGATCCAGTGGGTCTATGCCAAGCGCATCCGCGAGCGACTCACCGATTCGTGGAGCGAGCACATGGAGATCGTCGAGGCCATCGCTGATCGCGACCCCGAACGTGCGCTCAAGTCAGCGCGCCGGCACGTGGAGAACGCATGGGTCGCCTACGTCGGCCCGCAAGAGGCATAGCCCCGATCAGAATCCGTGAACTGCGCCACCGTCGATGCGTACCATCGACCCGGTGACGAAGCTGCTGCGCGGCGAACACAAGAACGCCACCACGTCGGCGAACTCGCGCGCGGTTCCGACACGCCCGAGCGGAATGGCCTCGACGTGCTCGCGGCGCACCTGATCGGGAGTCTTGTCTTCTGCGGACGCCTTGGCGGCCTCGAAACGGTCCAGTGCCGGGGTGTCGAACTGGCCCGTCACCACGACGTTCACGTTGACCTGCGGCGCGAGTTCGAGCGCGAGCGAACGCATCGCGGCCGAGACACCGCTGCGGAACACCGACGACAACGCAAGATCAGGAGTGGCCTCGACCACCGAACGCGCGGTGAGCGCGAGGAGTCGAGCGTGACGGCCCTTCTGCAAGTACGGCGCCGCGGCACGCGAGGCCTCCAACACCGGACGCAGGAATGCGTTGTAGGCAACGTCGTCGAAACCGTCGGTGACCATGATGCCGCCGGGCTTGGCTCCACCGGTGTTGAGCACACAGATGTCGAGGCCGCCGAGCAGATTTGCTGCGCCGTTCACCATGCGTGCGGCATCGCCCGGAACGGTGAGGTCTCCGACGATCGAGCCCTCGGCGCCGGCATGGGTGCGTGCCTGTTCGCCGCGGTCGGTCTCGCGACTGGTGACGACGACACGCGCACCCTCCTCGACGAGAACCTTGGCCAGTTCACGACCGAGTCCGGACGACGAGCCGAAGACGAGTGCGCGTTGTCCGGCGAGTTGCAGATCCATGCTCAGCTCCCCAACCACACCGTGCGCATCACGGTGTAGAAGTCCATGACCGTCGGACCCAACTGCTCTTTGTGGGTTGCGGTTCCCGATTGTTTGATGCCACCGAACGGCGCATTGAACGCCGCGCCGACGGTGGGCCGATTGATACGGACCATGCCCGCCTGCAGTTCGGCTGCACAGCGCTGCGCCGTGGCCAGATCCTTCGTGCACACCGCGGCAGAGAGTCCGTACTCCACCGCGTTCGCCGAAGCGATGGCTTCGTCGACTCCGTTGATCTTCTCGAATCCCACGACGGGCCCGAACACCTCGTTGCAGCTGAGCGGGCTGGAGGGATCGACATCCACGAGAATCGTCGCCGGATAGAACCAACCGTTCGCCAACTCACCTTCCGCGAGACGTGCTCCCCCACAGGCGACCTTCGCCCCGAGACCCACCGCCTCGGCAACGGCACGCTCCATCGCCTGCACCGCGGCTTCGTCGACCAGGGGTCCCATCGTGACCCCCGCGACGTCGCCGGGGCCGACCACGTAGGCCTTGGCCAAAGCCACCACTCGCTCGAGAAGCGCATCGTGAATCGACGCATCGACGAGGATCCGGCCGGCACCGGTGCAGGCCTGGCCCGTGAGACTGAAGCTCGAGCGCGCAACGATCTGTGCCGCGGCGTCGAGATCTGCGTCGGCGAGAACGATGACCGGGTTCTTGCCACCGAGTTCCAACTGAACGCGGCGCCCGAGACCCATCGCTTGATGGATCTTGTGACCCGTGGCGTTGGATCCGGTGAACGTGACCGCGTTGACACGCGTGTCGTTGACCACGTGGGCACCGGCAGCAAAACCGTGCACCACGTTCAATACGCCGTCGGGCAATCCAGCCTCGATGAAGGCCGAAGCGAGTCGTTCACCCATGAGCGGAGTCATCGGCGACGGCTTGAACACCACCGTGTTGCCCGCGGCGAGTGCGGGTCCGATCTTGCGACTCGCCATGTTGAGCGGGAAGTTCCACGGCGTGATGACGCCCACGACGCCGACGGGATCGAGCACCGAGTAGACGAGCGGAGTGTCATCGCTCGGGAACGTGGCCCCCGACAAGCGATAGGCCTCACCCGCGTACAACTCGAGGTTCTTCGGAGTGCGTGATGCTTCGTTCTTCGCATCCGCGAGAGGCTTGCCTTCTTCCCGCACCATCTCTGCGGCGATCTCGTCCGTGCGCGAAGCGAGAATGCGTGAGGCCTTCGTGAGAATGTCGGCGCGTTGCGTCGGAGTGGTGGCACGCCACTTGGCCTGCGCCTCCACTGCCGCATCGACTGCGGCGGTCACGTCGGCAACCGACGAATCAGGCGCAACCGACACCACTTCGTCGTTGCGCGCCGGGTTGCGGCGCTCGAAGGTGGGAGCAGAGGATCGCGTCGGCTGGCCGCCGATGCGATTGAGAACTTCGATGGTCATGGAGGCTGCTTTCGTACGGGAAGACGGACTCAGGCGGTGGGAGCAGGCGGAGCCCAGTTGTCCCATTTGGCGAAGTCGGCAGTCTTGCCCAGTTTCGCCATCAAGGCCTCGATGCCGGCTTTGCAGCAGGCGATGTCTTCCTTGGTGTGACCACCCGAGACTCCGATACCACCGACCACTTCACCGTCGACCTCGATCGGCCACCCGCCGACGAAGATCGAGAAGCGACCACCGTGCATGTTCATGATGCCGAAGGCCTCCTGGCCGGGCTGTGCGTTGGTGTAGGTGTGGGTGGGGCGGCGATGGCAGGCGGCGGTGAAGGCCTTGTTGATGGCGATCTCGACACTGGTGGGCTTGCCGTTGTCGGGCCGCTTGACCACGATGGGCCAGCCGGCGGCATCGACCACTGCGATGACGGAGCCGACTTTCATCTCCTTGGCCTTGTCGAGCGCCGCATTGACGATGAGTTCGGCTTCTTCCATGGACAGACGGTTCTGAGTCAGCATCAGATTTTCCCTTCGCTTTTCTTTTGTTGGTAACGCTCCCACGCGAGTCCCGCGGCAGCAACATCTTGGAGGGCGACGCCCTGGGTTTCGAACAACACCGGGCCGTTCCCGGCTCGCGGCACCTTCACCTTGCCAGCGGCCACGTCGGCCAGTTCGATGGCTTTTTCCCACGCGAAGTGTCCGGCCTTCACTGCATGGATGAGATCGCCGCACTCGACACGCGATCCGATCGCGTCGTCGCACACGACCGCAACGCAGCGGGACACGAGTTCGGTGGGGAGTTCGCAACGGTCGTACTTCGTGGCGCCGACGCCACACACCAGCGTGTTGTCGGAGATGGCATCGGCGGCGAAGAGCGGCGTGTTTGAAGGCGTGATGGTGAGCACGACGTCGGCGTTTCGCACCGCATCGGTCGGCGTGTCGACCGCCACGGCGGGAATGCCGATCTTGCGGGCCCGAGCGACGATGTCGTCGGCGGCTTCACGACGCGCATCGGCAATGCGGACCTCGGAGAGTTGCGGCAACTGGTGCCACAGCATCTCGAGGTGGAACCAGCCCTGCTTGCCGGCCCCCACGAGCGCGGCGGACTCAACTCGCTGCGGAGCCATCTCACGAATGGCGAGCGAACATCCAGCGGGAGTGCGGAACCGGGTGAGAACGTCGCCGTCGAGCGTGCAGAGGAACTTGCCGTCGAGGTCGAAGAGAACGTTGACGAAGGTGAACTGGCCGTTCTTCGTGGCGTACACCTTGCCTCCCGAATACGGCGGCACAACTGCCGCCATGGCACTGGCCATTCCCGACGGAGCCATGGCGCGAACGCGTTGCGTCGTTGCAGCTTCGCCACGACCGAGGTCGGCGAACGCCCGCCAGACGACGTCTTGAACCGAATCGAGGTCCAACAACTGCGCGATGATCTCGTCTGTGAGGTGCAACATGGGGTCTCCGACCGTTACTCGGCAAGGTGTATTGAAAGGTGTCTTGGTTTGCATACTGTATGCGGGATGGCCGAAACATCCACAGACTCGACACGGAGAGCACCGTCGTTCGGCGTGCACACGCCTCTCCAACATGTGTCCGTGGCCGAACTGCGGAATCTGTGGCACGCGGCAGACGCCCTCGGCTATGCATGGATCTCGGTCTGGGACCACTTCGTTCCCGTGCTCGGCGAAGGCGACAATCACGAAGCAGTCGCCATGCACGCCGCACTCGCCACGGCCACCACTCGTGCACGAGTCGGGTGCCTCGTCTACAACGCCGGCTACCGCAGCGCAGTGGTTCTCGCCAAAGCGGCAGCCACGATCGATCATCTCTCCGGAGGCCGGGCAGTGATCGGCCTCGGCGCCGGGTATCTCGAACGCGAGTACCACCAATTCGGCATCCCGTTCGGCACGCCCGGCCAACGCAGCGATCTCCTCGACGCATCGACGCGCGAGATTCGTCGACTGCTCGACGAGGTGGTGCTCCCCCGCCCGATCCAGAACACGTTGCCGCTCTGGATCGGCGGCGGCGGCGAGAAACGAACGTTGCCACTGACTGCCCGACTTGCCGACGGGTGGAACATCCCGATGGCGTCACCCGAAACCTGGAGGGCAAAGAACGCCGTGCTCTCTCGACTGATCGAGGACTCCGGTCGTCGACAAACCGACGTGGAGCGCACGGTCAGTGTTGGTCTCTGCTTCGACGAAAAAGAGATTCCCGAACGATTCGGCACGAACTGGACAAATCTCGCACCGGCCGTTCTCGCGGGCAGTCGCGACAAGATCGTCGACCATATCGGCAGGTACGTCGATGCCGGTGCCGACACGATCATCCTCAGCCTGCGACCCCCGTATCGCACCGACGAGATCGACCAGTTCGCCCGCGAGATCATGAGCGAGTTCGAATGACATCATCGAACGACCAGACGACGAACAAGGACACGTCCGTTGCATCGACGGCGATCAACTGGGTGATCTTCTCTCTGGTCTGCGCCAGTTACGTCGCTTCCACCATCGGCGAGCAGGTTCTCGGTCCGATCTTCCCCGAGAGCACGGCGGAGTTCGGGCTCACCGAAGCCGACGGCGGCATCGCCTTCGGAGTGCTCGCCATCAGCATCGCCGTCATGAATCTCGTCGGCGGATGGTTGCTGCGAAGGTTCCGCGCGCAACGACTCATCATCGTCGCACTCGTGGTCAGCGCATGCGGATCAGCGATCGCCGCCAACGCACAGACCTTCGCCATGTTGGTGATCGCCCAGGCACTGCTCGGCGCAGGCGCCGGACTCTTCTTCCCCTCGGGGCTGCAGACCGCCGGCATCGCTGCCGGGCCGGCCAAACGCGGCTTCGCGATGGGCATGTACGGTGTCGCCTACTCGATCGGCCTCACCGCCGCCGCACTTCTCGGCAGTCTCGGCGCATCGATCGGCTGGCGCTGGGCGTTCGGCGTGTCGTGCGGTCTCAGTATCGCGGCCGCCATCGGTGCGTTCTTCATGCGCACACCGCACGTCGCCCCCGAAGGCGGTGGATGGTCGTCGGTGAAGCGTGCGGCAAGCCTTCCGACTGCCGTCGGTGCCGCAGGCGCGATGTGTCAGTACGGAACCATCGCGTTTCTCACCACATACGCGGTGCAGGAATGGGAACTGTCGGCGGCGGATGCAGCGGCGATGCTCGCCGTCGGCCGCGTGCTGTCGATCGTTGCCAAGGTGATTTCCGGCTCCAGCTCCGACCGCGTCGGCCCGCATGCCAGCGCACGCTCCACCGGGCTCGTCCTCGTGGCCACCGGACTCGGCTGGGTGTTTCTCCCCCCGAATCTCTTCACCTACGCGCTCGCAGCGATCTTCGCCGGCGCCGTGAGCTCCACCGGGCCCATCGCGAACATGCTGGCCGTTCAGCGCTTCGGTCGCGACGGGATGGCGCTCGGTGCCTTCCGTTCTGCACAGATCGCACTCGGTGCACTCGCCGGTGCCGTCATCGGATTCGCCGGCGACGCCTTCGAACTGAAGATCGTTCTCGGCTTTGCGGTGTTGATTCCGCTGTCGCTGCTGTGGATGTGTCGTCCGAGTGTCGCGGCACGCGACGCCGCATTCACGCGGGCGGACTGACCACCACGGCTCGCACGTCTGCTGCACCCTTGCGCAGCGGCTTCAGTGCCATGTATTCCGGCGACGCCCAGAAGTCCTTGGCCGCCTGCGCCGAGGGGAACTCGATGACGTGCCAGCGCGCCGTGGTGGGTGCACCTTCGACGGCCTCACCCGAACCGGCACGCACGAGGTACTTGCCACCGTGTGCCTCGATCAGCGCCGGAACCTTCGAGCGGTACTCGTCGTAGTTCTTCTTCTGTTCTTCGGTTGCATCGGGATTGGGTTGCACTTCGAACACGGCGATGACGGTCATGATTTCTCCACTTTCATGTTGACTCCGACGGCGGCTCCGACCGTGCGGGGATCCGCACCACCGACAATGGCCGACCCCGGCGATGAGACGCGCACCACTTGCTGCGCGGCACGGGTGGCCCAGCGCGGGGACTTCACGATGCGCGGCGCGCGATCTGCAATGTCGCCGAGCTTCTCTTCGCTGAAACCGCCCTCGAGACGTACACCGTCGTCGTCGGGAAGCCATTCCCAGCGTGGCGAGGTCACGAGCAGACCCGGCGCGCTCTCTCCCCCGATGATCTGGCCGATGGTCTGTACGTTCCAGGGAACCTGGTTGGCGCCACCGGGTGTGGCACCGGAGAAGTAGACACCCGTTGCCGAACGCAGCGCCCATGCGTGCAATGTCGTTGCCGGACGACGACCAGCGACGGGGAAGTTCGGATGGCCGGCGATCGGCGTGAAGCCACGCCCCGCACGATTGTTCAGGATGAGTTGGTGACGATCGACCACGATGCCGCTGCCGAAACGCGGATACGAGTTCGAATGCACCACCGTCACCACGTTGCCGTACTCGTCGGCGGCACTGATCATCGACGTGCCCGACGGATCAGCGAGTGCTTCTCGGTTGGCACGCATCGCCGCGACGAAACGCTCGTATTCGTCGGCGACCGTGCTGTCGGGTCGCGCGTGCTCCACCGCGGCCAACAAGGTCGGGCCGTACGTGGGCGCCGGTGTCACCCACATGTCGTGGCCGTGCACTGCACCACGCAAACACGGCACCCATTCGGCGGTCGCATAGGCCATGTCGTCGAGCGACAGAACACCCCCGCGGGACTGCACCGCCTCGACGATTGCACGACCCACTTCCCCGCCGAGGAAACCCTGCGGATCCGCGGCATAGAGATGCAGCGCATCGGCGAGCCCGGGGAGACGCACGATCTCACCCGTGGCGAATGGCTCGCCCTTCGGGTAATAAGCACATCCGTTCGGATTCCATTGCGCAACCAGCGCCGCGGATTGTTTCGACAGGTCGTTGCACACTTCGGCCCAAGCGAAGCCGTCGCGCGCCAACGCCACTGCGGGGGCCGCGAGATCGGCGAGCGACCATGTGCCGCGCGCGGCAAGCGCCGCATATCCTGCGGGGGCACCGGGCGGGCCCACACTGTTCGGACCCGTGTCGGACCATTCGCCGCCGCCCACGACTGCAGCCAATCCCCCCGGCGCTCCGCCGATGGCCAGCAGCGACTCTGGGTCGGCATCTCTGCCTCGGGCGATGGCGATGAGGTCCCCGCCCAAGCCACACTTCGGAGGCAACAGGACCGTCTCCGCCAGCCCCATGGCCACCACCGCATCGAAGGCGTTGCCACCGGCATCCAGCACCCGGGCACCGATGTGGGCTGCCTGCGGCGCGGCGGCCACGGCGACACCACGGCGGCCGCGGCCGGTGCATTGTTCGGCCATCACGGCCAACTCGCGGGGAATGCTCATCCGCAGATCCTTACTCCATCGACGGTGAGGCTGGACTTGCGGGGGTTCACCATCTCGTATACATTATACGTCGTGGGGGAAATAGCCCCGCAGCACAGCACAGTCAACAGCACATACGAAGCCGAGTGAACACACTCGGCGTCTGACACAGAAAGGCAGGCAGCAATGTCGCAGGACACCTCAGCCAAGTTACTGAACAAGGACGAATTCCGTGCCGCTCTCGAAGACGCCATCAAGGGCCGCGAGGCCAAGAATGCGTCGTTCAGCATGGCATGGGCCAACGGCGATCTGAAGCGCGAGCATTTCGCTCGTTGGGCAGAGAACCACTACCACTACGTCGGACCCTTCGCCGACTACCTCGGCTACATCTACGCCAACACCCCCGACCACGCCACCGACGCCAAGGACTTCCTCCTCCAGAACATGTACGAAGAGGAACTCTCCGACGTCCGCCACACCGATCTCCTCATGCGTTTCGCCGAGGCCTGTGGCACCACGCAGGAGCGCGTGATGGACCCGAAGAACATGAACGCCGTTACCCGCGGTCTGCAGGGTTGGTGCTACGCAGTCGCCATGCGCGAGCACTTCACCGTCGCCACCGCAGCTCTCGTGGTCGGTCTCGAATCGCAGGTTCCGAGCATCTACCGCAAGCAGCTTCCGCCGCTGATCGAGAAGTACGGCTTCACCGAAGAGGAAGTCGAGTTCTTCGACCTCCACATCACCTCCGACGAAGTGCACGGTGAGCGCGGCTACCAGATCGTTCTCGACTACGCCGACACCCCCGAGCTGCAGCAGCGCTGCCTCGACATCGTGCGTGCCGGTGCGGAAATGCGCTTCTCCTACACCAAGGCGCTCTACGACAACTACGTCGCTCCCGACCTCGTCGGCGCCTGATCCGGTAATCAACAAGAGGAAATGACAGAGAAGACGAACCGGCGATAGAACTGTCCCCCCATGCCGACCATTCGTTTTCTCACGTCAGAGTGTGCTGTTCAGTTTCCGGATGGCGACGACGTCAACATGTTGCGCGTCGCCATCCGGAACGACTGCGGGGTTCCCTACAAATGCGCCAGCGGGAACTGTGGCACCGACCGCGTCCTCGTCACCGAAGGCGCCGAGCACCTGAGTCCCCCGCGCAAGCGTGAGCGTGACCGGCTCGGCGATCTCCTCGACCAAGGCTGGCGCCTGGCCTGCCAGGTCTATGCATCCGGCGACTGCGCAGTGCAGTGGGACCCCGAACAGAAGCCACTCGACGCCAACGCCGTCGACAAGTCGCTTCCCAACTCGGTCGACGATCGCATCAAGCAGAAGTGGCTCTCGAAGAAGGACACCGAGTGACATGTGGCTGACAGCCGGTTCCGTCGACGAAGTCAAGAAGAAGAAGAAAGTGGTCGTCCAGACCGAAGAGGGCACCAAGATCCTGGTCATCGCCCACAACGACAACTTCTTCGCCATGGACAATCTCTGCATCCACCGTGAACGCGAGATGCACACCGGAGTCATCCTGAAAGACAAGTTGGTCTGCCCCGGACACCAATGGGCTTTCGACCTGCGCACCGGTTGGGAAGCCGTGAAGGAACAGGGCCAGCCCACCTACGCCGTGCGTGTCAACGACGGCATCGTGGAAGTCGACACCGACTCGCGCAACGTCGCCACTTCGCCTGCCTGACCCCGGCGAACTGATTTTCCCCTGCCGTCATTCGGCAAGACTGTCCCCATGGCCAGCCAGATCGAAAAGGACAGCCCGATCGACGTTCGCTCTCCCCTTCTCGGCACGATCGTTGCCGTAGCCAATGCCCCCGGTGACACCGTCGGCGAACGCCACGAAGTCGTCGTCATCGAGTCGATGAAGATGGAATATCCGATCGCGGCCGGGTCGAACGGCGTGATCGAGCACATCGCCGTCGCCGTGGGCGACACCGTGGAAGAAGGCCAACTCCTTTTTCGCATCGCACCCGGTGCTCCCATCGCCGCCGAGAACGACGAGGCACCCACCAGCACGGAGGATCGCAGCGACCTCGCTGAATATCGACGTCGCCGACACCTCACCACCGACGATGCCCGCCCCGAAGCCATCGAGCGTCGTCATCAGCGTGGCCAGCGCACCGCGCGCGAGAACATCGCCGATCTCGTGGACCCCGGCTCCTTCCGCGAGTTCGGATCGTTCGCCATCGCGGCCCAACGTCAGCGACGCAGCCTCGAGGATCTCGTGGCCAACACTCCGGGCGATGGTCTCGTCGGCGGAATCGCCACCGTGGCGGGAACGTCGATCGCCGTGGCCTCCTACGACTACACCGTGCTCGCCGGCACGCAGGGCTATCTCAACCACCGCAAGAAGGATCGGCTCTTCTCGGTCGTCGAGGATCTCCGCCTCCCCATCGTCTTCTTCACGGAAGGTGGCGGCGGTCGACCCGGCGACACGGATTCGCCAGGAGTCGCCGGACTCGACTGCATGGCCTTTGCCCTGTTCGGACAACTCTCCGGACTCGTCCCGATGATCGGCATCGCCTCCGGATACTGCTTCGCCGGCAACGCGGCACTCCTTGGCTGCTGCGACGTCATCATCGCCACGGAGAACTCGAACATCGGCATGGCCGGCCCAGCGATGATCGAAGGCGGCGGACTCGGCAAGGTTGCCCCCACGTCGATCGGCACGATCGACGTGCAGACCACAAACGGCGTGGTCGACATCCGTGTACCCGACGAAGCTGCGGCAGTCGAGGCAGCCAAGCACTATCTCTCCTTCTTCACTCGCCGTCGGATCGAATCGCGACCGGGCAACGATGCAGCCCTGCGCGATGTGGTGCCGCCACAACGGACACGCGTCTACGACGTGCACGACGCCATCACGAACCTCGTCGACGACGCCGACTTCCTCGAGCTTCGACCTGCATTCGGCGTGGGCATCATCACCGGTCTCGCCCGCATCGGTGGCCACTCGGTCGGCATCGTCGCCAACAACCCGATGCACCTCGGAGGCGCCATCGACAGCGACGCCGCCGACAAGATGGCTCGCTTCGTCCAACTCTGCGACGCCCACGATCTCCCGATCGTCTCGCTCTGCGACACTCCCGGTTTCATGGTCGGACCCGACGCCGAGAAGACCGCACAAGTGCGACACTTCTCGCGTCTCTTCGTCACCGGGGGCAGCGTCACGGTTCCCTGGCTCACCGTGGTGCTGCGCAAGTGCTACGGACTCGGCGCACAGGCCATGGCCGGTGGAAGCCTGCACGCAAAGCAGCTCACGGTCTCGTGGCCAACAGGCGAGTTCGGCGGAATGGGTTTGGAAGGCGCCGTTCGACTCGGCTTCCGCAAGGAACTCGACGCCATCGCCGACCCGCAAGAGCGCGACGCACTGGAACGCAAACTCATCGCCACCGCCTACGAACGCGGCAGTGCTCTCAACATGGCCTCACATACGGAAATCGACGATGTCATCGACCCCGCCGACACCCGCGCCCTCCTTGTCTCGATGCTCAACGCCGCACCGACACCACAACCGCGCACCGGCAAGAAGCGCCCGATGATCGACACCTGGTGAAACATCCCTCACCTGTCACGAAGGCGCGGTGGAATTCCAGTTCTTGTCGATCTCGGCAGCAGACAGTGCCCGGTTGTAGAGGCGAACCTGGGAGATCCGACCGTTCAAGTTCGACATCGCATTGACCCCGTCGTTGTGAGCACCGATGGTCATCCATTGCTTCGGAAAAGAGGCTGTAATATTCGAGTTTCGGGACACCTCGGCGCCATTCCGATACAGAACCATGGTGTTTGCGGCGTCATCGAACGTGACCGCCGTGTGTACCCACTGTCCCGTGGACGAGTCGGACACCGAAGTGGCCGTGTACGACTGAGCGATACCTCCCGCAAGAGTTGTCCCTGTGTACCAAAAAGGAGACTGATTGGTTGACACAATGTTCTGATTGCCGGAGACCGTCGTTCGCCACACCCATGCCTCGATGGTGTAGTTCGCACCTGATTCCAACGGCTGGCCCCAGTCCGCGTAGGCGCTGCCATTGAAGACCATGTATGGCTGAGTTGCTCCAGCACTACTCAACGTCACACCGACGAGAGTGGCGTTCTTCCCGTTACCCGACAGGTCGGACCAGGTCGTTCCACTGCCACTGTAGGAGGACGTGTTTCGGGCATCGAGGTGACTGATGAGTCCACTCGTCACCACCGCACTGCCGAACGTCACGGTGATATGCAGGCGCTTGTACGTTCCGCCACAGGGATCACCGAAAACCGAGTTGCTTGCGACAATCGAGCCGGAAGACTTACCAAGGAGCGCCTCTTCGACCTTCGTCTGCGAATTCGACGCATGACATGATCCGATCGAGTAACTGCCCTCCGAACCACCGGGCGTGCCATAACTGGCGAATACGACCGAAGTCACAACTTCACCGGGCGGTGCACTGATCGAAATGGACTGCCCTTCATTGGCCGTGAAAGAAGTACGCGCTGCCAGTACGGTCAGCGTCGCATCGATGGTGGAAGCGGTGTGGTTCGCATCCCCGGCCTGCGTGGCGCGAATTTGTACTGATCCCGCACCGAGGATGGTGACAGAGCCAGCACTTGTCACGGAGACCACCGGCATCGCGACGGGGGCATTGGGATTGGAGGACGTCACGATCTCGTAGGTGAACTGCGCTGGAGTACGTACAACCGGTGTCGAGGTCGGAGCGGGCAACTGGAACTGAGCGTCACCCACGTACTTGGTCGGGATGACGAAGTTGGTGAGCGTCGGCGCGGCCTTGTCGACAGTGATGGTGGCACTGACACGACCCTCCTTGTAGCGGGTGGTTTCGGCCTGGATCGCCGTGATCGTCACTTCGCCGACACCGTCGGCCACGAGAGTGCCGGCCGATGTCACACGAACGCGGGAGGAGTTGCTACTCGAATACGTGAATGCTCCGTTGGAGTTCGACGTCGGAGCCGTTGGGATGACCACGTCGAGATACGACATCGCCGGCAGGGTGAATGTGCCGATGGTGGGTGTCGCCTTGCCGACAGTGACGGTGATCGATTTTGACGCTGCCTCGTAGTTCGGTGTCGCCGCCTGGCGAACGGTCAAGGTGGCCGTTCCCATGCCGACGACCTTGACCACCCCGGTCGAGGCATTCACGTCGAAGACATCGGACTTGTCGGTGGAGAACGCGAAGGCACCCTTCGACGGAGACTCGGGGGCAAGCGTGAACTCGTCACCGAAAGCGACGTTCGATGCCGTGAACTTGGTGATGGTGGGTGCTGCTTTGTCGACCGTGATCTTGGCCGTGATGGTTCCACCCGCGTGGTTCGTCGACTCGGCCTGTGTCGCAGTGATCGTTGCCGTACCGGCCCCGAGGATGGTCACCTCACCGGAGGTGGCGTTGATCGTTGCGACCTTGTCGTTGTCGCTGGCGTAGGTGAATGCCCCCGAACCGTTCGACTTCGGGGTCGGCATCGTGAACTTGGCGTCTCCGAACACCTTGGTCACGTCCGCGAACCCGGAAAGACCTGCACCGGCACGGGACACGCGCACCGTCATGGTCGTTGCTGCGGCGAGATAGTCGTCGGTCGCCGCCTGAGACGCGGTGATGGTCACCGTTCCGACTCCCTTGATGGTCGCTCGGCCGGCAGCGGTCACCGAAAGCACGTTGGCGTTGTTCGAGGTAAAGGTGAACGCTCCCTTGCTGGCCGATGCCGGTGCCGGAATGTCGAAGTCGGTGTCACCGAACGTCTTGGCGATCTCCGACGAAGCCGCCTCGAAAGACGGAGTCGGGGCCGCCTTTCGCACGGTGAGCACCACGTCGGTGGAGCCCGCCACGTGGTCATCGGTTGCGACCTGCGACATCGTGATCGTCGTTCGTCCGGCACCGGTGATGGTGACACGACCTGACGTCTTGTTGACACGTGCGACTTTTTCGTCGCTGCTGTCGAAAGTGAATGCACCAGAGGAACTCGACGATGGCTCTCTGACGGTGAATGCATCGTCACCGAACGTCCGCGACAGAGCCGCCGGCTTCGTGATCTCCGGACGCGCCTTGGCCACCGTCAGTGTCGCCGTCACCGACGCCGTCGTGAAGCCCTTCACTGCCGATTGCGTGGCAGTGATCGTGGTCGACCCTGCACCCACGATCGTGACCCGACCCGTCAGCAACGCCACTGTCGCCACCTCCGGTTTGCTGGAGGTGAACCGGAATCCACCTGAACTGTCCGAATCCGGCGGATCCAACGTGAAGGGATCATCGCCGAAGGTCTTGGCCGGAATCGAGAACGAGCCGATCTTCGGACGCACCGGATCATCCGATGCGGTTGTGTTGCTGTTCGATGCCGAGTTCACGCCACGACCCGCCACCGTGGTCGACGATGCGTTGCGTCCTGCCACAGTGGTCGAGGCACCTGCGGCCACCTGCCCACCCGATTCCGAACGCGGCGCGACGGTGGTCGGCGCAACATACGGGGTGTCCGGCTTGTAGTCGGGGTTTGCCAAGTTGCGGTTCTCGAGCGGGGGCAACGATTCGATCGGCTTGCTCTCGAGACCCGCCGGAAGCTCGACCGCGGTCGAGTTGAGGTTCAACGCACCCGGATCGACAGTCTGGGTGGTCTGCGTTCCGTCGGGTGCGACGTTGGTCTGTTGCACCGTACCGGTCGAGTCCTGGGCGAGAACCGTGATGCCACCGGAGTTCGGATCCGCCACCATCTGCACCACCGGCTGATCCGGCGTGACGTCCTGGGTGATGACCTGGCCGTTCGGTGCAGTCACGGTCACCTGCATTCCCGTGTCCGACGTCTGCAGCTCCACCTGCGAACCACTGGCGTTGGCGACCAGATTCTCCGAAGCCAGCGTCACGTTCGCCGACGGATCCTTGGTCTTGATCGAGTTCCGAGTCACGTTGATCGGCTCGTTCGACTTCCCTTCAGTCTTCACTTCGGCGATCCCCGATGGCGTCAGCGCGAACACGCTGGAAGGACCGGAGAAGTTGAGGTTGACCCTGCCGGTGGGTGCACCCGTGGTGGTGGTCGATTCCTGAGACCCCAGGAACTCGTCCAACAGTTCGTTCGGGATCTGCAACATGTAGTCGTAGCTCGACCGACCGCCACCTGACTGCGGTGATGTCGATGTGATCGAGATGCCCTTCACTGGTTGGGCCGACGCACCGTCGGTGCTCACACCCGTCTCGGGAGTGATGACCTGATCTCCCGATTCGACCGACCACTCGAGGTTCGCCGAGCGGATCAACAACGTGGTCTTGGCAACCTTCACGTCCTTCCCGCAAAAAGGACACGTGCCCTCACGCGCAGAGAACGGCGTGAGATCCATGTCGGCCGGACCGCCCGTCCACGGAGCAGGGTCGGCCTCCGGGTCTTCCCCCGCGAAGGAGAACCGCCACGTCTCGGCTTTCAAGTCGACGTCGACGTACCGGTTCTTTGCCGGCCAGTTCGAGTCGTAGATCATGATGCGTGCGAGGTCGGGAGCCGGATACTCCACGGCATACGGCAACACCGCATGACCACCCTCGGCCACGTAGACGCCCAACGTGTATTCCAACTTGCCGGTTGCCAACGACCGCTTCAACTCGGCAACCTTGTCCGCCAACGACATGCTCATCCACTTGCCGATGCTCTCCTGCACCTCGGGAATGAACTGCGTCGCAAACGCCCGCATGATCGCGCCCAACGTTTCGTCGACCGTCGGCAACTTCACCGTCTCGGGCGTCTCTTTGTTGTTGAACCGCGACGAGGCGAGAACCACGAGACCTTCGCAGTGACCCGATGCACGAGCCTGATTCACCATGCGTGCCCACGCCGCAGCCTCCGCGGTCAACTCACAAGGTTCGGCGACTCCACCGACACAGATCGACTCGTCGGAACCGAACATCGACACCACATCGGCTGTACCGAAGTTCACCTCGGGAAATGACGACGAGGGGAAGTTGGGGAACGACCAGCCATCGACAGATGGCTGCAGACCAACCACCACCGGACCCGCCGGCGCATCACCGCCTCCGGCAGCACCGCCGCCACCCGCAGAACCTCCACCCCCGCCGCCACAGGCGGAAAGGACGAGCGCAACGGCCACGGAAAGAGATCCAAGGGCGCGCCGGCGGCGGGCAGACATACCGAGATTTTAGGTCACCGGCCCCGTCAATTGGCCTCGGGCCGGATCAATTCGGGCTGAGACCGAAGAGCGAATCGAAGAGGTCCTTCGGTGGAAGTGGAATCATCTCCGCCGCGACCTTGGTGGCGCTGCTCGACGTGTCGGTACAGAAGTCACACTTACCGTTGACTTCGCGAGAGATGAGCGGTGTGAGTTCGATCGTGCCGGAGGTGCCCGACCACTTGCTCTGCGCCTGGCCCGGATTCACCGCTCCCTCGAGGTACTCCCAGGTGTCCTTGTCGGTGTCGATGATGACCTTGGAGAGAATGTCAGGAAGGTTGCTGTCGTAGACGATGACATTGAACGTGCCGTCTGTGTTGCGGGTGACACCAACGGGCAACAATGCGTGTCCCGACGTCTTGCTGTAGATCCCCATGGTGGCGAAGACGCCGCCCTTCATTCCGCGCATCAACGCCTCGAGCACGGCATCGACGCCCTTCTCGCGGATCGCGGCCGTGTCGGCCAGCACCTGCGGGGCGAACTGCGTGGCCCACCAGTAGTCGATCTGGTTGATCAACTTCGTGTCGTTCGGATCCAGATCGGAGACCGCGGTCGCACCTGCCTGGAGGTCTTCGATCTTCACCGCACCGGAAGCAAGGAGTGCACTCATCACCACCATGCCTTCGCATCGGCCGCCGGCCACCTGCTTGTTCAGCAGTTCGAGGCGCTCCTTGGCCTGATTGGTCAGTTCGCAATCCTCGGCGATCTTGTTGACGCAGACGTTCTCCGCGCCGAACAGCGTGACGAATTCGCTCGGATCGAAGGTGTCACCCTGGTACTTGTAATCACCCCAGTTGGCAAAGGAGAACTTGTTCTCCTGTCGGTATCCGGTGTCGACGCAGAGCTCCCCCGCCCCGAACTCGGCCGGCGCGGGGCCCCGACAGTCGATGGCCGCGGTTCGCGAACCCGCGCGCGAAGCAGAACCTTCGTCCTTGTTCAGTTCCACGAGCGCGGCCTGAGCATCGGACGTCGATCCAGAATCGTCTCCGGTGCCCGAACCACCGCCTCCTCCACCGCAGGCAGCAAGAATCATCGCGGCACAGATGCCGACGAGGACCCTGCGAGAACGGCGCGAAGCTACGAGCATCGTCACCCCTTGATCGGAATCGCGACGGAGACCTTCTCGCGCAACTTCGTGTGAATCTCGATCAGTTCGGGAAGACGGCTGTGGTACTTGCCGGGAACCATCCGTGCCTCTTCCTCGGGGGTGAAGAAGATCATTTCCTTGAACTCGACGTTGGGGGGCAGAAGTTCCTGGAGGCTCGAGGTACCGGTGTTGTTGCCGATGTACATGGCCTGACGGGCGGCGTTCAACGGATCGAGCATGAAGTTGATGAAGTCGTAAGCGGCGTCGGGACGACGGGCTCCCTTGACGATGCAGTAGTTGTCCATCCACTTCTCGGTGGTCGGGGCGCCCACCGACCATTTCCACGGCGTCGTGTCCTCGCCGGCTTCCTTCAGGGCGAGGAGACAACGTCGGGCGTCACCGTTGAATGCCTGGGCCAGTGCATACGGCGCGTCGAGCACGGTTCCCTGGGGAGCCGAATCGAGCGCAGACAAATGCGGTGCGAGTTCGTTCAACAAGAAGTCCTCGCAGGCACGGATGTCGCTCTCGCTCTCGGTGGTCCAGTCGATGCCGTTGGCCCAGAAGTAGAGACCGGTGGAGTTGATCGGTGCATCGATGATGGCGGTCTTGCCGCTGGCCGGACCCTTGGCTGCGTCGATGAACTCGGTCCAGTTGGTGATGGGTGTCTCGATGATCCTGCTGTCGTAGATCCACCCGATCGTGCCGGACGCCTTGCACACGGAATACGTGTTCTTGCGATCCCACTCCTGGTCGACGAAACCCGCGTCGAGCTGGGTGAAGTTCGGGATCTTCGAGATGTCGAGTTGCTCGAGCAGTTCGCGGCGCACCATCTCGGGAATGAACATCCCCGTCGGGCACACGACGTCGAAGCCGTTGCGACCCTTGGTGGCCGTCAACTGCGCGATCAGATCTTCGTTCGAGTCGTAGATATGGACGTCGACCTCACCCCAGGCCATCAGGATTTCTGGATCGCCGTAGTCGGCCCAGTCATAGAGACGCAGTCGACGGTCGACCAAGGTCGATGCAGTCGGTGCTGACTGGTAGTAGTTGTAGACCTTGTCGCCGCAACTGGCGAGAAAGGCCGCGGCCGCGCCGGCGCCCAGGGCACCGAGGAAGCGGCGACGGTTCATCGCCGATCGGACCTCGGCATTCACCCGGTCGGCCACCGACTCGTGGGCAAGGATGCGGATCGGCTCGAGTTCGTCGTTCATGGCCCGAATCTAGTTCGTTATCTGTCAGGCCGTACGACAGAAGACTCGCGCCGTCGCCCGCATCGCCTTAGCCTGCACGTCCATGAGGCTCGCTGGATCCCGAACCCGCCCGATCCTCGTCTCCCCTGTCATCTGCCTGGTGATCGCCCTGGGTCTCGCGTCCTGCTCGGACGATTCCCCCAGCGCCACGACGGCCCCCGCCGATGACACGTTGGAGTGGAAGAAGTGCGGCGATGTCGAATGCGCCGACCTGCGTGTCCCCCGCGACCACGACGATCCCGCATCCGAGGACGTCGTCCTTCCGTTGTCACGTCTCCGTGCCGCCGACGACGACAAGCGTGTCGGGGTTCTTCTCGTCAACCCGGGCGGGCCCGGTGCGCCCGGAAGCTCACTCCCCTTGAACGCTGCCTACTACTTCAGCCGCGACATCATCGATTCCTTCGACATCGTCAGCTGGGACCCGCGCGGGACGGGGAAGGCGAGTGACGCGGTGGACTGTATCGACGACTACTCGCAGTATTTCACCGTGCCCTTCACCACGGAATCCGCGCGCTCGTTCATCGACGACTGCGTCGCCGCCAACGGCGAGAACCTCTCCCTCATCGACACCGTCTCCTCTGCGCAGGACATC
>Ga0164293_10001344_pt1 | contig 20396 bp, 15 predicted proteins | sample GEODES118metaG_FD_111487 | JGI IMG/M metagenome (GOLD analysis project Ga0164293, IMG submission 111487) | Eutrophic lake water microbial communities from Lake Mendota, Wisconsin, USA - GEODES118 metaG | ecosystem: Environmental > Aquatic > Freshwater > Lake | place: USA: Lake Mendota...
AGGAACTGAAGTAGTTCGCATTCTCGGGCTGACCTCAAAAACTTCGGCTGATAACAAAAAAAGGGGGCGCCCAATCTGGCGTCCCCTTTTTCATGAATGCTGCGGTTTGCTCGAATGTCTTTCGGCAATCCGTTTGTTTGAGCAGCCAATCTTTCACTCAAGCGGATGGAGAGGGATTCGAACCCCCGGAACCCTTACGAGTTCGCCGGTTTTCAAAACCGGTGCCTTAAACCGCTCAGCCATCCATCCGTGTGGTGAATTGTCTTTTTTTTGTGGGATTTTTCAAGCCTGCTCCGATTCATCGCCGCAATTCTCCCGGTGGAGTTTGGACAAGCGGGCTCTTAGAGGCCGTTTGGCAAGTTTGAAATCGACTCCCAAATCAGGAGATCTGCAGGGCTACTATTCCATCGAGCACACTTTTTTGGCTGGGGCCCCTGATAATCGATTGAGTGTCCTCGCTCGCAATGCTTCCAACCTAATTCAAATTCAGTAGGGGAGCCGCGATGCCCCCTATCCCCTTCGGATTGGGAAGCCCACCCGCCGATGGGAAATCGCCGTAACCGCCTGCCCGTTGGCCGCGACACGCCCACAGGCTTGGCAAGCTAGTTGATGATGTCCAGCGAGAGCAGGACAACGAACAGAGTCGAAGTCCCAGCGGCGATAATCAGGCCAATCAGTGAGACCAGTCTGGCCCAATCATCCGATTTGCGATTCAATGCCCAGCCAATCAGATTCAATACCAGCCCGAGGACCGGAAACCAGCAGAGAAGGCTTCCCGTGACGGCGAGGAACCGACCTACCACGCCACTTTGGTTAATCGGACTGGCTCGTTGGAGGTAAGCGGGTAAGTCAGGGTTGGCGGGAACACGGGCAGCTGGCTCCAGGAGCAGGATCAAAGCTCCAGCCAGCCCGCCAATTGCCGCTCCGATGGTTACAAACCAAACCAATGGAATTTGGGCCCTTAGTCCCGCTCGCAAGCCGCAAAAGCTGCCGACGATGACTCCCAGAAGTGGGGCGGTCCAGCGGGAAAAACGAAAGTTCTTCATGGGGTGTTCGAAATCATTATCAGGGCCACAGCGGGCCGGTCTTGCTGGGGGTTGGTTCAATCCGTATTGCTCAAGCCTCGGCCGGAGAAAATGAATTGGGCGGAATTGAACCGCAGCCATCCGACGCCGCTGAGGTAAAAATTATTCGTTCAGGCGTTCTGCGGCAACTTTGACCAAAGAGACGTGACTGCCTATTTCTGGGAAACTATCGGCTAATCGGTTTCGCCTCCAGCGATTACACTGGAGCACTCAAATTATTACAGGGTTCGGGCCAGGTTTGGGCGATGAACAGTCTCGTGTCGCTTCGGTTTTCCATCCCTTGGCCGACTGGTTTTTATCCTTGTTCGATTTGCAAGCTTGCAATCACACCGCGTTCAGTCTGGAATCAGCGTTCAGTTTGGAATCCACGCTGGCTGGTTTGAATGGTCCGCCGTGGTTGAGCCGCCGAACTGGGAGCTCGCACCCAAACCCGGTTGCTCGGCAGGCCAACCATGTTTGCTTGTCAGGACTGAGTGGAACGTGGGCGATTCCAATCGTAACCGCTGTCTGGCGGGAGGCTGGTCCAGTTCTCTTCCAACTAAAGTCGCACTTCACTTCATTTTGCTGATCCATGGACAAAACTTTTGTTGGTTTGGTTGGAATGGGGAATGTTGGCGCTGGGGTCGCCCGGTTGCTGCTCGATCACGGCGATCGTACGGCCCGTCACGCAGGGCGAATTCTCTGGATTCGACACGTCGTGGTCCGTGATGTGCGAAAACCGCGGCCGGTGGAACTCCCGGCTGGAGTTTTGACAGACGACCTCGACCGCTTGCTGCAAGACAAGTCGGTTTCCGTGGTCGCTCATCTGGTTGGCGGAATTGAGCCGGCGCGAACGATCATGCTCCGCTTGTTGGAAAGCGGCAAGGATGTCGTGACTGCCAACAAGGCCTTATTGGCCGAGCACGGTCCGGAACTGTTTGACCGCGCCAGGGAATTGGGGCGCTCAATTGCTTTCGAAGCCAGCGTTGCCGGCGGGATTCCGATCATCGCCAATATTTCGCAGTGCCTGAACGCCAACCGTGTGGAGTCGCTGCGCGGAATCCTGAATGGAACCAGCAATTACATCATCACAAAAATGAGCGAAGAAGGGACTCCCTTCGGCGAGGCATTGGCCGCAGCCCAGCAGTTGGGCTTCGCAGAGGCTGACCCGACGATGGACCTGGATGGCACCGATGCAGCGCAGAAGCTGGCGATTCTCGGTCATCTGGCGTTTGGTTCAGCCGTTCGTTGGAACCAAATTCCGCGCCGCGGCATCGATGATGTCTCGGCGATCGACCTGCTTTTTGCCTCGCAGTTTGGCTACCGGGTCAAGCTCGTCGCTTACGGTCAATTGGAGGGACGATCGCTGCAAGTCCGTGTCGCTCCGATGCTCGTTCGCGTCGGTACTCCTTTAGCTGAAGTTCGAGAGAATTTTAACGCCATCAGTGTGGTTGGCGACTTTGTCGGACCGGTTTTCTTTCATGGACAAGGTGCCGGACCATCCCCAACGGCCTCGGCAGTCGTCGCGGACATGATCGATACAGCGGTGGGGCGAACGCGGATTACCTTCCAGACGCTGCGGCTCTGGTCCGAGGTTGAATCGCCAGTTTTAATTGAACCGGCGGGGAAGCTGGCGGCCAAGTTCTACCTGCGATTCAACGTCGTCGAATTTCCCACAGTCCTCGCGGATGTCGCGAGCGTTCTCAATCGGCATGGAATCTCGATAGCGACTGTCTATCAAGAAGACCTTGAGGATGATCCGGAAGCCGTTCTGCCCCTGGTTTTGGTGACCCATCGAACCACTTTGGCAGCAGTGGAGGCTGCAGCGGACGAAATCACCCGTTTCCAGTTTGTTCGCTCGGCGGTGGAACGACTGCAAATCCTCGACTGACGCGGCTTCGATGCCAGAACTTGGAATGCGTCCTTCCAGCCGCGGGGCAGCGGAAGATAATTCAGTGCCCACAACGGCAAAAAAAGTTGCCCGCGGCGTGAAGATTGGGCCCCCCAAAAAACTCGGCCGGATCTCGCTTGGGCCCCGGACTGGGCCGCGCGCATGATGGGGGCTCGGGCGGCCAAGGGCCAGTAAAACTGTACTCGGGCGCATCCAGCCGCCAGTTCGAGCCATTGAGGGGCTTGAGAACTTGACCTGCACGTCCCAAGGAATTCCCACTCCCCTGCCCTGTTCGTCGGACGCTCGACGTTAACCGCCTTTCCCGCAGGGGCAGTGTGTCGTTAGATTGGTCGCTGGCTGAAAAAGTGAATGGTTAAGGATTGGGCCTGCATGAAGTACGTGATTGTCATTCCAGATGGTGCTGCGGACGAGCCACAAGAACAGCTGGGGGGGGCTACTCCGTTGGAGGCAGCTCACACGCCCAACCTCGACCGTTTGGCCGGTTTGGGAGCTGTTGGGAGAACAAACCATACTCCCCGTAGTTTGCCAGCAGGATCGGATGTGGCCAATCTCAGCTTGTTGGGCTACGAGCCGATCGCAAATTATTCCGGTCGAGCCCCAATTGAAGCGGCAGCCCAGCGGATTCCATTGTCCAGTCAGGATTGGGTGATTCGCTGCAACTTGGTGACCATCGATGGGCAGGTCATGCAGGACTTCACCGCCGGGCATGTCAGCACGGAAGAGGCGACGGAGCTTTTGGCATTCGCCCAGCAGCAATTGCCTCCCAACTCGCCACTGCAGTTTTTCCCCGGTGTCAGTTATCGGAATCTGCTGGTTTATCGGGTCGAGGAAGGTGTTGTCGCTCCGTTCAATCGGGATACGCGGGCAACACCTCCGCACGACTTGAGCGACAAGCCAGTGACCGAGGATTTTCCGCGAGGTCCCGGAAGCGGACTGTTGACGGACTTAATGAGTGAATCGGTGACTTGGTTTGCCGATCATCCCGTTAACCAGCGGCGGATTGCTGCCGGGAAGCCTCCGGTGACCTGCGTTTGGCTGTGGGGCTTGGGGCGAAAGCCCTCCCTCAAGTCGTTTTCCGAGTTGTTTGGAATTCGCGGGGCCATGATTACGGCCGTTGATCTACTGCGCGGTTTGGCCGAGCTGATTGGCTGGGAGAATATTCGCGTTCCAGGTGCGACCGGCTATCTCGACACGGATTATGCAGCCAAGGGCAAGGCTGCTGTCGAAGCGTTGCGACATTACGATCTGGTTTGCGTTCACATTGAGGCCCCGGACGAAGCAGCTCATCAGGGAGACGTTGTCGCCAAAGTTGCCGCCATCGAGGCGATTGACCGGGAAATTGTCGGTCCGCTGCTTGCCGAATTGTCCCAGATGGAGAGTTGGCGGATGCTGGTGACTCCAGACCATCCGACTCCTTGCCGCACCAAAACACACAGTCATGGGGACGTACCCTTCGTCATTGCGGGCACAGGCATCACTCCCGATGGAGCCCAACGTTATGGCGAGTCGGCGGCTGCGGAATCGTCGCTCGCCTTCCCGCAGGGCCAACAATTGATGCCTTGGTTTGTGGGCTAGGCCGGTAGTAGGCCGGTAGTGGTGAGTGTTTGAGCGAGCTGGGGGGATGCCAAGCAACCTGAGTCGTTTCTGCCGACTTGTTGCGGCTTGCCACACCTCAACCGCAAGCGCCAGCCCAACGATTTCGCCCACGTTGAAACTCGCTCGGTGCGGCAACTTTGCCTGCATGCGAATAGACGCCAAGCAGCGGTGCTTAACTTAACTCGACCAATTCCCGCTGCAGTTTTTGCGGCGGGTTTTTGCGGCGCTGGTTGGTCCAGGAGTGATTGGCCGTGATGGCTCGCTGCTCGTGTTCTTCTCCCAGCAGCTGGTAGTGCACGTTTCTTTGCCGAGGCACGAAACCAAGTTCTTCGATTGCTGCCCGAATTTCGTCGAGCGTCAAATAGTGGACCGTGCCGGCTTCAGCGACAACATTTTCCTCGATCATCAAACTGCCCATGTCATTCGCACCGAATTGCAGGGCCAGCTGCCCTACTTTCAGCCCTTGGGTGACCCAGCTCGATTGCATGTTTTGGAAGTTGTCCAGGTAGAGCCGTGCGACAGCGAGCATCTTGAGATACTCATGGCTACCGGTCGGAATGATTTGGGACATTTCGGTGTGGTCAGGTTGAAATGTCCAGCAGATGAAAGCGGTAAAGCCACCCGTTTCGTCCTGTAATTGGCGCAGCCGCTCCAGGTGCTCAATTCTTTCGGCCAGCGTTTCGACGTGTCCGAACATCATGGTTGCACTGCTGCGGCCACCGAGCTTGTGCCAAGCACGCATGACGTTCAGCCAATCATCGGTCATGACTTTGCCGCGAGTGATTGCGCTGCGGACGCGATCGACAAGAATTTCCGCACCACCTCCCGGCAAGCTTCCCATGCCGGCAGCCTGAAGTCGCTGAAGTACGGTTTCCAGCGGCAATTTGTTGACTTTTGTGAAGTGATAAATCTCGGGTGGACTGAAGCCGTGGACATTGACCATCGGGAATTGCTGCTTGATGTCGCGCAGCATGTCTTCGTACCACTCAAGTGTGAATTTGGGGTGGAGCCCGCCTTGAAGCAGGATCTGATCGGCGCCGAGTTGAACGGCTTCGGCGATCTTGGCTCGCAGTTCTTCGCGCGGCAGAACGTAACCCTCGGGGTCTTTTGGGCTGCGATAAAATGCGCAGAAGTCGCAGACTGCCGTGCAGATATTGGTGTAGTTGATGTTGCGGTCGATATTGTAGGTGCGGAACGTTTCGGGATGCAGTCGTTTCGTGACGGCATTCGCTGCGGAGCCAAGCTCCGCGAGACTGGCGCGTTCCAGCAGGGTCAAACCTTCGGCCGGGGTTAATCGCGCTCCGGCAACCGCTTTCTCAAGCAACGGGGCAACCATGAAATTTTAGCTCGCAGGGGTGAGGCAGCAGGCCAGACTCGGCAGCCCACTGGCAAAACAATTGCATGGCATCCTTGTCGCGAGGACCCAAGCGATAATTCAGAAACTCTGTAAAGTAGCGGAGACAATCTCCCACCGACAAGTCGTAACGACCAGCATGTGACCTGGCCAACTCGGCCGTCTGTGCCAGCCCCAAATCCCGGGCCGTGCTGAGCAGGTGGCTGAGGCGATCGCAATCGACGCCCGGCCGCGCGGCCCAGACAGCGAACACGAAGGGCAATCCGGTCCATTCATTCCAGGCTTGGCCGAGGTCAATTTGAAAGGGAAATTGGTCCGCAGTCGTATCTCGGACCAACTCAGAACGGGAAGCAGTTGCAGGTCCCGCCGGGATATCCGCCGAAATTGACGGCGCCGAACGATGCATGGCCCGATCACCGATCACGAGCACCGCATCGGTTTCAGCGAGTCGATAATCGCTGCTGATCGGAAGCGGGAAATACTCCGGATGAAGGCCGAGGCGACGCTGCAGCAGCAGTTTAGTGAGAGCGACGCTGGTCCGAGAGCCCTCGTCGAGCGCGACGGAGCGAATTTCCCGCAGCGGTCGGCGGCTGAGCAATTTCACGCTCCAGACAGGACCGCAGCAGCCAATGCAGGCATCAGAGACAATTGTGTAGTCTTCACCCAACGCGACTTCAATGACGGGAATCAGGGCCACATCCAGCAACCCGGTGCCCAAGCGGTCGGCCAAGCGACTCGGCAGGTCCAAACGCAGTTCATCCGTTGGTGACAGCCGAGGCAACTCGTGGACGAGCGGTACGGTGTTCAAGTAGGAAACGGCACCAATACGGAGTGCGGACATAGTTGAGCCTGAAGCGGCGATTAATCTGCAGGTTGGAAGGTTAAAGGAACAAGGTTGCGGGCGAAACGGAAAAAGTTGGAACCCAAGCCGGCAGGCTCGGCTTGCAACCACGAGACCGGGATTGCAGCTGTTGATTTGAGGGCGATTCTGGAGACCGAGTTTGGGCGTGCGGAACCTGGACCTTCAGGGTTTGAGTCCCAACCAGACTGACGTCCCTTCGGATTAACCACCTGCCGAATCGCGGAACGACCGGAAATAAGGGGGGAAACGGATTCTCTCACCGCGCGATTAAGCTGGCAGCCACTGCCCTGAATCTTAACCGCAGCGGGGGGCTGGACTCAACGTCGCCCGTGCTTGGGCTGGCAGAGTGCGGCGATTTTGCGGCTCCGCGAAGCCTGATAAACTTTGGCGGCTGTAACTGTGGTCCCGGTTCCAACTCTTGAAGCGGATTTTCTCGCCGCGCCGGACGATTCAATCCTAACAGGGTCGGGAGCGACTGACCCGCTGTCGCCATTGCCTGCGGAAGGAACCGGGGAAAATGAACGTGCGCATCGTGTTGGTGTTGGTTGGAGGATTGCTTGGACTGAGCCAGGTAGCGGAAGCCCAATTGACTCAAATCCGTCGAGACTACCAGCAGCCGATGACGTATTCACCGGACGACCCGTTTACCAAGGGCTTGGTTTATCGCCTGCAAACCGGGCAGGCAGGCAAGTACTTCAATTGCGATTGCGAAGAGGAAAAGCGGTACTCGCCCTACATCTACTGGCAAACGGTTTGTAATCACACGCATCCGGTTCCCTACTGTCGAGTATTGCTGCGTGATTTGCACGAAGTCAAAGAGCGGGTTCGGGCTGGAGCATGTCGGGGCGGGCAGAATTGCCAATGTCAGGATTGCCAGAGCCGGAACTCTGGCTACTATCTGGCCGCACAAGCCGGGGCAGATTCTGCCACCGCGCAGGCTACCGAGCAAGTCGCCGAAAGTGAGATGGTTGCTCCAGCAACAGTTCCTCCAGTGGCAGCCGCCACGGTTACCGAGGAATCGCAGCATGTGGTCTATGGCAGTCGCACGACCAGACAACGAATGGCTCAGCAAGGCTCTTTCGGCGAGCAACCTGCTGCGAATGGACTTCGCACGGCTGAACGCGATTCGCCGCAGTTGCAACCGCAAGGCATGATGCCCCGTCGCTAATGAACTCGCAGGCTTGCTTGGAAGGGACGGCTGGCGGCTGAACGCAGACGCGCTCGGCGAAGATTGGTGAGGCGTTTTGGCTGACGGCCTCAAAACCTGGAATCTGGTTTGTCCAAACGCCGATGTTACGACGAGTGGGCCAACGGGCGCGAGGCTGGCTTCACGCTTTTGTTGCGAATGAAGTTGCGATAGTCGCTGGCCCCAGCTTGAGCTTCTTCCAGTTCTCGCTGCAATTGCTCGATATAGCGGGAGACGCGTTCGATGTCTCCGGCGAATTCCTGCCAGTAGTCATCCTTGCGCAAGGCCACGTGGTCGACCGTTTCGCCCCGCGAGAGTGCGGTCAGCGTCTTGCGCATCCGGTAGAGGGGACCGGAAAAACGATTGCCGAAGCGAATGCTGTGAAAGAAGACCAGGGGCAGAAGGAGCGTCGAGCTCACCAGCGCCGGGAGGGCCAACGTGTTTAATCGCTGCCAGAAACTCGCCACCGTCTGAGGTTGGTCGATACAGCCGATCCAGGCCGAGAGGAATAGCAAGCTGGCCGAAAGGTAAGCGACCCAATAGTAAAAACACTGGCGGGCAACTTCTCCTCGAACCATGGGGTCGAGTTGGAATTGGCGGCGTTCGGCAACTGGTGCGGGGGGCATATCGAGGCTCTCCAACGGGTTCTGTGAGAGAACTGAGAGCCATTTGAGCGACGTCCTGCTGACAACTTTGGGATCGCTCGCAGCTCCGGAGAAACTCTAGGGCGCAACCGAGGGACGGGAGCGAAGGTGAGCGACCGCGGCGCAGGGAAAACGAGAAGATGAAGGGGAATTCCCCAGCCATGTGGCGAAAAAGCCACAGCGAACGGTCCGGTTCTGTGGCCTTTGCGGGGCAGGTTGGGGTGCGGAATAAACTCAAATTGTGCTGCCGTCCACTTTCAGTTCACCGTGGCGGCCGCAGCGAGAGCTTGGCCCAAGTCGGCAATCAAGTCTTCGGCATCCTCGATCCCGCAGGAAATACGAATCATGTTGTCAGGGATTCGGTATTGTCGCCGCTGTTCCGGAGTCATTTTGAAGTAGCTGATCACCAGCGGTTGTTCGATTAGAGACTCGACTCCCCCCAAACTTGGTGCGATACGAAACAGTTTGGCAGCATCGCAGACAGCTGCGGCTGCCTTCCAGTTGGGGTCTTTCAATTCGAACGTCACCAGCCCGCCAAAGCCTCGCATTGTTCGCCGGGCGAGATCATGTTGTGGGTGAGAAGGTAGCCCTGGGTAGTAGACCTTGGCCACGGCCGGATGATTCGCGAGGAACTCGGCAACGGCCTGTCCATTCGCGTTGTGGCGTTCCATCCGCAGCGGGAAGGTTTTCAAACCGCGTTGCAGAAGGTAGCAGTTGTGCGCTGAGTTGATGACCCCGATGATGCCGCGGAGCGTGCGGGTGCTGGCCAAGCCGGCCGTCGATCCAATGAGGGCGCCGGCGAGCAAATCGTTGTGACCGGCGAGGTACTTCGTGACCGAGTGCAGTACGTAATCAACTCCGGCGGCGAGCGGTCGGAGATTGTAGGGCGTGGCGAGCGTCGCATCGATCATCGTTTCAATCCCGTGCCTTTTTCCCAAGGCACCGAATTGCTCGAGATCGATCACGCTGAGGTGTGGATTGGTCGGCGACTCACTAATCAGCAGTTTGGTGCGGGGGGTGATGGCTGCTTCCATGGCAGCAAAGTCGCCAGTGGGGACTTGTCGGGTCACGACCCCGAACTTGGCGAGGTCGGTTTGACAGAAGTCGCGGCTGCGGCGGTAGCACTCGTCAAAAAAAATGATCTCATCGCCAGCGGCCAGTTTCGCCATCAAAAAGCAGACAAAAGCGGACATCCCGGTGGAAAAGAGAATTGCCGATTCGCCCCCCTCGAGCGCGGCGAGCTTTTGTTCTACCACCATTTCGTTGGGGTTACCGTAACGCCCATACTCGCCGCGAGGCTGGTCCTGTTCGATGAAGTCGATCACCGCTTGAGTGTTTTCAAACGAATAAGTCGCGGCGCACACAATCGGGTCGGTCAGCGAATAAAAGGCCTTTTCACGCGCTTCGCCGCCATGAACTGCAAGAGTCGAAAATCCGGAACGCAGAGATTGAGGCTGCTCAGCCATAAAGGACCAGTCGTCTGGGTGGAAGAAAAAAGAGGCCGGGCGGCAGAAGCCAGCCGGTGTAAGAAGCGTAAAGCTAACCGATGAACGGTCAGCACTTCAAGTTTGAACCCGCAGTTTGGGGGCCTTTGGGAGTGCGCTCAGTGTGCGAATTGGAACTGGATGTGTGCTCGATGGCGCGGGGAGCGCGGCGAAATGCGGGCAAAATTTTGAGCTGAATCGACCCGTGGCGACTGGGCATGGGGTTTGCATGGTGTCGGGGTGCTATGTTTCGATTCCGAAGGAGGTAATTTCATGATTCAGCTCGTATCCGGGGACATTCTGCTTTCCCAAGCGCAAGCCATTGCACACGGAGTGGCTCCGTTTGATCATTTCAATCAGGGATTGGCGTTGGCCTTGCGCGAGCAATGGCCCGCCATGGTGAAGGACTTTCGCCATTGGTGCCACAATCAGAATCCCAAGCCGGGAGAAGTGTGGCAGTGGGTTGGTGCCGGAGGGCATCGGATTTTCAATTTGTTGACTCAGGAATCGGCGGAGTCGGGCAAAGGTGGGCATCCGGGGCGGGCCAAACTTGAGCACGTGAATCATGCTTTGAAGGTCCTGCGCCGCGTGGCGGATAGCGAGGGGATTACCAGTTTGGCGATTCCACGTCTGGCAACCGGAGTGGGGGCGTTGGAGTGGGGACCGGTAAAGGAGTTGGTCGAGAGTCACTTTGCCAACGCCACTTACCCCGTATTTCTTTACCATGATTATCACAAAGGGGTGTCTGCTTCGGAGAAATTCCCTGTCTCGCCGTGATAGGTTTGCGGCAACTCTGCGGCCGTAGTCGGGGCGGGGTGACTGAATCCGTCATTGAGAATCATGAGCCGGCGGAGGTAAGACTTCAGCCGGCTTTTTTTGTCCACCAATGCAAAACGGCTGCAAGGTTTTGACACCTTGCAGCCGTAGGCCAATCGCTCTCAGCAATCTTTGCCGGCCGAGTAATCAACTGCGGCCAGCATAAGTTCAGAGTTTTACCACCTGAGTTCAGGTTGGTGCTTTCGCACTAGAAGAGGAACGCCGCACCTGTGATCACAGCTCCCTGCCGCAGGGCGCCGGGACCGCTGATGGGAAAGGGTTCAACCAGCCAAGGTGCACAGTTGCCCGGCCGATAGTAGCCCAGCGGGTACATGCATTCGTTGGCGGGATGGATAGCCGAATGGTATGGCCAGAAGACCAGGCTGCCAAAGAAGTGAGCCGAACTGCGAATGGGACCCATGATTGGGCCGGCTGAGTGGCCGTAGCGTTCGAGTTGGACCTGCTCAAAATAGAGTGGCTTGTGGCAGAGGTTGGAGGCGTACCATGTCGAGAGTTGGGGAGTCCAGCAGCGACCGTAATACTCGCCGCTACCGATGGCACATTCGCCCGGCAATTGCCAAGCCGAAGCGACCATGGCGAGGCTGGAGTCGCCCAGCCTGGAGACCGAGATTTTCCTTCGGCCTTCGGCGGTGTCGATGATTACATAGCCTCGACTGAGCGCGACCATTTGACCTTTGGCAAGCAGTTGTCCGTTGTGGTCTATCCAATCGCCTGATGGGAGTCGCGGCAAATCACCCCGCTCCGGTAGCGGAGGGCTGACATCCAAGGCAATATCCGTCAGCGGTTCACTGAGCAGTTTCTCCCGCAAGTCGTCGCAGCTCATTGTTTTTTGGGGGCGAGGCAAAGAGTCGAGATCCTGCCAAGCGTCACTGTCGTTGGCAGCGTCGAACATTTCGGGCATTGGATTGCCGTCGGTTGGGTCGAATCCGCGGGGGGCGGCGTCGACCTCTCGTTCACCGCCGGGAGGAAAATTAGCGCTCGAGGGGCGAGTTGGAACCGAACGCGCGCCGGGAGCTGTTTGCCAAGCGGGGAGAGCTTGGGGGGCATCCAGCACGCTGCTGTCCGGCACTTGAGCGGTAGCGGCCGAGTTTGCAGCAGGGCGCCAATTTGCGGGCGGCTGCTCTGCCGGAGTCTGTGCGAAGCCTTCGAGAGGCTGCTCCAGTTCGGCAAACTCTGCGTTCAGCGGTGCGGCAGGCTGTGTCGTTGCGGGGGGCATGGTCCGCGGTGGGGGCATGGTCCGCGGTGTTCGGGTGAACTCTCCCCGGAATTTCCGTGGTGCCGTCGCGACCTGTTCGGGGTATTGCTCGGCGGCTACTTCAGTTCCCGGGCCCTGGTCAGCAACAAAGGCGCGTTGTACGTCAGCCCCAGAGACAGCAGGAAGTTCCATTGTCTGGTTGAAGGCAGGGGGTTCGGCCGGTTGCTGGTAACTGACCGGGCGATTGGCTGGAACAGCGGCTGGGCGTTGGCCGGGCATCTGTCGCGTGGCCCGTACTTGTCGGGTTCGAGGAGCGGATGCCATTGAGTTCTGCGCGGCAACCGGGTTCGGGATGGCTGTGCGGGGAGGAACAGCGGTGGGCTGTTGAGCCGTAAAAGGAGAATATGGCTGGTCGGCGAGTCTTCCTCCGACCGCCTGCGGAGCGCTGGGTTCGGGGTCGAACACTCCAGGGAAGCGTTCGTTGGGCGAAGCTGGAGTTGCTGTTTGCTGGGATCGCATCTGCCGTTGAGGAGCAACGTGCACGGGCGGCAGCCAAGTGGCTTGTTGGGCAGTGGCGGCTTGTGGCGCGAGTGGGAAGGCAGTCGATTCGGACGGCCAGAATCCGCCGCAGGTAACGAGGAGGCAGGCGATCCGGAGGCCAAGGAAAAAGGGGATGGCGGGCAACGCCTCCCGAAAGTCACGCCTGCAATCAGTTAACCCCATCGAAGGACGAATTGTCCGGGCTGTAATTGGGTGCTTCCTGCGTAATGACAATGTCATGAGGGTGGCTCTCTCTCACACTTGCAGCGGAGACTCGAATGAACTGCGTTTCCTTCCGCAGTCGTTCAACCGTTGGCGTCCCGCAGTAGCCCATTGCGGCCCGCAGTCCACCCACCAGTTGATAAATGAAATCGCTCAACGCCCCCTTGAATGGCACTCGCCCCTCAACGCCTTCAGGGACCAGTTTGCCTGGCCCACTGCTGGCTTGACGGTAACGCTCACTGGAGCCACGTTCCATGGCTCCGATTGATCCCATGCCGCGATAGGCCTTGAACGACCTGCCTTGGTAAAGAATCATCTGACCGGGGCTTTCTGCGAGACCGGCAAAAAGTCCGCCGACCATGACGCTGCTGGCGCCAGCCGCGAGTGCTTTTGCAATGTCTCCCGAAAACCGGATTCCTCCGTCGGCAATCAGCGGCACGCCTGCCGGATCAGCAGCCAGTGCGGCGTCATGAATGGCAGAAATCTGGGGAACTCCGACGCCGCTGACGACGCGTGTCGTACAGATCGAGCCAGGTCCAATTCCTACTTTGACGGCATCCGCTCCGGCCTCTATCAGGGCTGCGGCACCTTCGGTGGTCGCCACATTTCCGGCGATCACGTCGATGTCCCAGCGCTGCTTGATTTGTCGGACCGATTCAATCACGTTTTTCGAGTGACCATGGGCACTATCCACCACCAGGACGTCGACGCCTTTGTCAATCAGCCCGCCGATCCGTTCGAAATCGAACACCCCGACGGCCGCACCGACCCGCAATCGCCCGTGCCTGTCTTTGCAGGCATTGGGGAAGCGGTTCATCATGTCGATGTCTTTGATGGTGATCAGCCCCTTCAGTCTTCTATTTTCGTCAACCAGTAAAAGTTTCTCCACCTTTTTAGCCGTCAAAATTTTCTCAGCTTGCTCAAGCGTTACATCCCCCGTCGCCGTCACAAGGTTTTCGCTGGTCATGACCTGAGAAATCGGCTGTTCGGCGGTTTCCAGAAATCGCAAGTCTCGCCGGGTGAGAATCCCTGCTAGCGTGCCATCTGCATGCACGATCGGGACGCCGGAGACGTTGTGTTGCCGCATCATCTCTTTGGCTTGGCCAACGGTGGCGTTGGGTGGGAGGGTCACCGGGTCGTAAATGATCCCGTTTGCGCTGCGTTTGACTTTATAAACTTCCTCGGTCTGGGCTTGCACCGACATGTTCTTGTGGATCACTCCGAGCCCGCCCACTTTCGCCAAAGCGATCGCCATGGCGCTTTCCGTGACTGTATCCATCGGCGCGGAGAGAATCGGAATGTTCAGCCGAATACGTCGAGTCAGTTGGGTCGCGACATCGGCTTCTGAGGGAACAATCTCGCTATAGCGCGGTTGGATCAGGACATCGTCGAAAGTAATTGCAGATTTGATGATTTTCGATTCAAGCATGCTCGGCCGTGATCCCGGTAAGGGCGAAATAGGGGCCCGGGGAGGACTTGCTGGCTCCTCGTCAGGGCTTGAAGAGTGAGGGGGGATTGGAAACGTGGGGGCGTGAAGAGACTCGGTTCGCAGCGGACGCGATTCCGAGATGCCGCCAAGCAATGATTGAAGTGCGGAGCCGGTTCGGTCCGGGACTAATTTGGAGGAGCGATTATCATCGTTTTCGGTTGGCTTGACAACGTGCCGTCCGTTGGCAAAAGCAGTTTTTGACCGATCAGGTGGACGGGCCCCAAGGGCGACTCGCCGGAATCGGGGGGAGTAAGTTTCCACCCGCGTCAGGGCAGGTGCTGAACAGTTGTTGGCGTTGGTGAGGCCACTCTCCAAGGCTGGGTGCAGCGGTTAAACTGCGGGTTGAAAAAGGTGGTTTCGGGCCGGTGGCCGGGCTGCCTTGTTTTGCTCTGCCCTGACCGGCCTCAAGCCGGTCCCGTTGTGGCTTGCCATTTCAGCGGTTTTTCACACTCCCCGCCTCATGCCTTTCGACGAAGCAGCGTTGACCGTCAGTCAATTGACCGAACAAATCAAGTCGACGCTGGGCGCCGAATTCAGTGGCGTTGCCGTGCGCGGAGAGATCGGCGACTTGACCCGGGCGAGTTCGGGGCATTGCTATTTTTCGCTTAAGGATGATAACGCCCGGCTTGCGGCAGTCATTTGGCGGAGTACTGCCCAGCGCCTGAAGTTCAAATTGGAAGAAGGGGTCGAGGTCGTTTGTCGCGGCTCGATCGACGTCTACCCGCCGCGGGGCAGTTATCAGCTGACTGTCAATCAAATTGTCCCGGTGGGGATTGGGCCGTTGCAATTGGCGTTCGAGCAGCTGCTCAAGAAGCTGTCGGCCGAAGGATTATTTGAATCGCGTCACAAGCAGGCGTTACCCAGATTTCCCCGCCGAATGGTCCTGATTACCAGTCCGCAAGGAGCCGCCGTGCGGGACTTTCTCCAGGTACTCCATCATCGCTGGCGAATGAGCGAAGTGTTGTTGATTCCCGTGCGGGTCCAGGGTGACGGAGCGGGGCGGGAGATTGCCCGAGCCTTGGAGGTCGCCAATCGCCTCCAGCCCCAGCCGGATGTGATCGCCTTGGTTCGGGGAGGGGGCAGCGCGGAGGATTTATGGAGTTTCAATGAGGAAGTGGTGGTCCGCGCCATTTTCAAATCGCGGGTGCCGGTCGTTTCGGGCGTTGGTCATGAAGTTGACGTCACGTTGTCCGATTTGGTCGCCGATGTACGGGCCCTGACCCCTACTGATGCAGCGGAAAAGGTGGTTCCCAAACAGTCGGAGCTGCTGGCTTGGTTGCGAGATGCCGAACAACGGCTGGCCGTAAGTTTGACCGGAAGATGGCGCTCGGCGAAGCAGCAAATCGATCTCTTGGCCAATCGCCCGGTGCTGGCTCGGCCATTGGACCTTGTTTTGGAGCGATCCCAGCGGCTGGATGAACTTCAGCTGCGGTTGCGTGGCCCCATTGAGCGGCGTTTGGAACGGGCTCGGGCGCAATGCGAACAATTGGCGGGCAAGCTCGAGTCACTGAGTCCGTTGGGTGTGCTTCGCCGGGGCTACAGCTTGACGTTGGCTGAAGGGCGAATCGTAAAGGATGCCGAGTTGCTTAGTCCCGGTCAAATGCTCGAAACGAGGTTGGCCCAGGGCAAGGTATTCAGCCGCCTCGAGCGGGTCGAGAAAAGTGAATCGGAGTGAACTGGCCAAGGCTCCAGGGTCAGGCGAGGAATCCAGGCTCGGGACTGGGGATGGTTGCGAATATGTTTTCAGGTTTGAGGTAAGCGGATGGCAAAAAGGCGAAAAGAAGGCGGAGCCGAAGAGCGGGAGCAACCCAGTTTTGAGCAGGCTCTGGAGCAGCTGCAGGCCGTGGTTCGGGAATTGGAGTCCGGGCAATTGTCGCTGGACCAATCCCTGGCAAGGTACGAACAAGGGGTGGCAAGCCTGCGTCAGTGCTATGCCACTTTGCAGACAGCCGAACAGCGGATTCGGATGTTGGTCGAGTTGGATGAAGACGGCCGGATGGTGACTCGACCGTTTGCGCATGAGGCCTCGCATCGACCAGCCGATGACGAAGACGATGGCGAGGACGAGTGGGAGAGCTAAGCGTCAACGATTCGGCGGGCCCAAAACGGAACAGGAATTAAGAGGACGTGCGGGCCAGTTGGACCGTGGATTGGTCTTGGGCGTCTATTTGGAAACATCATGTTGCAGCAGATTCTCGAATTGTTTTCGCCTGACGTCCGGTCGGCATTTGGACAAGTCGATCAGCGCTTAGACGAATGCACCCGCTTGGACCGGGGCTGTCCCGAGCGACTGCGGGAGGCGATTCGATATAGTCTGTTGGCTCCGGGCAAGCGATTGCGTCCACTTTTGGTCTTGGCCGCCTGCGATGCCTGTGGCGGTAAGCCGGAGGCGGCGTTGCCCGCGGCCTGTGCGGTCGAGATGATTCACACCTATTCGCTGGTGCATGATGACTTGCCGGCGATGGATGACGATGAGCTGCGGCGGGGGCGCCCGACTTGTCATATTCAGTTTGATGAGGCAACCGCGATTCTGGCTGGCGATGCGCTCATCCCGTTGGCTTTTCAGGTTTTGGCAGAGGGCATGGCAACGGGTGAGCAGGCGAGGCTGGCCGTGGTTGCCTTGGCTCAGGCCGCTGGAGCAACCGAACTGGTCGGTGGGCAAGTCGACGATCTTGGGAACCAGTTTGGCCAGCCTTCGCTTCAGGTCCTCGAGTCGATTCATCTGCGGAAGACAGCGGCCATGATGGCGGTCAGCCTCAAATTGGGGGGGCTGGTGGCAGGGGCTGAAGCCGAAACCCTTACCCGGTTGGAAAACTATGGCAAAAAACTCGGTTTGGCCTTTCAAATTGCGGATGATCTGTTGGATTTGCGGGGCGAGCAAGCGAAAATAGGAAAAAAGACCGGCAAAGATGAGGCTCGCGGCAAACTGACCTACCCGGGGGTTCTCGGCGTTGACCGCAGTGTTGCCCTTGCGGGTCAACTGGTGGAGCAAGCCCGGTGCGAATTGGCCGGTTTGGGAATCCGGGCAGTTGGACTGCAGAAATTGGCAACGTTTTTTATTGAACGAACTTACTGAACGGAAATTCTGGTACGCACATGACCGAAGTCAAAACGCCTTTGATTCTGCCGACGATTGAGTCGCCGATGCAATTGCACGAGATGTCGATTGCGGAACTGAAACAACTGTCCGACGAGATTCGCGACGTGCTCTGCCAGTTAATGAGCCAGCGACCCGCTCACTTTGCCTCCAACCTTGGGGTCGTCGAACTCTGCTTGGCGCTGCACAGCACGTTTGACTTTCGCCGCGACCGTCTGATTTGGGACACAGGCCACCAAATTTATCCACACAAGTTGGTGACCGGGAGGTATGGCCGGTTTCATACGATTCGAACGCGGGGCGGGTTGATGGGATTTCCGCACCCCGGTGAAAGCGAATACGACCTGTTCATGACCGGCCACGCCGGTTCGAGTGTCTCGACCGTCGTCGGCTTGCGGAGCGGCGATGATTTGCAGGGACGCAAAGACAATCATTGCGTCGCCGTCATTGGCGATGGAGCTTTCCCTTCCGGAATTGTGTTTGAGGCATTGAACAATGCCCACACACTTAACAGCAACATGCTGGTGATTCTCAACGACAATGAGATGTCGATTTGTCCCCGTGTCGGCGGGCTGGCCAACTATCTCGATCGGTTGCGATCCAACCCGTTATACAGCGGCCTGAAGCAAGAGGTCACCAACCTGCTCAACAAAGTGCCGGTCTTTGGCGATCCGACCGAGCGGCTCTTGGCCCAAATCAAAGAAGGGATCAAGTGCGGCTTGCATGGCGGGATGATGTTTGAAGAGTTTGGCTTCAAGTACTTCGGACCGATCGACGGACATAACATTCAAGTCCTCAAGAAGTACCTCAAAATGGTCGCCGATATCCCCGGCCCCGTCTTGTTACACGTTATTACTAAAAAGGGATGCGGTTTTGAGCCGGCGGCGAGCGACCCGGTCTATTTCCACACCCCGCCGGTATTTGAACGAACCGGACAGCAGGCCGTCATTTCCAAGAAGGCATCGGGTAAGGCCTATACGAACCATGCCCGCGATGCGATTTTCGACCAGATGAAGCATGACCCGCGGGTGACGGTGATCACGGCAGCCATGTGCCAGGGGAACCTGCTCGAACCAGTGCGGGAAGCGTTTCCGGATCGCTTCTTTGATGTCGGGATTTGTGAGTCGCATGCAGTCGCCTTCGCCGCCGGGCAGGCCAAGGCAGGATTGCGACCGATCGTTGACATTTACAGCACCTTCCTGCAGCGCAGCTACGACCAGATTTTTCAGGAGGTTTGCCTGCAGAATTTGCCGGTAACGTTCATGATGGATCGTGCGGGATTGACTGGACCCGATGGCCCGACTCACCACGGGACGTTTGACATCGGCTACATGCGGATTTTTCCCAATTTGGTTTGCCTCGCGCCGGCAGATGCCAACGACATCGGAGCGATGTTGGACTTTGCACTCAAGTTCCCGGGCCCTTGCTCAATTCGCTACCCGAAGGATACGGCGGCGGAATTTAACCGAGCCTTGCAACCAGTCGAACTTGGCAAAGCTGAGGTTTTCAGTTGGGGAACCGACGGAATCATCCTTTGCTGTGGAACGCCATTGGCGGACTGCCTCAAAGCTGCGGAGCAATTACGCGAGGAGGGACTCGATGTCGGAGTCGTCAGTGCCCGATTCATCAAGCCACTTGATCGATCGGTCCTGCAGCGGGCAATTGAGGAAGGTCTCTTTGTGGTAACCGTCGAGGAAGCGATGTTGATGGGCGGCTTTGGCAGCGCCGTGCTTGAGGCTGCGAACGACTTGCGGCTGGACACGCGACGCATTTCCCGAATTGGAATTCCTGACCGGTTTGTCGAGCACGGGGATCGCGGTGAGTTGCTGGCGGATATCCAACTAAGCCCCGCTGGTATTGCCCAGGCATGCCGTGCGTTGGCAGCCGAAAGTCCTGTGCAGCTTTGAGCTCTTAAAACGGGCTCTTTCCCTGATTTTCGGGAGCAGGTTGTCAGCGGTCGGTTGTGACCATGACCGGCCTGCACGTTTTTACCGCAAACTGCCGCTGGGCCCATCATTCCGAGAATTGGCCAGTCATTGGCCTGAGCCATGTTAAAACCTGCTGCACTGAATCGTGATCTGACGGCCATTCTGCTCGGCACACCGGGACGGCGGACGGAGCTGCGTTCGGCGATTCGAAAGTTGCGTCCCGAAATTGAAAAGTATGTACGAGTTGTGGCTGAGGATTTCACTGGCACTGGAGAGCTGGGAAACGTCTCGGCTGACTTGGCCATTGTGCTGGGAGGCGACGGTTCCATCCTGCGGGCTGGACGACAGATGGGGGCGCGGCAACTCCCGGTCTTGGGCGTGAATCTGGGGCGACTCGGCTTTCTCGCAGATGTGCAACCCGACGACTTGGCCGCTTCCTTCACAGCGATCGCGGCCGGAGAATTTCGGGTGGTCGACCACTTGATGCTTCGCTGCGAGTTATTGGACGCCAACGGGAAAGTGCTAGCGGGCGAGTTGGGGCTCAATGAACTTGCGATCTTGGGTGGGCCGCCCTTCAGCATCCAGGAAATTGACCTTTACGTTGACGGCGAATTAGCGGCATCATATAGCTGTGATGGCCTGATTATCAGCACGCCGGTTGGCTCGACAGCTCACAACTTGTCGGCCGGTGGTCCGATTGTCCGCAAAGACTTGTCGGCAGTGGTGATTTCAGCAATCAGCCCGCATACGCTCACGGTTCGACCGGTCGTCGATAATGCCGACCGGGTATTTGAGTTGGTCGTGAGGCGCCCGAACAAATCGACCTCGGCGGTCGTTGACGGCAAAGTGCTGGGGACCGTCACCGCGGAACAGCGTGTCCGGGTCAGCCGCGCTGAGCCGGTTTTCAAAATGATTGAAATCGCCGGAAATAGTTACTACCGGACGCTCCGTTCCAAATTGGGATGGGGAACCCCGTTCGTCCGTCC
>Ga0164293_10001347_pt1 | contig 20375 bp, 16 predicted proteins | sample GEODES118metaG_FD_111487 | JGI IMG/M metagenome (GOLD analysis project Ga0164293, IMG submission 111487) | Eutrophic lake water microbial communities from Lake Mendota, Wisconsin, USA - GEODES118 metaG | ecosystem: Environmental > Aquatic > Freshwater > Lake | place: USA: Lake Mendota...
CAACGCCAGCACGAATGCCCGAATAACCAAAATCTTGTCTTGGTCTGACAGTGCCAGGTGCAGCGTTCCACCCGAATGCATTTTTATAGTTACTTCGTAGGGCTCTCTGAATTCCATATTGTCCTCCTTGATGTTGATGAATGTTCAATCCATCAAGGATGGCCAGAAGTTTTTATGCACTTACGTGCATCACATCCCCTGGCGGGAAGCACCGTGGCCTGGCTGGCTCGGTCGCTGTACTCATTGCTGAGTCACTCTTGATGTTGTGATCAGACTACAACTGCAATATCGAAAAATCAATGTCTAATTTTGCGTTGATTTCATCAGGGGGTGTAACAGAGTTTCGTTGTACCGATCGTGACACATGCCTCTTGACCCCAGATTCGCCACTGTGAGAAAATATAAGTAGGGGGAAAGTTTTGTTACATAAAAAACACACAAAACGCTGTACACCCCTTGTCTACATTTGCAATACTCAGTGCCCCACCAAACCAATAGGAGACGAAATGACCACTTCACGCTTCACCCCTTCTGCAAATGAGGCTGCACTCCGTCGCCGTCTGGCACGCGCAATCGCGGACGCCGGTCTTTCGCATTTAATTTCAATGGACCAGATTGTGGTTACTCCTAACGGATTCACCCTGGGCACTTTTGACTTGGACGAAATGTCTGAATTTACGAACACACTCGAAGACATCGCTGAAGCTGCTGGAACCCAGGTGCTGGCACGTCGCCGCAGCAAATCTATGCAGCAATCGATGGAAGTTCCAGTGCGCATTCCTGTTGATTTCAAGCCAGCAAAAGTTATCAAGCGCATCAAGGCCATGTTCTAATGCTGTCCCTTGGAGTAATCACTGAAGCAGAACTGGAAATGGTTCGCGGTCTCGCCTACTTAGTGTGGCCAAGCGAACAGAACAACGATGGCGTAATGGTGCAGGTCATTAACGGCAGGCGCATGTGGAACGCTGGCGGGAAATTTGCTGCAGTGCAGTTAGTCGGCGACGCTGCTTCATTTCCAGGTTCATACATCATTCCGCTTCGCTTCATTCGCGAGTGTGAAATGCTCGCCAATCTTGAAGCACAGGTTGAGTTGTTTGTCCATGATGGAACTGCTTTCGCTGTGTCCGAACATGCGCGTACCGAGATGGAACTCGCCAGGACTGCACCTGTCATTATCGAGGATCCTTCTGATTACACAACAAAGGCGTTGTTTTCGAGTGTCGGGTTACAGCAACTCCTCGAATTCGGCACGTTAACGCCAGTCGAAGTGCTCACCGAGAAAGAGTCCGACAGTATTCCAAACTTTTCCACTTTCGTTTTCAGCGAAGGCAGGGTTGGCGTGCGTAGCGAATACAAGGAGGTTGGATGCAAGACCGCCTTCCCTCAATGGGAAGCCGAAATTTCAGGGCCCGACGGTGAGTTTGCTGTAGATCGCTTCATGCTCCGCCGCCTGTACAGCGTCGTCATTGACATGAAGGTTGGTGCGCTTCCAGCCACTGTTACGGCAGACCTCGAAGATGGTGGTTTCATTCAGATCTCCGTTGAAAACTGGACGATTCAGTTTCCACGCGTTCCGGCTGGTGCCGCACGTTTTTATTCAGAGCTGACTAGTCGTTTGGACAATCTTGGGCTGAATGTTGAAGAAAGCACAGATGGCAAGGTGTGTGTGCAAATTTCAAACTGCAATGTGGTTATGCAATTACTCGATGGACGCGTTCCCGTTTTGCGCAGCACTATTGAGTTAATTTCTGGCGTTGAAAGCACGCCAGACTTGCTCCAGGAAATTCAGCAGCAAAACGAAGGTCGTATTTTTACGAAGTACTTCATGAGTGAAAGCTCAGTAATTGCTTGTGCAGATTTACGCTGCAGCGATTTGGGTCATCTCGAAGACCATTTAAATGGCTTGGTAAACGATTCCGATTTACTTGGAACCTACTTAGCTTCATTGGGTGTCGTTGGCGATGAATTGAGTTTGTTCTAAATGACTTCTCGCGAGAACATGCAAGCAAAAGTTCGCGCAATTCTTGAGCGTGCGAATCATCCAAATACACCACAAGCAGAAGCAGAGACTGCGTTAGCGTTTGCCTTTCGACTGATGCAGAAGTACGGGCTTGACGGACACAAAACTCCGTCTCGACCTGCACAGCCACTGAGCCCGATCATTTCGCGCACATTCACGATTACCGGCCCATATCGAGTTCGTCGAGCAAACATGCTGTGGGAAATTGGAAAGACCATTAGCTGTCATTCATACCGCGACATGGCAGAGACCGACCCCACAGAAGTGATCATGATTGCTTTTGGAACTGAACTGGATCTGTTTGCTCTCGACACGATGTATCGATCTGCAGAAATGCTTGCCCTTCGACTCATGCCCGGTGGTGGCCGCAGATTCAAAACGTCCTGGTGGCGTGGATTCACAGAAGGAATTGTGAAAAAGCTCGTCCAAGAGAACCGAATCATGGTTAAAGAATCACATGGCGCAGGTTTGGTTCTTCTTGAGCGGTCCGAAAGGGCGTACCAAGCAATGCACGCATTTGAACCAAACCTTCATAGATCGATGAGTTACATCAACAACGACGAAGATGCATATTCAGATGGACAAAAAGCTGGCTCTCAGTTTTCGGTAGGCCGCTCTGCTCTCGGTTCTAAAAATCGTCGCCTGGAAAAAGGCGCTTAGCCCGCTACTGATCCTGATACACGCACCTGCAACTGTGCTTCATTCATTTGCGCTTCAAGTTCTTCTACGTTGATTCAAATCGACAAAAAGGCCCTAAATATTCCGATCTAGTTTTACTGAGCCATTTCTTCCGTGGCAGTGACACTTTTCGGCAATATGAAACAGCTCATCCAAGCCACGGTTATGTTCGGCGATTTCTTCTTCCATTCTAAATAGTTGAGCGCCCATTGGCATAACGACCATTCCCATCTTCGTGCTAAACGAGTTGGTTCCCGGATTAATTCTGAAAATTCCTTGACATGAATTGCACCGATACAACTTTGCGCAATCTGAAAACGGCTCAATCAACCGATAAGTACCAACCAGCTTTGACCCAGCGTTCTTTTCTTCACCAGAATTGTCATCCATGATTCACCTCGTAATCAACCTGCAGGCAACTGCGGCATGCATCTATCCCGTTCTCTGCTCGCCAACGGCAAGTTTTCTGAATCGTACCTTGGTTAATCAAATTCATTGATGACACATCGCCTAACTGACTTAATGCCACCTGCGAGATTTTCGCACCAAGTTGACAGTTACCTGACCAGTAGACACAGCGCGAAGTCAAGCATGGGCCATGCAAGCGAGATGATTGAATGTGAACCCGATCATCAAATTCTTTATCCTTAGCTAGAAACTGAAATGAGCCATCTGCCAGGCGAAGAGCAAACTTTATGCCTCCGGCATTATCTGGATACGACGGACAGGCCCTCTTCCCTGATGCCGAAGCTACCAACGGTGTAGCTTCAGGCCGTTCCGCACCAACCCAATCAGCTATTTCACCTACAAGAATGGTTTTATTCACAGGTTTCCATCCTTAGTTTGACCATCACGAGATGCTCTAAATTTCTTCCCTAATGGACTTTCACGAAGAATTTGTCGTGTCGTGGCGCTTCCAGCCTGACCAGTTCTTCTTCCATTAATACCCTCACTCACACGGTTTACCAAACGGCGAAGTGTTCCGGCACGACGAACAAAACCATCATCGTCACCAATTGAAGGGTAAGAACTGAATTCCATAATCTCTTTACATTCTTCACAGCGGTATTCTGCATGCAGATCAAATAGAAAATCTGGATACTCATCCAGACATGACTCGCATCGATATACCCCTTCAGGAAATGGTCTACCCCAAACAACTTCAAGGTCCGGATTTCTAAATACTTCCGCGGCAATCAATGCGCTTTCCACGTCTCGGTAGTGAGACCGATACATGTACGCCTCATCAGTCTCCTGCTTAAAATCGCCGGTGATCAGTGCAAAGGCGTTTGTAAACAAATCCAAAAGCACTTCGCCATCATCGCTTGAGGAGAAAAGATTGTTCACCCGCCAGTATTCATTTGATACAGATTCTGTAAATTTGACCCCAACTTCGGTATCAATAACCACTGGATCAAAAGGCAATTCTCCGGTTGAATCAAGTTCAATTCGCCTGAACGGGGGGAATTCCCCCAGATCAATTAAATTATTGAACCGCCTAAGGGCTCCCACAAAAGCCTCCCTAGCTATTTGGGGCGTAAGTTCCTCAGCCCCAATTCCCGTAATGGTTCTCATCATTCAGCCCCAGTCATTGATTAGATGCTCACAATGCATAATTCAATCACATCTTGAGAAAGTTTTTCTTGATGGGCATGGTCTTGAAGTCACACTAATAGGACTTTTCTCTCAGTCCTTGAAATTTTCTCTTTTCTCGCGGTTCTTCTGTTCTTCGATCGCAACTGCCTTCTTGTACTTATTGAAATGCTTTTTAACTGCACTTCGAATATCTGCCGTAAGTTGTGTCACAGCTTTGTCAAAGTGGTCTGGATTCTCGTCATCTGCATGATGTAGCCCTCCAAGCGCAACATTTAACATGTGCAAAGCTTCAAGCGATTCAATTCCAAATATGTCAATCCACTCCGAAGCTTCATCTGGAGGCATGAATCTTGACATGTAAGCAATGTCTCGTGGTTCAAGAAGTGCCGAGATGTACTCAATTACCTTTTCGTCCGAATAGGCAGATGCCCTCCACATTTCCGGAGTTGTCGATGGAGAATCTTCCTCAATTCCCAGGGATGATTCATCTAGGTCGCCAAAATTGCGATCGTCGTACATCTTCGCTTCTTCATAGCTTTCTTCATCAATAGGGCCAATGTCTTGATCCAAAGACTCCTCGCGAATGTATTCCGGTTCTGGTTCTAAGTTCTCGGTCATCCCAAGGGTATTCATTATCAACTTCAACTCCGACTCTGAAGGTTCAACTAATCCATCAAGGAAGAATTCCGTTTCCCCGGCTTTGATGATGTAGCAGGAGTGGCCTGGAATTGCGCAGTTAGAACCAAGTTTGATGAAGCCATACTCATTCCTTGTCTCAATACGTGAACCAGCGATGTCAATAAATTTGTGCCAGGTGCCACCTGCGTATCCCCCGACTTGTGCAAACGAATCTATTTGGGTTTGATTCGTTGGAAACATTTGTGGACGCTGCTCCAACCTTTTCAATAGATCGTTTGCAGCTTTAGATATTTTCGAGAGATCGCATTGGCAGGGCTCTACCGATTGACCAACAAGACTTACGTCAAATTCATCGGAGGCCTTAAATGGATCGTTCACTTCATCAAGACCTCCGCCGCGCATATACCGAGAAGCTTCGCCTTTTGGAACCCACCTCTGATTGTTTTCCCCGTAATACCACTCATCGTTGTCAATTGACATGCGACCTCAAATCAAATGTTGGCGTTTGAAACAGGACCCAATCTAACCATCTAATACATTTTCAAAACGAGGTGGAAATCCAAAACCCCAACCAAAAACTGAGTGCCGATTCCAGGTTGATTTCATCAGGGGGTGTAACAGGGTTTTGTTGTACCGAATATGGGAAACCGATTTCTTGAGACCCTAGACATCTTGAAGTATCATCTAAAAGGAGAATAAATCTTTCTCCACGGACGTTCCAACGCCTTATCGGAGACTTCATCATGACCACTCTCTCAACGAAGTTCGTAGTTGCTCATGCTTCACGATTGGTTTATTCAAGCGTGCTTGAGGCAGCAAAACGATCCAAACTTCAGATTGAGGTGGATAGTGAAAACCTTATTTCTGTTCGACAAGGGATCACACCTGGTTCTTGCCCAATAACCCTACATATTGTTTTGCACGATCAAGGGAGCCGGACGGAGGTAAATACGACGTGTACAACTTTTGGAGCTGGACCAATTGTGCGTAAGCGAGCTGAAAAGTTTGTTAATAAATTTATTGAACAACTCAATCACCATTGCAGCACAATGGTGCAACGAGCGCAGATTAACCTCAACAAAGTTGACACAGACATTGATGCACCGCAGACTGAAGAGCATTTAACTTCATCAAGAGAGCGAATTGCTCAACATGCACGCCATGCACTTTTCTCGCAGGCAATGAAGATGGCCGCCGAGTGGGAAAATCCTCCTGCAAGTGACATGGAAAGGCCACTGACTCAAGACCAAGTCAACTACTGGGTTGAGATCAAAGATCTACTTCGGCCAACTTTAGGAATTAAACCATTTGACCCTCATGCTCAGTACTTCACGGGGATTGCACTGCTTTGGCTGAAAAGATGGCCCGAGAGCGAAGGCTTCTTCAGGGAAGCGGTACGACAGAGCCCTAATGAAGCCGATTATGCAGGTGCACTCGGCAGAGTTTTGATGAAACAGTGGAAGCTCGTTGAGTCTGAAGAATGGTTTCGTAGGGCAATCAAATTGGGAAATGAAAATGAACGCCAATACATGGAAGAGCGCAATGTGTTGACAGGGTATGAACCCTGGAGATCAAAGTGGTTTGAACAATTGCAAAGTCAGGGCTTAATAGCACCAGGCGACGATGGATGGCACGAAGATTATTTTCCAACTACTGGGAAATAAGCAAGTTTCTCAAACGGCAATCAAACTCAAATTTCGATTTAGATGAAAGAATCCAAGCATTTTGTGACAGACAAAAACATTTTTCAACAAGCAGCAATTGAACTGTCAGCGCTCGGAGCCGTACTCAGTGAAGTTGAGAAAAATGTAACTCCACTATTGGATCTCGAAATCGTCCAAGGTGCACTATACGGACATGATTTCAATCTTGAACTTGACCTCGCCTACGAAGGCGACACAACACTTGTATTTTCGCTGCGAGTGCCACAGCCCCACGCACTTAACGAAACTGATGAAGTTAGTAAGCTCATTGATCAGTTTGCGGATGAACTTCGCAAGATAATTCCCGCCCCCGCTGCCGTGCAAAGAACATACGGATTTACGCAAGATGAGAACTCTGATCACCTGCCAGACTTTCCAATTCGGGAATCTGTTGGAACAGATCTTCAAATTACGTTTTTACTCGGTTGGGATATTCCACCAGAGGGATTCAAATCCAAATGGACTGAAACATCTACCAACAATCAATCAACACGAAACCTTGAGGGAATAGTCACTAAAACGCTTTTCAAAGAACTCAATGTCATCGATGTAATTACTGATGCTTTTCACTTTATTGAAGTCGCAAGCGCGAAAGCCAAACAGCTAAGACTTCTCTAAGATGCTAAATAAGATCAATACCGTTGTTTAGATCTCGCAGCCAAAAGTCACCTTGACCCCACTCAAGCGCCTTCTCCTGTTCCAATTCAATTGGGTCAATCCATTCTTCTTCTAGTTCTTCCAAAATTGCATCAAATTCATCTTCATCAACTTCTAAAACGTGAACCAATACATCTATCTTGTCATTCGTATAAACAACTTCAATCTTGATATCAAGATGATTCATTGCTAATTCAATGTCGGAGATTTGCCACTCCTCAAAATGGTAAACAATGGTGCATCCAGTCGTTTCAGTGGAAACAACTTGATGCTTTTCATCCATTTTTGTCGCTCATTTCGTTTGATTTTTGATCACTGCTAATGAGAGACATGATATAGATGAAGGTACAAACTAGCCATGTGGTATTTCACTCCGAGGATATGCCTGGGTTTTGCTATACCGATCGTGAGACATATCCGACTGTTGATTGGGTGATCATTCCCCATTTTTCTCTATGCACACCCCTGGAGTATCTTTTCATTTATGCAGCTCTTTCATAGCCCCCAGATTGAGCCTCTTCTTCTGTGTCTGGCTCAACGATTAGACAACCCTCTTGACGACCCATTCACCCCCGAGCTTGTTGTGGTCCCTTCCAGCGACATGGCTCGCTATTTGAAGCGGGAGCTTGCTCGCACATTGGGCGCTAAAAGTGGGAATGACGGCATCGTCTCGAATATAAATTTCGTGTATCCGCGTCAGTTAGTTAACGCGACCATCCAGAATCCAACAGGATCCGAGAACAGCGAATGGGACTCCAACAGTCTGATTTGGAGCATTATTGACACGCTTCTCACTACTAAGGGAATCACTATCCCGGGTTTCAACGAAGCACCAGTAACAGTGGCTCGCCGAGCTGCAGACTTACTGGACCGCTACGCATCACATCGCCCAGAAATGTTGAATGAGTGGACCTCAGGTCAGGCTCACGGTGGGAGTATCACTAACGATCAAAAGTGGCAACGAGAACTGTTCATTGAACTAGCGAAAAATTTTGCGGAGGGACCGCACTCCCCTCGTGCCATTGACAACTTGAATCAGTACTCTCAGGCACTTCTCAAACCATCAAACATCGCCTCGGTGCCGCAACGAATCAGCGTGTTTGGCATCACCAACCTCAGTCGATCTGCCCGACAGATTCTGCAGGCACTCGACCAGGTATCCGACATACATATATATATGGTGTACGCCCCTGGCGAACATTGGCCGAAACACCGCACGCAAAGCCAACTGCTCCGAAGCGAATTCCCAAACCAGTCAATTGCTCACCCACTTACGGGGCGCTGGGGAACGCAGCTCGTTGAGAACGCTGCAGTATTTGGCGATATCCCAAGCAAATACATTCCTGCTCAGACACAAGGTTCAACACTTCTACATGATCTTCAGAACAGCATCATTTCTGACTCGCTCGGTGACGTGGTTCTTTCACCTGAACAACGCCATGACTTACGCGCTAATAGCGATGGTTCTCTTCAGATTCATGCGTGCTATGGCTTGGCCCGGCAAGTTGAGGCTCTACGAGATTCGTTCCTTCATATCCTGAACAAGAACCCGCAGCTGCAACTCCGAGACTGCGCCATCCTGTGTGCCGACATTGAAGCTGCAGCACCAATCATCAGTGCAGTTTTTGCTCCAGGCAAATCGTCTGGAAGCACCCTTCCATCACTACCAATAAGTCTTGTTGGCAATGTTGCTTCACGTCGAACTGCAGTCGTTGAATCTTTCCAAGCCGTGCTTCGACTTCTAACAAGTCGTTGCTCCCCTACCGATGTGCTTGAGGTGGCTCACCTTCCTGCCGTGAAGCGAACATTTGGATTTGACGATGAGGCGCTCACACTTCTTTCAACATGGGCCGAAGAACTTGGTGTTCGATATGGCTTAGACAAAAATTTACGTGCCGCTCACTGGAACATCAACCCAGAATTGCGCGAAGGAACTTGGGACGCTGCTCTTAATCGACTCATGATGGGAATTGCAGTACCGGGCGAAGTAGATCGCATTGGGCCTGGCGGTGTCGTTCCATATGACGGCATTGGCGGCAGCGAGATGCGAGTTGCTGGAGCTGTCTCAGAGTTCATTGAACGCATAATTCACTTCACCAAAATTATCAATGCCACAGACGAAGCTAACAAGCTAGTTGGGATCACCATCCAAAGCTTCTGTTCATCGGTTTACGAGCTCATCAGCAGCTTCCTGACCGTGACATATAAGGAATCATCCACGTTGACGCAGCTTCATCGCGCCATTGGCGACTTCCAGAGCGATGCGGAAAAATCCCTTACACAGCTTGATCAACGCTTCCACGTCAACGAACTTGTACTTGCACTAGATGAGTACTTCAACGATGAGCGCTCTCTGCTTGGGAGCAAGTATGAGTCCATTACCGTCGCACCACTAGATGGACTACAACACGTCCCGTTCCGAGTGCTTGCGATTCTTGGTGCAGATGAACGCTCATTTACAGGTGCGCATAGCGACGGTGACGACATACTCGCGAACAATCCGTGTGTTGGCGAACCGATGTACTCACTTGACGGGAGGCAGAGGTTGTTGAATGCCATCATGTCTGCACGTGAAACGCTCATTATCACCTGCACCGGAGCAGATATTTCAAACAACAAAGAAACCCCTCTGGCTGTTGCACTTCAGGAATTGATTGAGTGTGCCGATGTATTGCTCCATAAAAAACAAAATAGCCCTCATGGTTCGCAGCGTCTTCTGGCACGACATCCTCGACAGAATTTTGATACTGCAACCCTTACCCCGGGACTGGTGTTCACCGATAAACCGTTTACGTTTGACCAGGCAGCCAAAGAAGCGCACGATGTACTCCAAGACGATTCTGAATTGCTTGTAAATCCAGTTGAAACAACAAAATCAACCCCAAACGTCAATACAGCTCCAACTCTAAAAAACCTCATTCAAGTAATTACCAGCCCTGCAGAGTTCTATGTAGGCACGGTACTCAATGCGCGCATCCCTCAGATGCCGGCATCCACAGATAATCAAGACAGCACCATTGTTGGGGATGGCATTCTCAATCTCACCATTGACGCTTTAGCGTGGTCTAGCGAAGGAAGATCCCTTCTTGACCGACTGATGTCTGCAGACTCAACAAATGAAGATGTTATTGCCGCCTGGGAAAAAGTTCGACCAGCTGCCGGCGTACTACCGCCAGGCAAGCTTGGCGAACTCATTGTGAAAGAAGTTCGCGAAGAAATCAAAAGCATGATTGAGATGCTGCCCGCACATTTGCAGAGCCTTGGAAAAGGCACTGATGTTGACTGCAACATAACGCTTCCAGAGTCAAAGCTGGCATGTTCACTGCGAATTGAAAATGTAAAGGATTGCACAATAACTCGTATTCGTTTTAAGAATTACAACGAATCGTTGCAACTTGGACCGTGGCTTGAACTTGCAATACTCACTCTGGCAAAAAATGGGGAATATTGTGAAGCACACCTGGTAGCGCGTAAAAAAGATAGCCCTAAAGCACCTATCTACAAAAAAATCGCCTTAGAGGGAGACACACCCGAAGAGCGAATCAACCACGCCAACATGGTCATTGCGCGTGTTGAAGGCATGTATAACGCAGCTCTAAGCGGACCACCACCATTCTTTGAAACAGCTTCCTTTGAACTTCAAAAAGGGGATAAGAAAAAAGCACGAAGCGCATTTGCAAACGATCTTAACTATTCGCCTGAGACTTCTTTCGTTTTTGGTGATCGCGATGTTGAAAGTGTTTTCAACGAAGAGTTAAACGACGAAGACTGTGCAATCCTGTATCGCGAAAATGATGAATCCAGCGACGAGACAACGCGGTCCGATTTCTACGCCGATCATGTCTGGCAAGCCTTCACCAAAACGACCTTGCAAAATAATGAAGAAGAAGCCGATTCTTCATCTGCTGAGGGAGATACAAAGTGACCATTGAAGATACGAAAACATTTGAGCGGTTTGAACTGGCATCTTCAAAACTTGACACCGGTCGTGTTGTCATACAGGCAAGCGCGGGTACTGGAAAGACCTACTCACTCACAGTCCTCGCTATCCGACATATAGCCGAGCGAAATCTCACTGCAGATCAGCTTCTGATGGTTACATTCACCAATGCGGCGACGGCCGAACTGCGCGAAAAGACCAGAGACCAAGCCAAAGAAGCGCTCCTCCACCTCCGTAGTAGGAGTCGAAAGCATCCTTGGATGGATGCGATGTTTGCAAGCGAAAACTCACGTAAAAACGCAGTTTCGAATCTGGAAAGATTCTTAGCCCATTTTGACCAGGCAACGATCGCTACTATTCATGGCTTTTGTCAGATTGTTTTGCGTCGCACTGGACTCAACAGCCCAGCGCCGAAAAACTTCAAAGTACAAAGCAACATTGATGAAGTTATCGATCAGGTGATCACCGACCTTCTGATTTCAAAATTGGCTATCGATCCGGAGCACCTACCAAGTACTCGCCTTAAGCAAAAAGTTGATGTCACCGCAGACGATGTGAAAAGTTCTTTGTCACAACTGCGAAATGCCGTCAAAAGAGTATTAAACAACCCGAAAGCGACTCTCCTTCCAGCAGAACCACCAAGCGAATGGGCCACTGACGTTGACGCTCTTAAGGATGGCTGGTCAAAAACTTACACTCAGCGCGCCATCGAAATCACCCGAATAGTGAAAGCAGTTATAGAAGAAGTTCATCGACGAAGTTATGAATCCGGAATCATTACTTACGACGACATGGTTCGTTTAGTTGCAGAATTTCTGGACACTGGAGATGAACCTTCTACCAATTTGGCAGTATCGCTAGCCGAGCAGTACAAGTTGGTAATGGTCGATGAATTTCAAGACACAGATGCAGCACAATGGTCCATCTTCGCCCGAATACACGCCGCTAAGCCGCAGGAAACAACCCTGATTACTGTCGGTGATCCAAAGCAGGCGATTTATCGATTCAGGGGCGCCGACGTTCAGGTGTACATCAATACGATTCAAAATATTGCGCAGAAGTACGAAATTACAACGAACTACAGAAGTGACGAACGTTTACTCACAGCTGTTGAAACGCTGCTTCAAGGTAAATCGTTCGCTGAAGGAAGTGACGTTAAGTTTTCACACGTTGATGCTGCGGAGAAGAATAAATCAGGATCAATCACAACCACTTCGTCGTCTGCGCCATCAAGCATTCCCGGCGCACCATTTGAAATTCGTTACCTTGCAAATAACTCAGAGAAGATTGGTGCAGTTTGGTCCGGCGATAAGTGGACAAAAAACAATGACAGCTACTTAGCAGACCGAATTATCTGGAGAGATGTAGTCAACCATGTAGTTGAACTTTTGCAACATGGAAGCATTCCTGACAAGGATTCAGACTTTCCTTACACACCTAGAGCGATCAGTCCAAACGACATTGCCATTTTGGTGAACGGTCATGCGGATGCTGAAACTGTTGTGCGCTACCTCAAAGATTCAAAAGTGCCTGCTGTGCGTTACAAAACAGACAGCGTGTTTCAATCCCAAGCCGCAATGCACCTACTCATGTTGCTCGGTTCGTTAGCCAACCCCGGAAAACCAAGTTTTGTCCGTGCTTATGCGCTTTCCTGGTTTGGAAATACAACCGAAGAGGAACTTGCGGTTGCAGATGAAGAATTGACAGCTGAATGGCAACGTGAGTGTGCCGTGAATGCAGAATTTTTGCGAACCCGCGGACTCTCTGCATTGTTCCTTTCCTTTCGAAATAAATCTGAGTTCTTACAAAGAGTTCTGGGCAAACAGAACGGGAATAATGATGGAGAACGACATATAACCGACCTTGACCACTTGGTAGAGGTTCTCGCTTCCACTCCCCACCTTGTCAAAAAGGCTGGTGCCGACGAATTCTATGAGACGCTTTTGGAGCTAGTTGAAAGCAATGACGATCAGAATGAAGCCTTCCAGCGGCGTATTGAGGGCGACAAGATTGCAGTCAAGGTAATAACCATCCACAGCAGTAAAGGTTTGCAATTCCCCATTGTCTTTCTTCCAACGCTTATGAACCCACCACCGAACAAGAACAACAATCCCAAAATGTTTTCAAGCCGACTCTCTAAGCAATCCTTATCTACGAGGGTTATTGATGTTGCATCAGGATTTAAGGGTGCTGATGATTGGGCCTTTACCGCAACTGACGAAGTTCTGGACAAAGCTAAGCGCGACGACCTGTTCAAGAAAGATGTCTTGTTTGATTCAAAGCGCTTGCTATATGTGGCCCTCACTCGAGCTGAACACAAAGTCGTACTGTATTGGTCAGCTGTTGGACCGAATAACAAAGGCTCAAGCGTTGATACTGCACTAGCGGAGTTCCTAGCTTCCCACCTTGGAGCAAGTGAGCCCTCAATCCCCCTTGATGAAAAGCCATTAGCTGCTTTAATGAGTTCGATTTCGTTGGCTTCTGGAAATACCATCGCTGCCATTCCATTGCCAACTGCGCCCGATACAAAGCTCACTTGGTCTTCAAGTGTCCGAAAAGCAAATGCGCTAACAGGCACGGCTCAGTACGTTCGTTCGGAGCAATTGAGCACTTTTGGCTACTCAAGATGGAGCTATTCAAAGCTCTCGCGGTTGCTCTCCGATGAACAAGAAGATCAAGTAACCGCCGACGTAAAAGGCTCAACCGACGAATCCAATTCCACATCAGATAAGCCCACTGCCATCAAAGAGATTTCTGTTTCTAAAGATGACGCCATATCCAGCATGCCGTTGTATTCCATTGGTGGTAGCAATATTTTTGGCAATGCTGTTCACGAAATCATTGACAGTATTGATCCAGCTAGCGCTGATCTGAAGAGTGATTTGAAACTTGAAGTTGAGCGTCACTTCAAGAACTCGCACAGCGAATCAGATCGCTCTCAGATCGTTGAAGGAGTTGCGAAATCACTTCAAGCCCCGTTGGGTGAGCCATTCGCTGGCAACACACTGATAACCCTTGGTACCAATCATCGTCTTTCTGAACTTGAGTTCAATTTCCATCTGCCGCAAAGTTCAAGTGGTGCGTTTAGCCCGAACAGAATCGGTGAGCTCATGATTGAGCACGGGCAGTTGAACGGTCGACTTTCTGATTACGCCCAAGCCATTGCTAGTTCCAAGTCACCTGGTGTTATTGCAGGCTTCATGAATGGATCAATAGACGCAGTGTTTCGTGTGAACGCCGAAACCTCTCCTCTGTACATTGTTGCCGACTACAAGACAAACCGTCTCCACGATCCAGAAGGCAGCGAGGCTAATCCTCTCATTGCGTATCATCCAGAGAACCTGTTGACCCCAATGGTGGATGATGACTACATTCTGCAAGCCATGGTGTACACCGTTGCATTGCACCGCTACTTGCAGTGGCGTCAGCCTGGCTACGACCCCGATATCCATCTTGGTGGCGCGGCGTACCTATTCCTTCGAGGAATGACTGGATTCAACACTGACGAGGCGATGCCGCGACCATTTGGCGTCTATCACTGGAAACCAGCAACAGCGCTTGTCCTTGCCCTTGATGCACTCTTCGCAGGAAGGGGTAACTGACATGAAGACACTTGCCGCAACAACTCAGCATCAAGAATTTCAGGATTTCATTGATGCCAAGATTCTCACAACAACCGAGATCCATGCCGCACAACGCATCACCGATGCTGTATTTCCCAAAGAGAACCCCCAGAAGCCTGAATTTATCGATTACCTGTCTGTTGCGATGGCCGTTTGGGCTCCCGTTAATGGACACGTTTGCATCAACCTCGGCAATATCGGTGATCAAATCCGCGAAGAAATTGGCTCGTCAGATGGAATCGTGGATCCGAATCTCCACGAACGAATTACATGGCCAAAACCACCAGCTGAGTGGATTGCGCACCTCAGCAATAGCCCACTGGTTTCTCTACCCGATCCAAAGAACATTGATCAGGTTGACTTCACTAAACCACTCGTTCTTTTTGGCGAAATGTTGTACCTCACTCGACAATGGGTTGATGAAGGCGTCGTTTCTCAGGCGCTTCGAACACGACTTACGACAACGGCAACACTTCTCCCGAAAGAATCAGACTCATGGATTGGCGCCATTTTTGAAAATGGACCTGATGATCATCAGGCTGAAGCAGTAAAAAAGGCCCTTACTCATAACACTTCAGTTCTCCTAGGTGGTCCAGGTACTGGAAAGACATACACCATTGCGGGAATGCTTCACGCTTTCTACAGCGAGCACGCCGCGAAAATTGAAGTCGGAGATGCCCAGCCACAACTTCGTGTGGCAATCGCAGCGCCTACTGCAAAAGCAGCGCGCCAAGTTACCGCATCTGTTGAAGCATCGCTTTCTTTGGATCACTTCCCCAAGACACATGCTGCCGAAATACAGAAAGTCACAAAAGCATCAAGCACAATTCATCGTCTCTTGGGGTGGCTCCCAGGAAGCCGTGGTCGCTTTGCACACCAAACCCAAAATCTATTGCCCTACGACATTGTCATTATCGATGAAGTTTCAATGGTGTCGCTCCCACTCATGGCACGTCTGCTGGAAGCCCTCGATCCCAAAACCAAACTAATTTTGGTCGGCGATCCGCAGCAGCTCAAAAGCGTTGAAGCCGGCGCGGTATTGCCAGACATTGCTTCGCTCTACGTCACGCACACCTATCCAATCACCAAGCTAATCATTAATCGACGACAGGCTGAAGAGGGTGCGCCTCACTCAGTGAACAACATCGGCCTACTGGCTACCAATATCAGCGAAGCAAAGCTGACCAAAGAGGATGCTGATGACATCCTCAAGTTTATTAAAGATGATCATCCGGAAATTACATTTATCAAGCTTGCTGATGAGAAATCAGATCCATCAAAATCACCAAAGATCGTTACGCAACTTGAACCCTATTTACTTGGCTATAAACAAGCGCTAGACCACGCGAAGCAAGGAAACACCCAAGAAGCGCTCGCTTCCATAGCTTCCATCAGGGTGCTATGCGGACACCGAGAGGGCCCATTCGGTGTTTCGATATGGAACAAGTTGATCGCCAACAGCGTTGGTGTGGCGGTTACGCGCGGAGCAATTGGCCAGCCGCTTCTCAATACCCGTAATGATTTGCGTACTGGGCTAGTCAACGGCGACAGTGGAATCGTGGTAAACACTGATAACGGTAAACGAGTCGTGTTTACTGCTCAAGATAAGCAATTTGAGCCAAGCGCACTTGAAGACATAGAAATAGCCTTCGCAATGACGATCCACAAGTCCCAAGGATCGGAATATGGCACGGTCATTGTTGTCGTGCCTCCAGTTGGTTCTCCGCTCCTTCGACGCGAACTGCTCTACACCGCCATTACTCGTGCAAGAAAACATCTTGTGCTAGTCGGTAGTGATGACGCAATCACAACCGCTGTTATGAGCACAATTAATCGCGCAAGTGGTCTTGCAAAGCGAATTGCCGGTAAGTAAGCCTTTATTCAAACACTGGATTATTAAGCAACCAAATTTGTGGGAATAACCAGCTCTGGGCGACCGAGGTTCCCAGCAACACTGATGCACAAATTCTTCGCTGCCTCTGAAGGCAGAGAGCTCTCATCGTCGACCCATGTTGAAGAGTGAATAGTGATTCCACCCTTAAGTTTTTGGCTTGGTAACGGCGCATCATCAACTCCCCTGAAAGAGACAACGATTCCTTGCTCTACGTCCATACTCTCCGCAAATGTGACTGCCTGATTCAATGTTGACTTACTCCACTTGCTTTCAACTCTGTATTTCACGTCGCCAGTCGCAATATGTCGACCCACAGTCTCTGGGGGCTTGGGGGCTGATATTGAAATACCCTTCTCTATGAAGACAAGGTCGGGGTTAAAACTCACTGTGCCTTTAACTGCATAGTTTCGCTCCTTAACCACTGTCACCCAACTATTCAGTCCGGCAGCAAGTACTTGCCTTATTCCTTGCTCAATAATTCCAGGCGTGTACTGCAAAAAGCTACTTACTTGCATGTTTCCAATTTTGATCTCACGCAAACTTCCACCAAGAATTTCTCTTGCAATTCGTAGAGCGAACTTCAAGCGATCTGAAATCCGACCCTCTTTAGCGTAGAGATCTGTAGGTTGCAGATCACCTACTCCGTTGAACCGATAACCAAGCTGACTGCCTTTTCGTTGAAGAGCGCGGTTGTTGCATACTCGGCTTTTGGCAATGCTGACCGCAGCTGTCTTCAAAATCCGGTTAACCGGGTTATCAACACTGAATTCCTCAAACCGGCAATCAAAGCGAGCAACACCTTTTAGGAAATTACTTGCAGTACGTACCGGAAATATCTTCCCACGAGCAAAAGTGAGCTGATCCTCAAAACTCACATACTCAACCCTCAGCTCGTAGCGCAACACGTCTTCAAGCAGCTCCAAATAGGCATTGGCGAGAGCATCAAAATATGAATCTCCGGCACTTAAGTTCACAAGATTTTTGTCAAGCATCCTTAGGTTTCCGCCCGTGAGCGCCATGCTCGCGATGAATGAAAAGTGGCTCAGAGCGATCTTTGGCTGAACAATTAGTTGAATATCCCCTAAACGAATTGCACCAATTGAATTCTGCACTCGAACTTTCCACGTGGTGTCGGATGGCTCTCGCCATACGTCAATGATTGATGGGCTATCACTTTCGTCATCTTCAGCATCGTCTACGCCGTCATTGTCAACTTTTTGAAACGTGCGATCGGCTGCTAACAACTTGCCGAAATTCCGCAAAACTGAAGCGTCGCTATCAGAGATATCAAGTTCAGCCGTCTTTGACTCTCTCAGGAAGACTGTGATTAGATCGCCCAGAAACGCTCCAAGGTGAACTCTTGTTGAGGTGCTTGACGATCATAGAAGTACTCGTTAATTAATGGTCCAATCTGACGTTTCCAACGCGATGCAAGAAACTCTTTGTCCATCCGATCAGTCATAAAGAAACTGTGTCCAATTAAATAGCCATCATCGCCAATTTCTGCTTTCAGTGCTGCATTCAATGCTGCAAAGCCAACGAACAAGTCTTCGCCGATCATGTTTTGATTTTCACCATCGTCATAGAACGACCTGAGAATGTCCTCGCCCGGCAAAACGCTGAAGAAGTCAAATCGACGTCGTAGAGCCGCATCCATCAAACGAATACTCTTGTCTGCAGTATTCATTGTCGCAATGATGTAGAGATCTTTTGGAAGCACAAAATTCGGTCGGAGCATGAGATCAATTGACTCGTCTCGATATTCAAGGAGATACATCAGCTCGCCAAAAACGCGAGGAATATTTGCTCGATTCAGCTCATCAATAATCAAAACGTGCGGGCGACCCTCTGCCGCAATTTTGTCAGCTATTTTAAGAATCGGACCAGGTTGGTTTGCAAAGGTGATCATTCCACCTTCACTTACATCGGGTCGGAGACCTTCAACAAATTCCTCATACCCGTAACTTGGATGGAACTGAACGATGGTTACGTCTGGGCTGTCTTCGCCATAGGTTGCCCCTACTAAATGGTGTGCAATTCTCTTCGCAACATGGGTCTTGCCTGTTCCCGGCGGACCCTCAAGAATGATCTGTGGCGATTTGTCACGTAATGAGGCCAACACCTCAGTCAATTCGGTTTTTGACCAATATGTTTGCCGAACCAACTCATCAAGCTCGCTATCCGTAACTGAAGGATCTGAAACCACCTGCGGTTCTCCTTTATAAATTTTTTCAAGAACTGGAATTAATGCTGTAATCTGGCACACGATTGAATGGTGCGAAGGCACTTGGTCTAACGCATACTCGTATGCAATGACATTTCCCGCTGCATATTGCATGGAAAGGTCAAAATTCCCAAGATCAATACTCGCAGTTGGGGTTCCGTGAAGCTTCAATTCAGGTAGCGGCGAATGGTCTAAGCCATAAACGTACTTATCCCGCACAACGGAAGATTTAGCCCTTAATTCACCTTGATCAAGCATGGTTGCACCACCACCCGATTGAACCGTTGTCCCCTGGTTCAGTGAGAGGTAAGCCTTTGAACCATCCTCGGAAAACAGAAACACTAGAAAAAAACCTTCAGAGCCTTTTGGGGAATAATCAAAATCCGCTAAACGGACCCAAGGACTCTTTGCTGCATTTCCTTGTCCATTTGAACACTCCGATTTCCACGTAGTTGGTTTATTCAGAGTGCGGAGTTCCCAATTCAACTGGTCGCGAGATTTTACGAGCGCTGCACCACGTGCGCGCATTTGTGGACTTGCGGCAACATGTGTATAGCTAGGTTGTAATTCAAGAATTTGTTGAATTTCATTTCGTAATGAACATGTGGTGGGCACTTCAACGACATTGCACTGAGGCCATTCACTTGCGATGAGTTCCAACACAGGCGAATACTGTTTTGCAACTGCCATGAATACTATCCAGTCGTTTTTTGACGCAGGATCCTCACGAAGGTACAACACGGCTTCAAAACGATTTTGACCAACCTTTAATTCAGCTTGCACTTGGAGAGCAGATTTTGCATACTCATCCTCAGTTCCAAAATTACATACTCCCAAAACAAAACCGGTGGAAGTTGAATTAGCTGCTTCGCCAAGTCGAGGAAGCGCATTCCCTGCTTGGGCTCCAATGCTCTTTGCAATTACTTCGCTGGATCCCACTCTAAGCTCGGCCGCAAAAATGTCTACGAGAAGATCATATTTATTTCCAGCATTATTTGAATGGTCAATCCCTGAAAGAGCCTGAGAAACCGCAGCAGCAAAAGTCATACCAGAATGATACCTAGCACAACGAGATCACTTTTTAATGTAGCTAAAAATACCTTCTGCTATCTCTTTCACGATCTTTGCGTTTACGGCATTACCTGCATGTTCATACGCTCGGGCATCATTTTTATGTGGGACAAAACTGTCCGGAAAACCCTGCAACCGCATCACTTCCCGCACAGACGCCCTTCTTATATAGCCCTTTCCATAAGACTTATTTGGAGCAAAGTCTCGGAAATCAATTTCGGGGAGATTCTCTCTTGCATGCGGGAAATAGATCGGCATAAAGCGAGCCCAGACCTTCGTCAAAGTTGGAACCATGCCATACGCGTGATAGGCCTGACCAACATTTCCTCC
>Ga0164293_10001348_pt1 | contig 20349 bp, 19 predicted proteins | sample GEODES118metaG_FD_111487 | JGI IMG/M metagenome (GOLD analysis project Ga0164293, IMG submission 111487) | Eutrophic lake water microbial communities from Lake Mendota, Wisconsin, USA - GEODES118 metaG | ecosystem: Environmental > Aquatic > Freshwater > Lake | place: USA: Lake Mendota...
GAAAAATCCTAGGATAGCCTCCAACACGCATAATACGTTGATGGGTTTTTTTAGTAACAGGATTGCCAGGGATTGTAAATTTTAAAAGTTCTTCCACATTAGTTTTGTACACTAATAAGAGCGGCGAACAAATGCTTGGAAAGAAACTCTTGCTTGATTAAGTTGATTAGAACGCATATCAAATTCAACTCTTGGTGGAACTAAAAAACTACCAAAATCAAATATTCTATTGCCTCTGTAAGAATCAATCAGTGCTAATCCAATTGAATTTTGAAACACATAAAAGTATCCTGGGGCTTGATAGAGTTTCAAACTATCAAGCTGAGATGGCATTATTGAAATAGTTGCATCTCCAGAAATAGAATAACCAGTAATAATAAAATCTGGTGTGACATTTCCGTTGTAGAAATTATTGCCTATATTGGTGACCTTATCTGCAACAACTTTTATATTGATTGTTGCTTGAGTCATTGCGTAATGATCGCCAAATAATCTAAGGCCGAAATCCCAGAACTTTACAACTCTTCCCATAACTCTAGTCTCACCATACAATTTACTTGCTGTTGAAGGTGTGAGTACATTGAAATTATTGGATGAAAATCCATTAGGGTAAATGCTCGTAACAGTAGCAGTTGTGTTTACTTCAGAATTGTTTATTGAGATTGTTGCGCTATCTAAGAAAAATGGCAGCAAATCAGGCGAAAAGTAATCAGAACCGTCACTATTTAAAGGTCTGATTATCATACTCAGATTATCTAAAATAAGGTCAAATATGTCATATAAACCAGTTGGTTGATTTCTCTTAGTTTGGTCACTATCGTTAGCAAAAGTAAGTTCTGCATCTAAATCTTTTAATATGAGAATAGGACCACTCATTGTTGCTTGATGAAAAGGATTTGAAAACTCTACAATTCTAGAGCCAATGTCCCCTTGAATAAATGATTTCTCGGTAACATCTTGTTGGAGATTTTCATTCCAAGATTCTAAAATATATCTTCTTAATGCACCATCTTTATTGAGAAGAATCGTGTAATAGTTTGATATTAATTCTGTGGATAATATAGGCATTATAGTCTAGCGAAACCCTTGAATGATATAGTGGCTGTCATCAATCCCTCAGACATACTAAACTCAACTTTATCTTCAACTAAAACTTGCCCTAATCTCAAGTATCTGTTGCCAATAAGTAAAGAGAAGTTTACTCTCTTGGGTGCATTTGTAGAATCAAAGAAATACTTTATGTCATACCAGTTTTTAGCAGGAGTCTTGATGTTTCCACTGACATCGTAGCCATTTGGAGCATATAATGGATATTCTGATTCTTGATTGATTAAATATATTTTACTATAATTAACATTTATATTTATATCGCCTGACAAAACTTTATATGTAGTTGTTGGATCATCAGTAACAAAAAATTTACAATCATAATTTTTTGCTGTTCTTGCTAAAAAATCATAGTTTGGCGGAAAGTAATCTGCAAACTCAATAGATGCAAATTGATCAAAAGAGCAATTGTAATTAAGGCTGCATCTAACATTATTAGTGATATTTATGCTTGCGCTTGCTAATAAATTGCGTGAACTCAATCCTGTAGGGTAAGTTCTATTATTGTATGGATTGAAAAGAATTATAAATGCTTTGATCTTATCAAAATCAGTTATCACCAAATCAAAAGGATCTCTATATAGATAAGAGGATTGCATTGGCGCTTCTGATATGTGTATTTTTCCGTCATTGATATTTGCGCCTTTATAAGTGTCTCGGAAAGAATTTCTAAGCAAAATGTCTGAAGATAAAGTTACAGTATTTTCTATTCCATTAAATCCCATAACGTGAGTTCCACCATCACCCATAATAAGTTTTTTTGGCTGGATATCTCTTTGTATTTGGCTAGTAAAATCTTGGGTTAATATGACGTATCCATCATATTTTAGCCAATGCCATTTACCTATGTGATTTGAAGTGTAAATTGCCATTATTATGATTGTTCAGGATTAGGAACAAAACCAAAGATTCCCTCATCAATTTGCAGCATCAATACTCTAACATTGCTAAGAGTTGGCTCTACATCTTCGCTTAAAATCGCTTCTCTCAATTGATTTAATTGTTTTAAAGTTCCTGCAATTTCAGGTTGTCTTAACAATTCTTCATATCTTTGCTTGAATGTGTAAAGTGGAGAATATTCTAAGCTTCTCATTTCAGCTTGATTACTTTCTATTGCTTGTTGGGCTGAAAGTTTTTCTTGCATAGTAGATTTATTGCTGCTTAATATTCTAAGTGCATTTTGGATATTTGTGCGTAAAGAATCCATATACTCTTTATGGAAAAACATAGTTTGTCTGTCAAATCCAGATTTGCCAATAAACTCTTTTTTCACTTTACGTAATACTTTTTGAAATTTAAAATTTATAATAATACTGTCAACAAGTCTGATGCACTTATTTTTTTCATTGTAAACATTTCTACGATGATATTCTGGATTATTTAAGTTTTCTTTCAACTCAAAATCAGTACTATTTTCAATCATCTTTTTCGCTTTACATAAGTCATTAGCATTTGAACAGCCGGAATAATTGTAAATAATGTCCTTGTCATCTAACTTTTGTGCGATTGACTTGTAAGGAATTTTTAAGTCAGCATCATCGAAATATAATGCATCTGCTCCCATAATGTGAGAGACTGTGTTATATGTAAACTTTTTCCACATAGTTTTTAAATCGTAAATGTGGCCTTCTCTCGATTTTTTACCTGGCTCTATTGGGGAGTAGGTTTTCAAGACTTCTCCTGTCACTGTACTAATCTTTGGTGGTGGTGTGAAAACTTTTCCTTCAGGAGTTACCCAAGGACGACCCCTATCAACTATTTCTTTTTCTTTGTCACTATTGAAACCAAAATATTCTCCGACAAAAACCGCTTTTTGAGTAATCTTTGGCTGGAATGTTTCTGGATCAATGTAATCTAATACATCGACAAATATCATAAAGTCAATGTCGAAATTTTCAGTATTAGTTGGGCAATCGGTAGGAACAGGAATCAAAACAGGAAAAGGAACTGCATCAATACCAAATTCATTTCTTAAAACTTTGATTATTTTGTATTCTTGATTTGAGTTGACAGTTAGCCTTACAGCTTCATAACTTTGGTCCACTTCTAATCCAGCTTCAGATATAGCGCCATAATGTTCTTCAAGGCCCAAAGTCCTTAAGTCTCGTAAAAACAAGTCTCTGTCGCTTTTGCAAATTACTCTAAAATAAAACTGAATAGCCAGTCCTGCTTGGTCTAATGGAATGTTATTAGATAAGACTAAGGACTTAAGTTGTTGTCCGTCATAACCTTCTGAAATAAATTCGTACAGTCTGTCTAAGGCATATCTATTTCTTAGACCAGATTGAGATCTTTTGATGAAGTCTAATCTTTCGTCCATATTGTATGGCAATTCACTTGGAGATTTGCCACCGAATCTTTCATCCATATATCTCATTTCGGATTCTGATAAGAATGGTCTACCTGTAGATGGATCTAACTGTGGTTTAAACACAGAGTAATATTTTTCTCTCAACAGAGGATTTCTAAATCCTGCTTGCTTTACAACTTCTGGTTTTTCTGTTCTGCCTTCATTCAAGCCAGCACTCATCAAACCAGCATTCTTGACAATCTCATATAAATTGAATTTGATAGGATGGTCAACTAAGCGCTTCCATTTTTCAAGTTCTTCCTGAGGTAATTTTTCAGAAAGACCTAATACTTTGGACCATCCTGCATCACCTTTCATAGTTACTTTTCTTGCTAACTTTTGAACTTCTTCGTTAGCAAATTCCACTTGTCTTACTACTTCAGGATCAGTAAATTTTGATGGTAATGGTGTCCCGCCTGTTTTTCTTCTATTTGGGAAAATAACTTTCAAAGATTCTACAGGAGTGTGTGTAAGCATAATTAAAAGATCAGAATCGTCAAATCCTTGAATCTTTAATGCTCTATCTCTTATGTCTTTAAATTCGTTTACAACTTCGTTAATTTCACGTTCAACTTCTCTTGAAATAAATAACTTGATTGATGAAATTTGTTCTGGATCTTCGTATGTCGTAAGATTTGAAAGTAATCTCAATGCCTCGTCTGATGATCTTTTTGAAGTTCTATTTAATTCAACAAGTTCAGGAATGAAAACTTGATTAACTCTTTCAAGTAGTTTCCTAATAATCAATTGAGATATTTGTTCTGGACTCAAACCAGTTTCGCTCATTTCAGACTTAATAAAACTTGCTTGCTGAAGTAACTGGGATATATTGAAACGATACTTTTCTAAAAAATCAAAGTTTTCAGGAACTCCAACTACTTTAGTTTCTGATAAAAGTTTATATGCGGTGTCAATATCAATCTCTCCAGATTTTAATCTCTCACCAATTTCTTTATCTAAATACTCAGATATATAAGCAGCCTTTTGCTCAATAGTGGCTCCTGGAATGTCTTGAGGATTGATTTTCTTTGTTAAATCAGCGGCAGTTTTGTAATTTTTGAAATTGAACATAGTTAAACTCGAAAGTGATATATCTATTTTTTCTTTCCCCTAAGTTTCTGGTCCTACAACATAGAATAAACAATTGTGTGTTAAGTTATTCTTAAGGGAGGAAACAATGGCGTTAACTCACAGACTTTTCTTATCAGTAAAGGCAATAGTCACATTACTATTATCTTTGTATTCTTTAGATAATAATTATTTATTATACTTGAATAACCCCGAAACAGTAAAAACCTCTGGAATACTTCATCAAAAAAAATACATAAGTAATTCAAAAGTTCGATACTTTGTCCATTACAAAAATGGTACTGACAAAAATCAGAAATTTTACATGACATCAGATAAAAAAATTAAGAATCTGAAAAAGTCATTTAGTACACACAACAGTCCAGAATATGCAGGAGCGTTTGCAGTAAAAAATTTTTTTACTAATCCTGTAATATACACTTCACTCAATATATCTTCTATCTTAGAACCAGAAGAAACTATATCTGGAATTTTTGAGGGAGAAATTGAAAAAGGCACAAATGTTATATGCAAAATAGGTAATGAAAATAATAAAATTAATAGTCTTGATGTTTACCAGCTTGATTATGAAATAAATAAAAACTTTACATTATCTTTGGATCAAAAAAATAGTTTTAACATAGGTGAAATTATTGACGGTAAAGTTGACGGTCAGTATGGCTCTAATATAAATGTTCAAGTATACCCTAAAGAGACTGGAATATTAAAACTTTCATTCTCACCAAGAGGCGGAAAAGGTATACTTGTTTTTTCGCATAGAGGTATAATACATACAACAAAACTATTACCAGCAAAAAAAACTTATGAAGTGTTATCAGTATATGTTGAAAAAAACAAACCTGAAACATTTACATTTGTACCTTTGGGCGGATTAAACTACCCTATAAGGTTAGATTTTCAATTAAGAAATTATTTTACTGATTATATGGCATAGGAACATTATGGAAAGAAAAACAGAAGGTATTATAGTAGATGAACTAACTGCTAAGCGTCATTCAGAAGAAGCATTAGCAGAATTGATGAATGTTGATGGCACATATCATAATATGACTACTCACACAGTTTTAGTTGAGAAAGATGGTCAAATGATAGAAATCGAAGTGCCAATTGATGATATTGATTTGTTAGACGACTTCGACGATGAAGATCTTACAGAAGAAGGCGAAAGATCTCTTGGAATGATCGATCAAGATTATGACTCTACATCCAATGAAACTGTTGGCAGAAAAGTTAGAGACAGAATCGCAATAGTTAATTTACTTATTGACAGTATGGAAGATGATATCAATATAGTATGTCCATATACTGGTTCTTCTAATGTATACCAACTAGACTCAAATACTTGGGCTAGTTATGAAACAGATCAGCCATTCGCAGTTAGAATTAAGACTAGAGATGAGGAAGCTTAGTCTTCCTCATCTTCTAAAATCACACTAAATCCAAGATTAGATTTATCCTCTAATTCTTGGATTTTTTCTTCTAATGAAGATATTCTATCTTCAAAACTTTTGAGCATGTTTTTGATGTCTTTTGAATGCTTACTAGAAGATTCTAAAGTCGCACTGCAAATTTCTGCCACTTCGACAAGAGATATAGTTTCTTTCTCAATCTTTTCATTCAAATCATTAAGTCTATTTTGTGTCACTAGCCTCTCCTTAGTTTTGGCTTAGGATATGATGAGTTGCCTTCAGCCTGTGGACAATTTATGATTAGATTGATAATTTTATCAAGCTTTTCTTTTCCGTCTCTTGCTTCATCAGAAATTAAGGCTGCTTCTGCTAAAACTGAACGTAAATCGTATAATTCAGTTAGTAACATATCCCTATCAATATTTATTTTCATAATGCCTTTGCCATCACTACATAGATTTATTATATCAAACAACGAAATTTTAGGATGTTTAGCAAGCCCTGGAATTTTGTCAGATACCAAGCTTGTTTTTACAAAAGAATATTCTATTATGGTTCCAGCAACTATATTAGTAGAATGTAATGGAACAAGTTTTCGCAAGATATGCAGTACACATAAAGATTTTTCTGGCAACACCTTTGTAAGATTTAAAAAAATAGAAATTGATTATACTGTCCAATATCTCATTCCACATTTTCGAAGTAATGACTTTATATGTATGTCTTGTAACAAAATACACAATGGTAAATCTTCAAAATGCTGCTCTTTAGAAAATTCCCCAATAAGAATAAATAAAGCTGAGTTATATAAAATTGAAATTCCGCATGTATCTCAGGTAAACTCCACCATAATTAAAGCAAGAAGTAATTTTGTAGACTTGCATTTTCCTGATATATTGTCTACAATAATTTTAAGATGAACAGGCATATCGATTCTATACATATTCAAGATTTTCAAAACCATCAGGACACTCATATAAGATTAGTTCCGGGGCTAAACATCATTACAGGAAGTTCTGATAGTGGTAAATCTGCAATCGTACGAGCGTTAGATTTAGCATTTTTAGATTCCTTTAGAAAACAAGATGTTAGAGATGGACAGAAAAACTCTCATGTCACAATTAACTTTAGAAACGGAGACACTTACAAACGTACTAAGGGTGACATTAACGAATTAGAATTCCAATATGCTGGCAAAGAAGTTCAAAAACATTCAAGATTTTCTAAAAAGTTTCCACAAGAAGCAATAGACTTTTTAGGACATATTCCCAAGACATCTACTAACGCTCTGCCATTTGCTGGACAAGAAGATAAACTTTTTTTAATTAATCTTAGTGATGAAGCAATAGGAAAAGAAATATCTAAACTACTTGGCATTTATGATCTTGAAGAAGCAGCAACTCTTTTAGGTTCTGACATTAATAAGATTTCTGTAGACATAAAAAGATTAAATACAGATGTTGAAAACACAAAAAAGAAACTAGAGCCATTTAAAGATCTTGATGAAAAACTTCAAGCAATCGAAAAACTCAAGAAACTTCAAGAAGAATATGAAGGCATAGAGCAACATATTCAAGACTGTGAATCTTTCTTCAGAGATTATATAAATTTAATTAAAGAAATCAATAAATGCAAAAGTGATTTGGCTACTCAAAATGAACTAGTAGACTTTTTTACAATAGCGACACCTGCACTTGAGCATAAATATATTGAAATTAAAGATGGACTTGAGTTAGTTGAAAACATCGATGACGCAAGGACCAATTTCTTTAAAAGCAAAACACAATACGAAAAAAGTTATGAGATTGCTGAGGGAATGATAGGTAATTTGATTTGCGATTCTATCAAACTTCAAGCACTTTACTCTGGTTTACACAACATTGAAGATAGCATTTTAGAAGTGAATGCAAATATTAAGTCTTCATCTGATAAAATTGCTGACGAAGAAGATATTATCTCTGCTTGTGAAAATGAGATAAAAGTTTTGCTAGAATATCTTCATGCAAATTTTAGCATTTGCGATACGTGCGGAAAACCCTTATGAATAATCTTGTGAAACTTAAGAAAGTCATGTTTGTTGGAGATATTCATTTATCAGACAAACAGCCAAAAAACAGACTTGATAATTACTGTGAAGCTATCAAAGAAAAACTTACTGAATGCCTTACCTTAGCAGAAGAAAGACAAGTTGATGCTGTTGTATTGCTCGGAGATTTATTTGAAGCATTTGAAGTTGGCCCATTATTAAGAAACCAGACTTTAGATATTCTCAAGGGTGTTCCAAACGGCAATAAGTCTTGGTCATTTCCAATTTATGTATGCGTTGGAAATCACGACTTGGATAGTTCTTCTAATCTTGAAAAAACAACTCTGGGAACTTTGATAAATGCTGGTTACTTAATTAAAAAAGATTACGAACCTGCTTTAGGAATATCTTTTGCTCACTATTTACCCACTTTGGACAGTGATATAAAGGCTGGAAAACTAACTTCATCTTCTGCCATAATCTGGGTTTGTCACGCTTCTATCTCAACAGAACTTGATAGATTTCAAGAATACACATTCTTGTTTGAAAATACGCCTTTACATCCAAATACAAGTTTAGTTATTTCTGGGCACATTCATCACGCAATGGATCAAGTTAGAAGTGATGGTAAACGCTTCATTAATCCTGGCGCTATAAGTAGATATTCTGCCTCAAAAGACAATCTCAAGAAAGACATAAATATATTGATTCTCGAATACACTTTGGATGGTGAAATCAAGACAGAAGAATTCTACAAGTTGAAATGTGCAAAACCATATGATCAAGTTTTCAAAATGGAAGAAATTCAGCTTGCAAAAGAACAGAAAAACGACACTAAAGAATTCAAGTTAAAGGTAGCCAACATGAGAACTAATGCTTGGCACTTTACTACGCTTGATGATAAACTCGTCGCACTCAAAGAAATGGCTAAAGAGGCTGAAATTTCTGATGAGATTACTGATATTGTTATAGAAGCAGTAAGAAAGGTTAATATTTAATGACAGCACAAGAAATCTTAGATCAAATAGAATCTCTCAAATCAAAAAAATCATCTGCGGAGGGACGTGTTCAAGTCCTGACAAAGCAGTTGAATAAGTACAAAGAAACATTTGATACGCTTAAGCAAAAGTGTGTTGATGACTTTGGATGTCAGCCCAAAGAATTAAAATCTTTAATTGCAGCAAAACAAGTCGAACTAGAAAATAAGTTGGCTGAAATCAATGAAAAAATTGATGAGTTGCAGGAGGAAGATTGATCTTGCACTATCTTGACGCAAAAAAAGAAATCAAAAGACTTGAGAGATTTTATATTGGGCAAGAGTCAGAAAGAAACACTTTGCAAACTATTCTTGATGAACAAATTGAAAAGCTTGTTCTTTTAGAATCAAAAAAGAATAACACTCGTAAGGGTCAAATATTCTTGCGACAAAAGGCTTCTGATACAAGAGTTAAAGCTTTGGCGTCAATAGAAGAAATCTTAACAGCAGCAGTACAGAGAATTTATGGAGAAGATTATAGATTTATCTTTGAAATGAAAGAAGTTACTACTAAGGAAGATGATTTTACAGGGCTTTACACGGTCCTTCCTTCGATAGAAAAAACTATCAATGGTAAGAAAGTTATCAGGCCCATTAAAGGCTCAAATGGTGGTGGATTACAAGAAATAATCAGCTTCTTATTGAGAATAGCCTTTGGAACTTATAATGAGTACAAAGGTATTTACGTATTTGATGAAGCATTAGCAGCAGTTTCAAAAGATGGTGTGATGAAAAATCTTCTGTCATTTATTAGGTCACTTATCAAGGAATCTGATTTGCAAATTCTTTTAGTCTCTCACTCTGCAGAACTATTTTCTCAAATTTCTGATTTGAACTATATTACTTACAAAGAAGATGGTATAGGAAAAATGAAGGCAGTAGACCGAGATGACATCCTGGAAATGCAAAAATTCGATGTTAATGATACAACAGTTGAAATACCATGAAAACAGTTAATGACCCAACATACGATTTTGTAAAAAGCATTTACCTTCAGCATATTCCACAACAAAGCGAACTATCGAATCCTTTTAATTCAAACAAGCGTCAGAGAAAACGAACACTTGTCACTAAAAGTAAAGAGATTCCTAACGATATTTCAACATGGACTCCTAAACATTTTTCTGATTACTTTGGTGCTGAGTATAAGCGTGTGTTTGATGGAGTTTATAAAATTACATACATCTCTGATAATAAAATTGTAAATATTATCTTAGAGTTTATGATAGATAATGGGCTTGAAAAAAATGAGTGGACCAAAAAATATATTGATTGGTGCTTCTTAAATAAATCATTAATTCTTCAAAGATCTGGTCACTTTTTGCTGACAGAATTGCCTAACTTCTTAAACCGTTACTATCAAGATGTAATCAATACTAATGCTGCAGTGACTCTTCTTGATATTTTTCCTGATGTTCACGCTCTTGCTGCAGAAGGTAAATCTAAAGAATTATTTAGCAAGTATGGTATTCCTATAGCCTGTACATACTATTCAACTTACAAGAATATTAACAATGAGCAACTAATAGCAGGTTTGAAAAAACTAATGCTCCAATTGTCTCGTGGAAATGCTCAAGAGAAAAAACTTCTCAGTGACATCATCCAAAAATCAATTTCCCGTTCTCCATATTCAGAAAATTTCAAGATTTTAGATTGGAGAGAAATATTTGATCATGAAATCAGCAAATATAAATCAGAACCTTGGTGGAGAGCAGAAGATTATCCAGGACAACCTAGATTTAAAGTTGAAAAGTTCCTAAATGGATAGCATATCTACATTAGAAGAGATTGAATTACTCGTCAGATCCAAAAGAACTGTCATTTACATTGCATCTCAAGAAGAAAATAGAGTTTTATCAGCTTTGGAGCAAATGTGCTCTAAAGCTGATACTTCTTGGGATCTAATCAAATGGGACATAGTTTCTGGATTAGAATCAACATTTCCTGAATTTTTACCAACTAAAGAAAATGAAAAACTACTTGACCAAACCGAAGTATTATCGTGGTTTCAAAATCTTATAGTTCCTAAAAATAAATTTTGCATACTAGTACTCAAAGATTTCAACAAGTTTTTTGGTTCTGGAAATTATCGTGGACAAGTTGAAATAAAAATTATAAGACATATAAAAAATCTTATCAACGAATTTACTATTCAAAATAAAGCAATAATAATTTTATCTTCATCTTTAGAACTTCCAACAGACTTAGAAAAATCAATACCACTTGTTGATTTTCCACTGCCAACTAAATATGAGATAAACAGTAAGATCAATAATCTTTTAGAGCGAGCCAGCAAAAGATCTGACTTATCTGCTAAATTCAAAACAACATACAATAATGAAGAAATGGATAACATTATTAATTCATTTCGAGGTCTTACCCTTTCTGAATGTGAGCAAGTTTGCACATATTGTATGATCAAACACTCATCATTACTTCCTGAAACCATATCCCAGCAAAAGAGAGATATTATCAAAAAATCTGGCCTTTTAGACTGGATAGATGAGAATATCAATATGGATAATATTGGAGGGCTTGAAGGCTTAAAACACTGGCTTAGTAAACGTAAAGATGCGTTTTCAAGAGAAGCAGTGGAGTATGGTTTGCCAAGCAATCCTAAAGGCATTTTGCTTGTTGGAATTCAAGGTGCTGGTAAATCTCTTTTTGCTAAAGGCATTTCATCATTTTGGAACTTTCCTTTACTTAGATTAGACATGGGCAAAGTTTTCTCAGGATTAGTTGGAAGTTCTGAACAAAATATGAGGCAAGTTTTTAAAGTTGCTGAGAGTGTTGCACCATGTATTTTATGGTGTGATGAAATTGATAAAGGTATGTCCGGTAGTAGAGCATCTTCTTCTACAGACGGAGGTACTACAAGTAGAGTTTTAGGTTCTTGGCTTACTTGGATGCAAGATAGAAAAGCACCAGTTTTTGTTGTTGCTACCGCTAATGACGTATCTTCACTTCCTCCTGAACTATTGAGAAAAGGAAGATTTGATGAAATTTTCTTTGTAGATCTTCCTAAGTATTCAGAAAGAAAAACTATTTTTCAAATTCATTTAGAAAAAAGAGCACGTAATCCAAAAGACTTTAATTTGGAAAAACTTGCAGAGATTTCAGAGAGTTACACAGGTGCAGAAATAGAAGCAGCAATTGAAAGTGCATTGTATGAAGCATTTAGTGATAATAAAAGAGACATAACATCATTTGACATTACTCAGTCTATAAAAGAATCTGTTCCTATTTCCAAACTTATGCGTGAAGAAATTGATTTGCTTAGAGCTTGGGCCAGTGAACGTGCCAGGAATGCAAGCAATGGAGTTTCTGATTTAAAGCGATATAATGTGGAAGAGGATGATTTATAGTGTCTGATATTTCTTTTGATCAAATACTTGGTATAGAATCAATAGCATCTAACTTGAATGCCAAAGATAAAACTAGACGCATGCAAGAAGGTAAAGGTTGTGTTTTATGCGATTACACAGGATATACAAAATCTGATAATGACAAGGCAATCTTATGCTCTTGTGAAAAAGAAAGATTTTATAGAAAAATTTATCGCCAATCTAATGTCCCACTGGCTTTTATGGGCAAAACTTTAGACGATTGGAATACTCGAACTGATGCTTTAGGTCGAGACTTAGGGACAGAAGAGCAAACAAGTCAAAAAGTCATCACAACTTTAAAATTCTTTGAAAAACATTTTAATAGAATTTGCCAGGGAGATTGTCCAAAAATCAAACATACTGGCAATGTTATTTCAAGGCTTCATTCTATTTTATTTGATGGTAAAAGCGGAAGTGGTAAAACATTTATCGCATCAGCATTAGTACAGTCAGCAATTAGAAAAAACTTGACTGCTAAATACTATGAGTGGTCAGACTTGATATCTATTATTACTGACTTTGATAAAAAAGAAGAGTTTGAGAAAATAAACGAAGAGTTCAAATCTTTAGATTTTATAGTTATAGATGGCATTGAACAATATCCTTACACGCATCCTCACTTTGTCCAAAACTTAGATAGATTAGCGAAATCAAGATTAAATTCTGGCAAGCCTGTATTTTTGATGGTATTAGGTAGTACTTCAAATATCAGTTCAGGCTCTGGCTGGAATTCACTTGTTAGAAATTGTTTGACGATAAGATTGCCTCATATACGATGAAACTAGATCAAAGAAACTTAGAAATTTATTGTTTGTCATCCATCACTAAAAGTGTTAAGTGCATGGAAAACTTGACATCAAAAAATATTACTGATAACCACTTCGAATTTCAAAGTGAAAGTGATTTGGTTTCTTACTCCAAAGCAATATTTTCATTTGCCATGGAATATTGGAATGTAAGCAAATCTCTATTGACAGATCTTGTTTTAGAGTCAATGATGAACTCTAAGAAAGTTCCATCAACTCACAGGATCAAGATAATTTCTCTTTGGTCTGAAATTGAAGATTGTGATTTTGATGAAAATAACTTTCATGAAATTGCAACACAACTTAAGCAAAAACAAGCACTAAAAATTCTTTCCAAAACCATTGAGGAGAGTGCAAATAAACTTAAGTCTGATGGCCTTAAAGATGCTATATCAGTTATTGAAAACAATTTGCAATCTATCAATAATGAGCTTCTTGATTATGTAAATGAGAAGCAAAGTTTTGACGTTACTGAGTCAGGATCTTTTTTCGAATCAGAATACAATAAAAGACTTAATAGCCCTGATTTATTTAGGGGAATCAATTGCGGTATATCAAACATAGACAATAAAACTTTTGGTTGGATGCCTGGACAAATTGTTGTATTTTTAGCACCATCTTCTGGCGGTAAATCTGTAATGATGCTTAACTCAGCATTACACGCTAATAGAGTTTGTGGCAAAAAAGTTTTGTATATGTCTTTTGAAATGAATGCTTGGCTTTGTATGCTAAGACATATTGCTTTGAGCTTTGAAATTCCATATGACCAGATTAAGGGTACTAACCTTTCACAAGATGAGCTTAAGACTATTGTTGAAGGCCTCAATAAGCAAAGTGATGGCCCATATTTTGAATATGATGTAAATATGGAAGATCCTACTCCTGATTACATTGACGGAAAGATTAGAGAGTTGATTGCAACAAAAGGCAAGCCAGATCTATTGGTAGTTGACTATATTGGAAATATGACTGTTAGAAATGCTCCTAATGGCTCAAAAGACTGGGAAAATCAATCAAAGGCAGTTCAGGGATTATTCTTGCTTGCTAAAAGATATAACATTCCAGTAATCACAGCACAGCAAATTAACAGAGAAACTATTCGTGACTCTAGGAAATCTAAAGACGCAAATAAGTTTATGAGTTATGATCAAGCAGCAGCGTCAGGCGGTCAGAATTTGATGCACCTTTGTACGTATGCTATTGCTATGGAACCTAATCGTGATTTAGGCTACTGTGTATTGCATCCTGTCAAAATGCGTGATGCTTGGTTTCATCCATTTCCAGTCAGACTTAACAGCATCTTCAATAAAGTAGAAGAAATTGACGATGAAGAACAACAACAAATTATGGGTCTTCACGGAGTAGCAACTGGAAACACAACTGTCAAAGAAACTTCAGATAAAACTCCTGTTATTAAAGATAAACCGAATGCATTTAATTCCGAGAAAATGTTTGACGGCAACCAAACTGTTGAAGAAGAATTTGTCAAAATTGATTTATCTGATGATGAGGAATTAGATGTCTCGGATTGGATGCTGTCTTGAAACAAAAAATTACTCGTACTTTTATTGAACACTTAAATCAGTCTGTGAATATTGTTAACTTTATGGAAGACTGTTATCATTCTGACTTTTTATTTTCAAAGTCGAGTGATTGGGCTAACACAAACTGCCCATTACCCAGTCACGAAGATAACAGTCCCTCTTTTGGTGTAAACATTTCAAGCAACAAATATAACTGCTTTGGATGTAATGCTAAAGGAGACTTGATTAATCTTGTTCAAGAAGTAGAAGGATTAAATTTTGTAGAGGCAATTCAAAAGATTTCTATTTATGCAAAAATAGAAATTGAAACTACTGATCTTGATATGAGATATCTTGTAAATGAACTACAAGATTCTATCAAAAAGTATATTAGCCAGAGTGAAGAATCTAATGATTTTCCTGGCGGGTTGAATGAAATAAACTTCTTGCTTGCAATGTCTCAGAAAGTAAAAAAGTTTGAAAGAAAATACGAGAATCACAATGATATCGTTCAGTGGACCGAAGAATATTACAAAAATTTAGAACTCTTGATTACTAAACAAGACTATAAACAAATAAAAAGTTTGTGGAAGAATTTTACCAAGATATCTGAAGAAAAAGCGAAAGAAATCAACTTATGATAAAGCTTCACGTAGATAATATTAATATAAGTAATATCAAAGAATCACTTTCAAATGCCCCTGATGAGGTTGCTGTAAACATTATAGTCAAAGGTTCTACAGCAAAAAAACTTTTCTTATTAAGAGAAATTATGCTCACTGCTATGCCCGATCTCGATGAAGAGATGATATATAAGTACTTACTTTCAGTAGGCGTAAGCAAAGAGCTAGAAAAATTCTCTGATGATTAAAAAGACTATAATTGTAAATCCAGAACTATTACCCGAAATAATAAAAAGAAATGAATGCGACATTTTCACAATTTGGAATGTTGCTAAACTAATAGATATTAATGGTTCTGGAATTATAGAAGTCAAAGAAATACTAAACATTTGCAAACGTTTATTTAATTTTCAATCCAAATACGTCTATGAAAAACTTAAGTCTGGCATAGATTTATATTGGACAAAACCTCACGGGCAAATAAGAAGTAAAAAGATTTGTCTCTTTTCTTTATCTAAAATAGTCTTTAGATTACAGCCAAATGTAACTAGAACTAAACCTGTAGCAATTCCCATAACACATATTGAGGGATTAAGCACCAAGAGTATTAAAGAACTTTTCGTATCAATATTTGCAGCAAGATATGAACACGATTCTCCTATAAGCATAAGTTCTTTAGAAAAATTTTTAGGCATAAGTGAATCTTCAATAAGAAATGCCTTAAAAAACTGCCCTGTCTTAAAAACAAAGAAAAATTTTGAGATTATTTCTTCTGATACAAGAAAAGAAAATCTCACAAAACTAATTATTGCAGACCATCATCCTTACAATTTACGCATCATTCAGAAAGATGATGAATATTTATTGCTCAAACAAATCCCTAACTCGTATCACTTATTTGGCTTAGATAGATTGCCTCTTAAATATAGACCAAAATGTTTAAGGATTCTGGACAAGAATATCCTTGCAAATTTGAGTAAGAAAAAGTATGATACAAAAAATGGATGTTTGACATCTGACAATAATGAAACGATGTCCTCTTACATATAAGTGTATGACTGTCTTTGACGGCGCTTATAGGAAGGATTTATATGAGTAATAAGGATTTTGTGCATCTCCACGCACACACACATTTTTCTGTACAGGATGCTCTTCCGACTCCTGCTAAATATGCGCTTAAAGCACGAGAAATGGGTTTTAGAGCAACAGCAATAACTGACCACGGAAAACTTGGCGGAGCAGTAGAATTTGTTGAATCTTGCCGTGTAAAGTGTGATTATGAACCTATTAAACCTATTGTAGGCATTGAAGTTTATACTTGCGAAGATCGTTTTGATAAAAGTAAAACAGAAGATGGTCGCCGTAAAAAACTTAATCACCTTACCTTGCTTGCTCAGAATGAAATTGGATATAAAAATCTTTTAGCCTTATCTGCCCTTGGTAACGATCCTGACGCTTTTTATTATTCACCTCGTGTTGATTGGGGATGTATAGAAAAACACAGTGAAGGCGTTATTGCTCTTTCAGGCTGTCTTGCTTCTGAATTAAATCAATCTATTATCAAAGAAGATATAGAGAAATCTCACCAAATTGCATCAAGATTTAAGAATGTATTTGGAGACAGATACTTTATTGAGTTGCAATACCATGGCATAGAAGAACAAAAACATAATATGCAACATTTACTGGATGTTGCAAAAAAGTATGATTTGCCTCTTGTCGCTTCTAATGATGTTCACTATTTAGATAAGTTGGACTGGACAATTCATGATGTTCTAATTCAAATGAGAGATCAGCGTGATTCTAGAACTGACCGAAAAGGTGGAGGTAAAAAAGAAGCTTATGGCAGTCATCAGTTTTACTTGAAATCTTATGACGAAATGCATAAGATTTTTGGAAATCATGCTATCGATGCTTTAAAAAATACTGTTCTAATATCAGAAATGGTTGAGGACTTTTTTAAGTTAGATGTCCCTCACTTGCTTCCTGCTGCCAAAATACCAACAAATAACCCTGAGTTTTTATCATTCAAAAACTCCAAGCTTCCTTACCACAAAGATAATGAGGCATATTTGGCTTTCCTTTGTCTAAATGGATTAAAAGCTGCTGGACTTTTTAATAGAACTTATCTTGAGCGATTAAACTATGAACTTAAGCAAATTTGGTATATGGGAGTTACTGACTACTTCTTGATTCAAAGAGAAATGGTTGAGTTTCTTAAGGATAAAAGTATTCACTTTGGCATCCGTGGTTCTGGTGTTGGCTCTCTTGTAAACTTTTGTCTTGAAGTTTGTAATGTTGATCCCGTTCGCTGGAATCTTATGTTCGAGCGTTTCTTAAATCCTGGAAGAGGCACACAATACAAGATTGATATTTCTGAATTTCCACATTCTCAGTTTATTTCAGAATACGGAGAACAGGATCAAATGCCATATACCAAAAAACTCAGGAACTATACTCAAAAATGGCTTGAACATTTTCCTCAATATCAAAAATTTGAGCCTGATATTGAAAAAGAGTTATGGGTGTTAGAGAATCAAGGCCTCTCTTCATACATTTATGGACTTGCAAAATTAGGCATAAAAACTACTGAAAATGAGTCACAACTTTGGACTGCACATATTTTAGGGATTACTGAAGAAAAACCTCAGGATGGTCTTGTTGTATCTAAAGTTGCTGCACTTCCTGACGTTGATACTGATATTGATGATTCTAGGCGCTCTGAAGTTATTGATTGGACTAAAGATCGTTTCGGGGATGATCATGTGGCTCAAATTGGAACTTGGGGAAGATATGGTGCTAAAGCTGCTGTTGTTGGTTGTTTAAAAGCTTCTGAGAGATTTCAAGAAAAATATCCTGATGATTTTCATAATCAAGCCTTGATGATTTCTGCACTCATCAGCAAAAAACCAGGTTCTACTATTGAAGATACTCTTTTAGAAAATGAAGATTTTAAGATGCATTACAAAAGATGGAAATCAGAAATTGATAATGCTATTCATCTTGTAGGCACCATTTCAAACTTTGGTGTTCACGCATCAGGTGTACTTGTATCTTCAGAACCTATATCTTTTCATGCACCTATTGAAAACTCCAAGGGTAACTTATGTTCTTCTTATGACATGAAGAATGTTGAGCGTGTTGGATTAGTAAAATATGACTTCTTAGGCCTTGCAGCATTCCAGCAAGTTTCTTTGTGCTTGCAACATATCAAACGTATTCACAATAAAGACATTGACTTTAAGAAGATAAATCTTGATGATCAAAAGATTTTTAAGAATATATATGCCAAAGGTAAAACAGCATCTGTATTTCAGTTTGCATCCAAAGGTATGCAACAAGCACTTCGTGATGTAAATGCAAGTAGTGTTGAAGACTTAATTGCTGTTGCTGCTCTTTATCGCCCCGGTCCTATGGATTATATTCCTCAGTATGCAGAAGGGAAAAGACACCCTGAAACAATCGTGTATGCTCATCCGATTATTGAGAAACATCTTTCTGTAACTTATGGGATTATGGTTTATCAAGAGCAAGCAATGTTCTTAGCAAGAGACATGGCTAGTTTTACTTGGCAGCAAGTTGACAAGTTACGTAAAGCAATTTCAAAAAAGAGTGGTAAAGATTTTGATGAGGCATGTAATTTGTTTGCCACAAAAAGTGCAGAAAATGGCATTTCTAAAGAAGTCATAGATGAAGTGCTTGCATTGATGGCAAAATTTGGCGGATATGCATTCAATAGGTCTCATGCCTGTTCTTATGCTCTCTTGTCTTATTACACTGCTTATTTACGCAATTATTACCCTTCTGAGTGGTTGGCTGCTTGTATTCAAATTGACAGATTAGATGAAGACAAAGTTGCTGTTTTGCGTAGAGAATGTGACATGGAGCGCATACCTATTAAGAATCCCAATATTAATGAATCTGGTGTTGAAACTAGTGTTAATAAAAAGGGTGAAATCTTGCTACCATTGTCAACTATCAAGGGTGTCGGAACAAGATCAGTAGATATTGTAGAGAGTCAACCCTATGAAAGTATAAAGGACTTCTGCTATAGAGCAAGACCTAATAGGGGCACTGTTGCTGCTTTGGCCGAAGCAAATGCTCTTTGTTGTTTGGCTGATGCTGAAGAATTTGAATATGTAGAAGATTTTCTTGTATATTGGGATCAACTAGTTTTGGACAGATCTAAAGAAGAAAAGCAAGCTATAAGATTAAAAAAACTTGCTGAAAAAAACTCGTTGTCATATGATAATATTGTAAGCGGTGAAAAGAAACATCCTAGCTCTGCTAAAGTTTCTGACCATCTCTTAAGTGATGAACTTTTCGACTGAGGACACTATGGAAGATTTAGATTTTGATGATTATGCAGACTATGCCAATGAAGATTTTGTCATTAAGTCTGAGGGTGAAGAGGGCTACGATGAAGAAAATTCTATCCTTGTCGCAAATTTAGATTGGGCGCCTATGCCAGAAAGTATATCCTGGCAAGATCCTAACTTTTCAAAAGATTTAGTCAGTCGTCTCAAGGGCATTAGTGAAGAAAGCTTTGCTAAAGAAGTTCAAAACTGGCAAGATGCGATTAGTCTTTTGCCAGTCTATGATGAGCTTGAAATTAGAAATGAAGTAAGAAAATGGGATATTGCAATTCCAACTAAAGATGATTATGATTTTGAATCATTTTCTGCTTCATATGCATTACAAGTTCAATACAGAAACAGATTGACAGAAATAATTTCTGTAATTTATGCACACTATGAAATGATTTCTCAAGCACATAAAAATCTTAGAGAAATGGCTATTAGATTATCAACAGGAACAGCAAAAGACAAAGAAGCAAATGCTGCTTTCACTGTTCACCCATTTGTCATTCCTATGACAAACTCCAAAAGGCTGCTAACATATTTGGAGCATTATTTAAAAAATATTGAATTTGCAGCAAGTCAAATGGATAGGATTTTGCGTGAGCATCAAGCCTTGTCCAGAATTAATCAGTC
>Ga0164293_10001349_pt1 | contig 20347 bp, 20 predicted proteins | sample GEODES118metaG_FD_111487 | JGI IMG/M metagenome (GOLD analysis project Ga0164293, IMG submission 111487) | Eutrophic lake water microbial communities from Lake Mendota, Wisconsin, USA - GEODES118 metaG | ecosystem: Environmental > Aquatic > Freshwater > Lake | place: USA: Lake Mendota...
GTAAGAGGTCTTACAGGCCCTTGCCTGCGATTGGGGTGAGGAAGTTCATCTCTGGACGACCACCCATGAAAGGAGCAAGCGACTTGCTGAATGGACCAAACCAGTCAGCTCCCATGTGGGCGTTTGCTGCATCTTGGGTCTCGTACATCTCGTACACCCACAAGGTGTCGGCATTCGCGGCATCGGCGTGCAAAATGTAGTAACGCGTGCCATCTTCTTTGTTGACATGCTCGAAAGCCGCCTTGAAGGCCTCGGCCAATTCCGCGCCCTTTCCTTCGGCTGCGGGCAATTTCACGATAAGGCTGATCTGGCTCATGTTGTCCTCCAAGGATTCGTGCTGAAGACGGCTTCAACGTTTTTCAATGTAGTGCCTCGCACGCGCACAAGGCGCAGCGGAAACTAGAAGCCAAGAAGACGGGCCACTTCGGCTTCGAGATCTGCAATGGGAACGCGAACCTGCTCGGTGGTATCGCGATGGCGAATGGTGACCGAGTGATCTTCCAGCGAATCGAAGTCCACGGTGATACACAGCGGGGTGCCAATTTCGTCCTGTCGACGGTAGCGACGACCAATTTGCTGTGTTTCGTCGTACTCACACATGTATTTCTGAGACAGAGTTGCAAAAATGTCGCGCGCAAGCGGAGTGAGCGTGTCTTTCTTCGACAGCGGTAACACGGCAACCTTGTAGGGCGCTAAACGTGGGTGCAATCGCAAGACGGTACGCGTCTCATCGTTCACCACGTCTTCGTCGTATGCGGCCAGCAAAAACGCAGCCATGGTGCGGTTGGCACCTGCGGCCGGCTCCACCACATACGGGATGTAGTGCTCGTTCGACGATTGATCGAAGAACTCCAACTTTTGTCCAGATGCTTTGGAGTGTTGAGTGAGGTCGAAGTCTGTGCGCTGAGCAATGCCTTCAAGTTCGCCCCATCCCCATGGGAACAGGAACTCAACATCGCTAGTGCCAGCTGAGTAATGAGATAACTCGTCTGCATCGTGCGCACGTATGCGTAACATTTCGCGAGGAATGCCCAGTTCTACATACCAGTCGAGGCGTGCTTGACACCAATACTCGTACCACTTCGGACCTTCGGCTGGTGGAACGAAGAATTCAAGTTCCATTTGTTCAAACTCACGGGTACGGAAGATGAAGTTTCCTGGTGTGATTTCGTTTCGGAAACTCTTTCCAACTTGTGCGATGCCAAATGGTGGCTTCTTGCGACTGGTTTGCAGCACATTGGAGAAGTTGACGAACATCCCCTGCGCCGTTTCAGGTCGCAGGTATACATCTGCACCTGCACCCTCAATGGGTCCGGCCGTTGTCTTGAACATGAGGTTGAAAGCACGCGCCTCGGTGAACTGACAGCCCTTCATGGACTGCGGGCAATCACGTGTTTCTAAGTGATCTTCTCGGAATCGGCGCTTGCACACAGTGCAGTCAACCAATGGATCGGAGAAGTTTGCGAGATGTCCCGACGCTTCGAAGATTTGTGGCGGACCCAAAATTGCGGCGTCAATGAGCACCACATCGTCGCGTTGCTGCACCATGGTGCGCACCCACGCATCTTTGACATTGCGCAACATGAGGGACCCAAGTGGGCCGTAATCGTACGATGAACGGAATCCGCCGTAGATCTCGGCACTTGGATATACGAATCCTCTGCGCTTGCACAGATTGACGATCTGGTCGAGGTCTTTTGCGGGCATAAAGAGCAAGCCTACAAGTGGCGGTCAAACACACCGAGGCTCTTCAGTCGCCTTTCCAAATGAGCCTCCATCGCTTCCATCGCCAAGTTGTTCACTTCGATGACGGCCGGAGACTCCTCGAGAGCCAGTGCTTCATTCATGCGCCCGCCCAGAATGTCTCTCAGAATGACCAAGGCACGCGGAGAGATGGGTAATCCGGAGCCGCACGATGCACAGTGGACTCCCCCTTCCACCACATCAAAAATTGACAGCTCGCCTGCCTCGCCACAGCCCACGCAAACATCGAGTTGTGGGGATTGACCTTCAATTGAAATGAGGCGCCAAAAGAATGCGGCCAGCATGAGTGGAGAGTTGCGCTCATTTAGTGCGTGCAGTGCACGAGACAACAACTCGTATAAGTGCGGAACCGGGTCTTTGTCCGGGGTCACTTTGTTGATTGCTTCCACCATTGCCAACCCTTGACGCAAGCGATCAAAGTCGTCACGCAAGTTTTGGTGTGGATGAATGAGTTTGACTTGGTCAACGGTGTCTAGTTCACGACCCGACCGCAACGACAGATCGACATGACTCATCGGTTCCAAGCGAGCACCAATGGACGACTTCGTTTTGCGCACGCCCTTTGCCACCGCACGAATCTTCCCGTGAGTCTGTGAGAGCAAGACCACCACACGGTCTGCTTCGCCAAACTTGTAAGACCCCAGCACAATTGCGTGGTCACGATATGTGCTCACGAATCAAGACCACCGAAGCGACGATGACGTCTGTTGAAGTCGTCTATTGCTAACTCCAAGTGACTTGATTCAAACTTGTCCCACTCGAGATCGATGAACACCAATTCGCTATAGGCAAGTTCCCACACCATTGATTCGGGAATTCGGTCAGCCGGACCGAGTACAACAACTAAATCGGGTTCTTCTGTTGCAGGAGCCAACACAGCCTGTGACAACATCTCTTCATCTAGCGACTCGGGATCTACACCAGCGCTGCGGAGGCCTTCAACGGTTGCAGCGAAGCGATTGTGACCGCTCGCAACCGGATCAACAATGACATGCAACGATTCGTCGCGTTCCCACACAAAACGAGAACCATGCGACACTGAAACTTCTGTCACCTTGTTCACCGATGTCATCAACCGCGCGTACGCCCGCAAATCATCTTCAGAGAAATCTGGCCCGTGATGTGGAACAACAGTGACCCAATGGGCACCTTCTGCCGCCGCAGCGCGTGCCACTGCACGAAGACGCTCATCCCATTTCCCCACAGACATCTCAAGCCATTCGGCAGGAGTACCACCCGCAACCACCACATGGCCCAAGCCCGGCTGGATGGGAGCGGACTGCTTTGGCATGCATCTAGTCTCCCACGCCACAACCGTTCAGACGCTTGCATCGGCAAGGACGCTCCCCCTTACTAGGGTATTCAACACCATGAATTCGTCCGGTTCACCTCGACTCCACGTTGCGTGCATCATGGACGGAAATGGTCGCTGGGCAAGTCGTCGCGGACTTCCCCGCACCGAGGGCCACACAGTGGGCGAAGAAGCCCTGGCAGACATTGTGCGCGCCGCCGCCGACCGTCCGGTGGGTTGGCTCACCGCATTTGGCTTCTCCACTGAGAACTGGGTGCGTCCACGCACCGAAGTTCGCCACATTCTGTCTCTCCACCGCCGTTTGTTCGCCCGTACCGAGGAAATGAATTCTCGTAACGCACGCACCAGATGGATCGGTCGACCATTCACCGAGAAAGGGTCGCGCACACCCGTGTACGTGCAGAAGGCAATCTCAAAAGCCATCGCAGACACAGAGAAAAACACTGGGCTTACTGTCACCATCGCGTTCGACTACGGAAGTCGCGCCGAACTCGTTCGAGCCGCGCAGCGTGCAATGTCTGCAGGGCCAGTCACTGCATCTGCCATTACTCAAAATCTGTACGACCCCACCTTGCCTCCCGTCGACGTACTTGTTCGCACCTCGGGCGAAGCACGAATCTCAAACTTTTTGTTGTGGCAAATCACAGGGGCGCGCGTCTTCTTTACAGAACGCACCTGGCCCGACTTCGACAAGAACCAGTTGGACGAAGCAGTTGCTCTCGCCGTTGGGCATTACGCATAATCATGTCGCGAGTAGGTAACGATGCCATCGAAGCACTTCGCCGTGTTACATCTGCTTTCGAAGGTTCAGAAGAACGTCAAGGTCAAATAGACATGTCGCATGCCATCGCTGAGTCTTTGGCGTCGGGACGAAACGCAATCATCCAGGCCGGCACCGGCACCGGCAAGTCGCTCGGATACTTAGTTCCAGCAATCCTGAACGGAAAAAAGACTGTCGTAGCCACAGCCACTAAGGCGCTTCAAGATCAGTTGAACCGCAACGACCTTCCGCTGCTGCAGAAGCACCTCGGCGTGGAATTCTCATGGGCTGTTGTGAAGGGACGTAGTAACTACATCTGTTTGCAACGTGTGAAAGAACGCAAAGACACAAGTGGTCAACTGGAGTTCGAAGAGACCACCGACAAAGTGGCCAAAGAAATTGAAACCCTCGTTACATGGGCCAAGAAAACAGCTACGGGGGACTTTGAAGAACTAGCGCGGATGCCCTCGGAGAAAGCACGTCAAGCCGTCAGCGTCGCCGTCGATGAGTGCCCTGGTCGAAACAAGTGTCCAGTGGGTGCCGACTGTTTCGCTGAACGTGCACGAGATGCCGCAAGCGTCGCCGATGTAGTGGTCGTCAACATCCACTTGTACGGAACACACATCGCGAGCGGTGGCAATATCTTGCCCGAACACGACGTAGTCATCTTCGATGAGGCGCATCAAATTGAATCGGTGCTGAGCGACACCGTGGGCACCACGTTGTCAAATGGTCGCATCACCTCGTTTGCATCATCAGTACGAAAGGTGATGGCCGACCCCACTCTCACCAACTCTCTTGAAGAATTCGGCTTGCGTTTCTCCGGAACCGTGGCGCCATTTGCTGGTCAACGGCTTCCCGCTCCGCTGCCGTCACACATTCTCGAAACATTGTCGCTCGTGCGTATTGAGGTCAACACCATCATCAGCGCCCTGCGCGACGTAAAGACCGACAACGAAGCAACACAACAGCGCATTTACAGAGCACAAACACAAGGCGCTCGTTTGGTGGAATCTCTCGACCTCGCTCTCGGCACGTTCACCGGATACGTGGCGTATGTAGAAGGGTCACCAGAACGCCCATCGCTGCGACTCAGCCCTCTTCATGTGGGCGACGTCTTGCAGAAGAATGTGTGGGATTCTCACGTGGCAATCCTCACCAGCGCCACCGTGCCATCGGCCATGCCCGAACGAGTCGGGCTCCCACTCGAGGGAACCGAAGTTCTCACCGTCGATTCACCTTTTGACTACGAGCGCAATTCCCGCTTGTACTGCTCGCCTAAATTCCCCGATCGCAATTCACCTCAGTTCACACCATTCGTCCACGATGAATTAGAAGCGCTCATCACCGCTGCTGGCGGACGAACACTTGCATTGTTCACCAGCAACAAGGCGTTGAACGAGGCAACGGAAGCAATGCGTCAGCGCGTGCCGTTCCCCATTCTCAGCCCATCCGACTACTCGCGTCAGCGCATTATTGAGATGTTCATGGAAGACGAACACGCCTGCATCTTTGCGTCGCAGTCATTCTTTCAAGGCGTCGATCTCCCAGGCCGCACCTTGTCCCTTGTGGTGCTCGACAAACTGCCGTTCCCACGTCCCGACGACCCATTGTTGGAAGCCCGTCGAGAGGCGGTGGGACGAGACAAAGCATTCACACTTATTGATCTACCCATCGCGGCAACGTCTCTCGCACAAGCTGCTGGGCGCCTCATTCGCACAGCAGACGACATGGGAGTGGTGGCCGTACTAGACAACCGCCTTGCAACAAAGAGTTACTGGCGAACGCTTATCGCAGCACTTCCACCAATGACCCGTACGCGCGAACGCGGCGAAGTGGAACAGTTTCTTCGCGACATCACCGCCAAGAAGTAACTAGTAGCCCAAACGTTCCAATCGATCTGGCTTCTGTTGCCAGTCTTTGTCTACCACAACGTGTAACTCGATGAATGCTCCTGGCGCCATCTGCTGGCGCACGTTTTGACCCACCTTCTTCAAGAGTTCGCCACCTTTGCCGATGACCATTCCCTTCTGGCTTTCGCGCTCCACCAGAATCTCACAGCGCACACGTGGCCATTCCCACTCGGTCACGCGCGTTGCGACGGAGTACGGCAATTCATCTTTCAGCACTGCCAGTAACTGTTCTCGCACTAACTCGGCCACCCACTGTGCTTCGTCTGTATCAGACACCATGTCTTCGGGGTAGTACGCCGGACCTTCGGGCATTCTTTGCATGAGAGCTGCCAAAAGTTCGGGAACACCTTGTCCGGTGACTGCAGACACCGGAAAATACTCAGCAGCTTCAAGAACTGAAACAGCCTGCAACTGAGCGAACAATTGCTCTCGGCTGGCTTTGTCGGTCTTGTTGACTACAACGAAAGCGTTACGCACGTCGATGTGGTCGGCCACCCATTGATCTCCACGTCCGAATGGTTTGCACGCGTCAATGAGCAAACACACAACATCGACATCGTTCACGCTGTCTAAAGCCGTGGCATTGACGCGCTCTCCTAAAGCCGTGACGGGCTTGTGAATTCCAGGAGTGTCAACAAAAACTATTTGCCCATCAGCCGTATGGTGCACACCGCGAACTCTGGTGCGAGTGGTTTGTGGCTTGTTCGAGACAATGGAAACTTTGGAGCCACAAATGGCGTTCACCAAAGTTGATTTACCAACGTTGGGACGTCCAACAAAAGTGACAAAGCCGCTGCGCACATTCACAGGGTAGTGACAAATAAACGAGAGTGGAACACTGACGCACCTTTTCGTGCGCAATACTTGAGACATGCTTCAGAACGCATTCAAGAATCTCGATGGTCGCAAGTGGTTCGATCGCATGCAACCACAAACGCTTTCCATCGCCACTTTCCTTCTCTACATCGATGGAGTTTTCTCATTCCTTCGTTTTCTCGACCGCAATGACATAGAGGGATACATGCGTATGCAGGGTGGCTTCTATGCCCTTCTTACCTTTGCCTTCATCGTGTGCTTCCCCGCGGGCGCTTTCCTCATGGCAAACGGCAAATTGTTCGGCTGGTACCTCTCTCTCCTCGCAGCCTTCTCTCCGTTCATTCTTCGGGCCATTTTCAAACTCACTTTGGCGGATTTTGTTAGCTGGAAAGATGTCGTTGTGGGCAACAGTTATGTGAATCTCATGTTCGAGGTGGCCCTGTGTGCCCTTCTCCTGCATTCCATGACGCAAAATTACGTAAAGCAGTGGTTGCGTTAAAGCGCCACCCCGCCCATGTGACACACTCATATCTATGACACGTCACATTGAAAGCCTGGAAGCCCTCAAGACCCTTGTTGGCGAACACCTCGGTTACTCCGAGTACATGACCATCGATCAAGATCGCGTTCAACTGTTCGCCGATGCAACAGGTGACCAGCAGTGGATCCACACCGACCCAGAGCGCGCAAAAGCTCAGTCACCATTCGGCGGCCCTATTGCTCACGGTTACCTCACTTTGTCGCTCGGACCAGTTCTCCTGCCACAGATCTTCTCTGTTGGCGGAGTAGCTATGGGTGTGAACTACGGAGCCAACAAGGTTCGCTTCATGGCGCCAGTACCCGTTGGTGCAAAGTTGCGTGCCGGTGTAAAGGTTCTCGCGGTGGACGACATTGCAGGCGGCGCCCAAGTAACCATCGAAACCACTTTCGAAACAGAAGGATCATCGAAACCTTCATGCGTGGCAGAAGTGATCTTCCGTTATTACGCAGGTTGATGCTGCAGGTTCCTAGCGGAAGTTAGGAATGACCTTCTTGGCAAACAACTCGATTGTCTCGGTGCTCGGATAGTCCGGGCACCACGGAATAAAGCCAGTACAACCAGCGTCCAGATACTTCTGAATCTTTTCGCTGACTTGCTCGGGAGTACCCACCAGTGCCTTCTCGCGCCATTGGTCGGCCGCTAATCCCCACGGATTCTTCGACCCTGCTTGCTCAATCTCTTTCTCTGTCTCACGAATGAACACTTCGCTAGAGATGGTCTTGCGAATGGTGTCTTCATCTCGTCCCACCACAGCGCAGTGACCCTTCAGAATCTCACGCTTCTTGATGAACTCTTCCAATGAACTCCCGAAGTTCGAGACATCGGCATGTTCGGCGACAACGCGCAGAGTGAGTTGTTCTCCACCGCCACCTATCCACACGGGGGGCGTGGGCTGTTGAAGTGGTTTCGGATCACAGTGAGCTCGTGACATCTTGTAGAACTTTCCGTCATACGAAGTTTCTGGCTGTGTCCACATGGATTTCACAATCTCTACGGTTTCACGCAACATGCCAATTCGGTCAGAGGGCTTGGCGAACTCATAGCCATATCCCTTGTATTCGTTCTCGTACCAACCAGCGCCGATACCCCAATCGAGACGACCACCTGAGATGACATCCACCGTAGAAGTGATCTTTGCGAGGAGCCCTGGGCTGCGGTAACTGTTGCAGCCCACCATTTGGCCAAGACGAATACGTGAGGTTCGCTGACTGATGGCCGCAATGGTGGTCCAACATTCAAACACTGCTTCGTGTGCAGGCTTAGGAACATTGTGGAAGTGGTCGTACACCCAAATGGAGTCGAAACCGAGTTCTTCTGCAAGAACAGCAATGTTCACAGAAGTGTTCCATTTGTTCTCGGCACCTTCAATTCCGGCTAGTTCCATTTTCCATCCCTGTGGAATGAAAACTCCGAAGATTGGGGCATGGGGGTTGTTCGACATGGTCCCTCCTTTAGTGGCGAGGTTATCGTTCATCTATGTCCGCATTCCCACCTGCAACCATCAGTTATCCCGAATTGCACGAAGCCATCGCAGCCACGCGTCCGAACGATGAATGTCTCATCTTTCGCGACAAGCGATTCACCTGGCAACAAGTAACAGACAGAACTCGTCAGTTGGCGAACTATCTCGCGGGACAAGGACTGGGCTGCCACACCGAACGGAAATCTCTTCAAGGATGGGAGACCGGCCAAGACCACCTTGCCATCTACTTGCATAATGGCAACGAATACCTGGAAGCAATGCTTGGCTCGTGGAAGGCTCGTGTTGCTCCCTTCAACGTGAACTACCGCTACGTGGCCGAAGAGTTGCAGTACCTTCTCAACGATTCGCAGGCCTCGGCAATTGTGGTTCACTCGCGTTTTGCACCGTTATTGCAAGAAGTTCGAGGCTCCCTTCCGAATCTTCGCGTCATCTTGCAGGTGCCCGACTCCTCTAACAACGACTTGTTGCCCGGAGCTGTGTGGTACGAAGACGCCCTTCAACAGTCACCCATCACCAAACCAGCAGCTGGTTATCACGGCGACGACCTCTACATCTTGTACACCGGCGGCACAACAGGCATGCCCAAAGGAGTCCTGTGGCGCAATGCGGATGCCATTGTCGAATGTTTCGGAGGATCAAAGACAGCCACCACCATTGATGAGTTCCTCGTTGATGCCACCGGAGCTTTACGTTCACTTCCAAGCCCGCCATTTATGCATGGCGCTGGTCATTGGATTGCCATGCGCACTTGGTTGTCAGGCGGAACCATCATTGTTCAGTCACAACCAGACCGCCTCGACGCAGACGACATTTGGGGACTTGTAGAGAAAGAGAAAGCCAACTTCTTGCTGATTGTCGGCGATGCGTTCGCTCGTCCACTGCTTGACGGACTGAAAGACAACACACGTGACTTGTCGTCGCTTCTCTCCATCTTGTCTGGCGGTGCTGCGTTGTCTGCACACCTAAAAAAGGAGTTCCTCGAACACCTGCCATGGATCATGATGATCGATGGATTGGGCTCGTCGGAAGCAGGCGGCCAGTTGTCGCAAGTGTCTGCTGGTGCATCCGCCAGTACTGGCACATTCCCACTTGCACCACAGAACCACATCCTTTCTGAAGATATGACCCGTGTTCTTGAACCAGGTCATGAAGAACTCGGATGGCTCGCGAAAAGTGGCCGTCTAGCACTGGGCTACTTGAACGATGCGGCGAAGACACAGAAGACATACCCCGTTGTCGATGGAGTGCGATACGTAGTACCTGGTGACCGTGCACGCGTCACCGCAGACCTCATCATTGAACTTCATGGTCGCGACTCGGTGACCATTAACTCGGGTGGAGAAAAGATCTTCGCCGAGGAAGTAGAAGCCGCAGTGAAGGCCCACCCGAGTGTGTACGACTGTGTAGTGACGGGACGCCCAAGTGAGCGCTGGGGTAATGAGGTTGTTGCCATTGTGCGACTAAAGGCTGGGGCAACACAAGACGAAGCAGGCTTGCTCGCAGAAGCAGAGAACCACATCGCACGTTACAAATTGCCAAAGGCCTTTGTGTTTGTTTCCGAGATTCTTCGGTCGCCAGCCGGCAAGGCCGACTATCGATGGGCCAAGCAAATAGCGGTAGACGCCGCCAAGTAGTTGCTACACCGGCAGATCGCCGGTGGCCTTACGCGTTGTGCCAGTGTCGGTGAATGCCTTAATGGTGTTCTCTGCAATACGCATTTGGTGAATTTCATCTGCGCCATCTGCAAAGCGAGCCCAACGTGCGTTCTGCATCATGTTGGCCAGTGGAGTATCTGTTGAATACCCCAACGCACCGTGCACCTGAATAGCGCGGTCGATAATGCGGTTCAGGCTGTTCGCAACAAAGTGCTTCGCCATAGACACTTCTGTGCGGAAATCTTCACCTTTGTCAATCTTGTACGCGGCGTGCAGAATCATCAACTTGCACTGATACAACTCCATTGCTGAGTCGGCAATCATCCACTGGACACCTTGCTTCTCTGCAAGGTACGACCCGTGGCTGTAGCGCTTCAACGAACGGTCCACCATCATGTCGAGCGCAGTCTCGGCTTGTGCAACCCAGCGCATGCAGTGCGCGAGTCGAGCAGGTCCGAGGCGGTACTGACCCAACCGATGCCCATTGCCACGACCTCCCAAGATCTGGCTGTCATGAACTCGCAAATCGGTAATGACAATTTCCGAGTGACCTGTTGAACCGTGCATGGTCTCCACTTCACGCACGTCGTTCCAACCCTCAGTAGGAAGGTCAATAAGGAACGCAGTGTTTGCTCCGCGAGACCCGGGAGGAACATCCATTTCTGTGCGAGCAATGAGAATGGCAAACTTCGCGCGACGTGCACCAGAGATAAACCACTTGTGACCGTTGATGATCCACTCGTCACCATCTTTGATTGCGTGCGTCTTAATAAGTGTTGGGTCAGACCCAGCAACTTCTGGTTCTGTCATAGCGAAGCATGATGATGAGGTTCCCTTGAGCAATGGCTTTAGGTATTTGTCTTTCTGTTCATCAGTTGCCCAATGAAGCAAAGTATGCATGTTGCCTTCATCGGGTGCATTGCAGTTGAACACCCACGGACCAACACGAGTCTTTGCTGCTTCTGCTTGCACCATTGCTAACGCAACATGCCCAAGTCCCATGCCACCTACATCCTTTGGCATATGCGGAAGCCACAATCCAGCCTCCACTGCCTTATGTCGAAGTTCAATGAGATCACGGATGTATGCAGCGCGCATCTCTGGTTCCATCTCATCGCGATGTCCGTATGGCTCCATTGCAGGCTTGATGACATTGTCAACAAAGTCGCGCACTCTTGAACGAATCTCTTCATGTTCTGGTGCAAGCGTGAAATCAATCATGGCGGTGTCTCCCCTTCAACACGTGGCGTTCTCCCATTCTGCTGCTCCGTGACCAAAGTCTGCGAGTCAAGAACCCAAGGACGCCCAAATATCCCAATAACCTCTCGGTTGTGAACACATCCGATTCGTCCGGCAAATCCTCATGGGACACCCAGGCCTTGCCTGAGGGCGAAGACAAACAGCGCATGGTGCGCAACATGTTTGATGCGATTGCACCTCGCTACGACCTCGTCAACCGCATCATGACATTCCGTCTCGATGTTCGATGGAGACGCCGTGCGGTAAAAGACCTTCAACTCTCTCCCGGGTCCCTTGTGCTGGACCTTGCAGCGGGCACCGGAGACCTGTGCATCGACCTACGACGTGCTGGACTCAGGCCCATCTCAATGGATCTCTCGTTTGGAATGCTGTCGAACGATCGCAGCGGTGCCCCGCGCGCGCAAGCAGACATTCTTCGCCTTCCCGTACCGAACGGTTCTGTAGACGGCATCATCTGCGGATTCGCTTTGCGAAACTTGGTCAACCTCGATGAATTTTTTGCAGAATGTGCTCGTGCAATTCGGCCCGGCGGTCGAGTGGCACTTCTCGATGTCGGTGTTCCGCATAATCCCATCATTCGCTTTGGCAACAACATCTACTTCGGAAAAGTCGTTCCCCGAATAGGCGCACTACTCAGCGATGGTCCGGCGTACAGATACTTGCCAAAGAGCGTCGCCTATTTGCCCGACCGAAACACACTGGTGGAGAAACTGCGTGCAGCCGGATTCACCGATGCAACGCATCACCAGTTATCGGGTGGTCTCACCCAGTTAATGGTGGGCACTCGTAGCGCATGAGATATCGCATTGTTGCCATACAACAGCCATTCGACCTGAATGATGTGTGTCGAGGCGATGGATTCTTGTTTGTTCGCAACAATGCCGGCCATGCAGCACGAGGAATTGCTGTCCAATGTTCTGGTGACAACGTTTCAGATCTTCTGTCTTCTCTACAGCAAGCACCTGAATCACTCCCTGGTTCCCCGCTTGCGTTTGGGTTGGTGCCGTTTCTTCCAACATCACCTGCAACGTTCTTTGTGCCGCGTGCAACCTTCAGCATTTATGAAGACGGGTCACGCACGCTCACATTGATTGGCGAAACAGACAACGAATTGGACGACAACGCCGTCTCGCGCGCCATCAATGAAGCATTGGTGCCTGTCGCTGTGTCCGCTGTCGCCGGTTCGTACTCTGTCTCTCCTGCAACACCAGTCGACACCTACTTGTCGGCTGTGACTGCGGCTCGTGATGCCGTACGTCACGGAGATATTCAAAAGGCGGTCATCGCTCGCGATATTGACGTCTCCAGCGATACACCCTTCAACATCCACGGAGTGCTACTACGTCTCCGTTCGTCATTTGGTTCCAGTTATCGGTTTTGTGTCGACAACATGATTGGCGCATCCCCAGAACTTCTCGTACAGGTCGATGGCCGCACGGTTCGTAGCCACCCACTTGCAGGAACAGCACCTCGCACCGGAGACCCAGACACCGACGCCCGTTTAGCCGCCGAATTAATGGCAAGTACCAAGAACCAAATTGAACATCGCGTGGTTATCGACATGGTGCATGACACATTGCTTCCTCATTGTTCATATTTGGACTGGGAGGCCGAGCCATCCATTGTCACTGTTGCAAATGTTCAACATCTCGGCACAGCTATTGAAGGCGCCCTCGCAGAACCTGTTCCGAATGTTCTGCAACTCGTTCGAGCACTCTGCCCTACTCCAGCACTCGGTGGATCACCCTCTCGCGAAGCGATTGATCTCATCGTTCAACATGAAGGGTTCGAAAGAGGCAACTACGGCGGTGCTGTCGGCTGGGTAGATGCAAGCGGTAACGGAACTTTTGCAGTCACCATTCGATGCGCCGAACTCAACGCCGACCGGACACGAGCCCGACTGTTTGCTGGCGGAGGAATCGTTGCTGAAAGCGAACCGCTTGCAGAACTAGCAGAGACGCAGGCCAAGTTTCAGGCCATGCTTTCGGCGCTTATAAGACCGTAGACACTGCTTCCACAACGGATGCATTCAATGCATCGTGTTGGCCGACATTTACAGCCCTCTTCAACGGAACCTCGATAAGGCAAGTTCCCGGGGACTGAAGCGCAGCCAAGAGTGATTCACGATCTGTCGCATTCTCGTATCTGAGTCCGTGGGTTGCTGCGAGGTGTTCAAAAGAAGCTCCGTGCGGAGTTCCGTACAGCAGTTCAAAAGTGGCCTGGTCTACTTGTGTGGCTTGGGGCAAGAACGAGAAAATGGCTCCACCATCGTTATTGGTCACCACAATCTTCACGTTCACATTGCGTTGGGAAAGACCCCACAAACCGTTGGAATCGTGCAGACACGCAACATCGCCAATGAGAACCGTGACCGGACTCTGAGTACCCAGCGCCACGCCCACAGCAGTGCTGGTGACACCATCAATTCCGTTGGTTCCCCTGTTTGAGTGCACCAAAACATTCGGCGTGACCGTGCCAAACCATTCAACATCACGAATCGGCATTGACGACGACACCACAAGATGCGAACCAGCAGCTAGTGAGTCGGTAACGACACGGGCCACCGTTGGCTCGGACCACTCCTTTTGTGTCCAAGAAGAGATTGCGTTCTGTGCAACTATTTCCGCCGCATTCCAGTCGGCAGCCCATGCCGTATCGACGGCAACCACATGCGCCTGCACAGATGACATCAACTCATCGATCGGAGCAACATACGTTCTGTATGTGGCGTGGTCGGGGTCTGTAACCATAGACGTTGATTGCACCTGCACTACCTGCATGGCATGGCGCGCGATCCACTGTGCGGTCACTTTGGAAGCTGGTGGGTCACCAACACGCACGACCACATCGGGAACATGAGAGTCTGCAAAAGCCGAATGTCGCAGAATGGGATCGAACGCCACAACAACATTTGGTTCACACAAGCGCAGTCCGCTGCGTGGGTCTGCAAACACTGGCCAGCCCATCTGTTGGGCTAATGCCAACACCGATGGCGATGCACCGCGACCAGCAATGAATATTCCGCGCTTGCCGGAAATGTCTGCAGCGAAGGATGCCACAAGTTTGTTCGATACCGAGCGTGCGGCAGACACAACAGACCATCCGTCGCGGCGACCAGCAGGAAGCGAAGACGCCGAACCCAAGAGTGGTTCACGGAACGGAAGATTCAGATGTACCGGGCCGGGACGTTCTCCACACGCCAACGACACTGTTCGTGCAGCTAACGAACGCCATGTATGTGACGCATCGTCCGACGGCACACCAGGGTCATGGAACCAACGGACTGCAGAGCCGAACAAATTTGTTTGGTCGATTGTTTGTGGTGCACCCACATCTCGCAGTTCAGGTGGTCTGTCACCCGTACACACAATCATGGGAACATTTGCCTGATGCGCCTCTACAACTGCGCCATGAAAATGTGTTGCTGCTGTACCAGAGGTGCACAACAAGATGGCCGGCACACCAGTGGCCTCTCCAATGCCAAGCGCAGCAAACGATGCACTTCGCTCGTCATGGAAAAGATGCACAGAGAACTCGGGACGCCGTGCCAACTGCACGGCAAGCGGAGTGCTTCGACTACCTGGTGCGATCACGGCGTTAGTGATGCCCAAAGAGAGCCATTCATCCACCAAGGTGGCACAGAATGTGGCTGCGGTGTCGCCTGGAGTACTCATGGCACCTATCGTGTCACCTGTGAAGGTTGAAATTTGGTCTGACGTGGTGTGCCCATGGTGCTTTATAGGCAAGCGCCGTTTTGAGACAGCCGTGGCTCGACTTCGCGAGAAGGGTGTCACAGAGCCCATCGAGGTGGAGTTTCGTGCCTACCAGCTGGACCCCACAGCACCCGTTGGCGCCCCCACCCCCGTTGTTGAGGCTTATGCCAAGAAGTTCGGTGGCACAGAACGCGCCGAACAAATCCTGAACCACGTCACTCGGGTGGCTGCCGAGGACAACATTGAGTTCAACATGGACATTGCGCTTCGGGCCAACACCATCTTGTGCCACCGCGCACTTCATTGGGCGCTCTCCACCCATGGGGCGTCAAAACAGAACGAGTTGAAAGAAACTCTTCTCCTTGCCTACTTCACCAACGGACAAGATGTCGGAGATCTCGACATTGTCCTTCAGGCAGCGTCCGCTGTCGGCCTCGACTCCAACGCATTGCGAACCTGGCTAGAAGCTGGCGAAGGCATCGAAGACGTGCGAGGCGATCTGCAACATGCACTCGACATGGAGATCTCCGGAGTTCCCTGTTTCGTCATCGATGGCAAGTACATGGTGCCAGGTGCTCAAGACGTTGATGTGTTCGTACAAGTTCTTGAACGAGTTCTCTCCAAGTGACATCACTCGCCACTCGCGTTGTTGGTCGTGGCGAACCCATTGCTTTCGTTCACGGATTCACTCAAACCGGTACTTCATGGCTTCCTCTTTTAGAACACATGGTCACCCCCGTGTGTGCCACGCTGATCGACGCACCAGATCACGGAAACTCTCACGTTTCTCTGTCGCTTACTGAAACAGCAGAAGCACTTTCCACACTCGCAGCAGGCCAAACATTGGCGGGCTATTCAATGGGTGCCCGCATGGCGCTCACCGCAGCAGTGGCGCACCCCCATGCATTCACACGGCTCATTCTTGTCAGCGGCACCGCAGGTCTAGACACCGAGGATGAAAGACGTCAACGCAGAGACAGTGATGAAGCCCTTGCATCACACATTGAAGACATCGGTATGGAAGCGTTTATTGGCGAATGGCTTTCGAACCCCATGTTTGCGGGACTTAGTAAAGAAAACGCACGCATTAACGAACGACTCACCAACAACGCAGCAGGACTTGCATCATCACTTCGTCTTGCAGGTACCGGCACACAACGACCACTGTGGGGATCACTAGGCGGACTCACCATGCCAGTTCTCATTATTGCGGGCGAGAACGATGCGAAATTCACTGCTATCGCCCAGCGACTTCACTCACTGATCCCCACATCAGAGATGCACATCCATCCACATGTTGGGCACACCGTGCACCTAGAAGACGCCGCCGGTTGCGCTGCTGTTATCGACAACTGGCTAGAACGAACTCAGCGCTAACACCAGTCCCGCTGAATAGGTGATTCCCATGATGAGTTGGGCTTTACCCACTGCACCCAACACAATGACGAGGTCCTTTCCGCGTGCACCGCGTGCAACAGCATCGAGTGCGGGCTTGGTCGCCACAACACCAACAAGACCAAACAGAGCAAAGACACCCGCCATAAACGATGTGGCCACAATTCCGGAAAAGGCCACAACAACGAGTGCAGCAAATAATTGGCGAGTGCGCACATCGCCAATTTTCACGGCCAATGTTCTCTTACCTGCTTCGGTGTCTCCAGGAATGTCTCGCAGATTATTGATCACCAGTAACGCACACGCGTATGCACCTACTGCGACAGATGCCACCCAGCCCGTTGCGGAGAATGATTCTGCTGTAACAAATTCTGTACCCACTGTTGCCACAACGCCAAAGAAGACAAAAACGAACACTTCGCCATAACCCGCATAGCCATACGGACGCGGACCGCCTGTGTACGTCCACGCCGCAGCAATAGATGCAACTCCTACTGCTAAGAGCCACAGCGAAGCTGTCAATGCCAGAGACAGGCCCGCCGCTGCGGCGACACCAAAAGCAATGAATGCAGCGCGCTTCACCGCCGATGCACTGGCGACGCCAGACCCAACGAGACGAAGTGGGCCCACACGATCTGCGTCGGTTCCACGAACGCCATCGGAGTAATCATTCGCATAGTTCACACCCACCTGAAGCGCCAAACTGACCACCAGTGCCATCACTGTGCGCCACCACACTGGTTCTTGTGCTGCAGATGCACATGCTGCCCCCACCGCAACAGGTACGACGGCGGCGGGAAGAGTGCGTGGCCGAGCGCCCACAACCCACTTTTTCCAGCCGAGTGACGAAGATGACGGTGATGAGCTCATTGGTCAAGTGTCGCACGGGACATACGCTGAATGTGTGAACGAACTGGTCTGCCTCGATGTGGTGTGTGGCCAGAGCATGGTGGCCCGCATTAAACAAGCGTGGGACTCGGGCGATGCCATCTTCCCCCTCGACCAACGACTACCAGCCCCCGAGCGTGCACGAGTTCTCGAGACCATCAAGCCCACAATTGTTTATGACGGCAATGAAGACGCGCGTATTGATGGTCAACCTGTCGAACCAGGCGATGCAGTTGTGGTTGCCACCAGCGGCACCACCGGTCAGCCCAAGGGTGTTGTACTCACTCACGATGCAGTCACCGCCAGTGCACGAGCCACCTCTGATCGTCTCGGGGTAAGCGCAACAGATACGTGGTTTGCGTGCTTGCCACCCGCTCACGTCGGTGGCCTCAGCGTTGTACTGCGGTCTCTCATTACAGGTACACCCCTCATCACCGCCCCGCAGTTTTCTGTTGACGCGTACAACAACGCCGCAGATAACGGTGCAACATTGGTGTCTTTGGTGGCTACTGCGCTACAACGCGTCGACCCACGCCTGTACCGACACATTGTTCTTGGCGGATCACGTCCACCTAGTTCGCTGCCAGACAACTGCAGTGTTACCTACGGGCTCACCGAAACAGGCAGTGGTGTTGTGTATAACCGAACGCCATTGGAAGGTGTCGAGATTGACATTCGGGAAGGAATTATCTGGTTGCGCGCACCCATGTTGTTGCGCTGTTACCGAGACGACAGTGTCCCCCTCGATGGCAATGGCTGGTTTCGCACCGGAGACTTGGGGTCATTTCACGACGGCCTCTTAGCGGTAGATGGCCGCGAAGGAGATCTCATCATTACAGGCGGCGAAAATGTGTGGCCAGAACGCGTGGAGGAAGTATTGAGTTGGCATCCGTCCATTGCAGATGTCTGCGTTGGCGGAGTTCCACACCCCGAGTGGGGCCACACTGTGACGGCGTGGGTTGTTCTTGCGGGCGACCACACTCTGGAACTAAATGATGTCCGAGACTTTGTAAAGGAATCACTTCCCGCACACTGCGCACCTCACGCTGTACACGTTGTTGACCAAATTCCCCGAACCGCCTTGGGTAAACCAAAGCGATCTGAACTCATCGCATCTGCAACGACTTAGTCATCTTCCAGAACGGGTTTCAGACGAACCTCAGTGATGCGACGCCCTTCGAGGGCCTCCACCACAATGCGCCAACCATCTACCTGAATGGACTCTCCAACAACGGGAACATGTTCGAGAGTTCCGAACAAGTAACCGCCGACCGTGTCGAATTCATCGTCGTCAAGGTTGAGACGGAAGTGATCGTTGAACTCAGAAATTGCCATTCCGGCATCGACAAGAGATTCACCGTTGGACAACTGACGCACTAAAGGGTCTTCATCGTCGTGCTCGTCAACAATTTCCCCTACCAGTTCTTCAAGACAGTCTTCCAATGTGACAAGACCAACGATGCTGCCGTATTCATCGGCCACGATCGCCATGTGGAAATGTTCGCGCTGCATCTCACGCATTAGCTTTGCCACTGGCTTGTTTTCAGGAATAACAATTGCCGGCCTCACCAATGAATCAACCGTTAGTGCCCCTTCACCTGAACGAATACGACGCATAAGGTCTTTGGCGTAGATGATTCCGAGAACATCTTCGTTTCCTTCTTCGTCTTCTCGCATCACTGGCACTCGGCTCACGCCATGTTCAAACGCTTCGTCGAGTGCATCGTCTATAGATGAACCAGCATCCACACTGATGATGTCGGGCTTTGGCCGCATGATTTCTCGGACCACTGTGTCACCGAATTCAATAATGGACTCGATGAGTTCACGCTCTTCATGTTCGATGATCTCTTCTTCGGCCGCAGCTTCGACGATTCCCAAGAACTCTTGTTCACCAATGAACGGACCTTGTTCAAGCCCTTTTCCCTTGACAACAATGTTGGTGAGCCCGATAAGCGCACGACTGACCATGCGAAGAGGCCAAAATGCGACCAGCAACGACACCAATCGTGATGTTGACAATGCGGCGCGGTCAGAATGCAAAACGGCGTACGTCTTAGGCACAGCTTCGGCAAACACAAAGAACACCACAACGTTCAAAATGACACCCACTGCAACGCCCACGGCGCCGAACAATCTGCCAGCGACCACACCCGTGAGCGTGGCTTGAACTGTCTGGCAGACATTCACAGACAACAGCAACGGATTCACCCATCGCTCTGGTTGAGTCACGAGCGCCAGCAGTGCTGCGCCACCTCGTGCGCCAGAATCGGCCAATGCCTGTGCCTTGGGCTTTGACACTCGCGACAAGCCCATCTCGGCAATAGACAGCACGATCAGGATGAGCAACAAGAGCCCAATGCCAAAAAGCATCCACCAATCAATAGTGGTTGGAGCGGCTGCAATCATTCGTCGTGGTCCTGTCTGAATCCTTGTGGCGCTGGGCCATTCCAATGATGGTCGCACAAAATGCGCAACTCTCGTTCTCTCATACGAATCGTGTCCTCTTCAATGGCATGGTCATAACCAAGCACATGAAGAACTCCGTGAACCACAAGAAGTGCAATTTCATCATCGAGGTTTCCGGCATGTTCGGGAGCTTGCCGCTGTGCGACCGCGGGACACACAAGTACATCACCCAACAATGTAGGCATGTCATCGTGGTCGGCGTGAGGACGCGCGGGCCCACGCGTGAGCGCACCCGGACCTTGTGAGTCGGCAACCTCAACACCATCTAGAGGAAATGACAGCACATCCGTGGGGCCAACTTTCCCCATGTGTTCAGAATTCAAATCAGCAACGCTCGTTTCGTCCACAAAGAACAATGACAACTCACATGCGCCGCGA
>Ga0164293_10001351_pt1 | contig 20336 bp, 13 predicted proteins | sample GEODES118metaG_FD_111487 | JGI IMG/M metagenome (GOLD analysis project Ga0164293, IMG submission 111487) | Eutrophic lake water microbial communities from Lake Mendota, Wisconsin, USA - GEODES118 metaG | ecosystem: Environmental > Aquatic > Freshwater > Lake | place: USA: Lake Mendota...
GTCCAATGTGGTCGGTGCGAGGTTGAGGACATACATCAATCTCAAACTGGCCGCGATCGGGTGTCCAACAGCGGAATCCGAGGCCGACGATAACGGTTTCGGAAACCTCGCCGAGTCGATGCTCGCTCACAACCGGGAGACTGCGCGTCTGCTGACGGATTACCAGTGTCCAACGGATTGGCGCATCCAGCGCTTCTTGGACGAATATCTGTATGCAACCGGTAAAATCCCCCGCCTGCCCGCGCAGACATTCATTCTCGACCGGCACGGCCTTGCCCGAGCGCTTTCGCTGCCTTGCGAAGGCGATCAATTTGTCTCGGACATCGTGAGCAGCTACCGGGGCCACCAAGGGGTGCTTCACAATCCCGCCAAGGACAGGCGCACCACTCAAGGTGTGTTTCATATCGCCGAGGGGGGGCTGCCGATTCCGGATGACAAAAAATCCGCCCCACTGGCTACATTTTCGCGCATGCTGGAATTCGCACTCGAGCCTCCCCAGGACCTGCTCCGGCTGCCTTTCACATCCGGCCGGGCGAAGGAGGCCGCCTGCTTTGTTTCTCTCCTTCTGCGTCCATTGGTCTGTCCCGCTGTGCCCGGATTCACGAGCGAGAAGCGAATGGAGATTCGTTTCTTCGCGCCCGGAAATCTCGTGAGCAACCTCGATTTTGTGGAGAGCATCTTCGGCAACGGCGGCGACCCTTTTCTGCCCCAGAACGATGCCGGTTTGGACCCGGAGCATTGGAGCGGCCACAGCGGCTGCGTGATCCTTGCCCCGCACCTCACAAGCATCACCAAAGCCGCTGCAGGCCTGCCAAAATGGGAGGCTGCCACCGAACGCCAGCGCCGTGATGGCATGTGCTGGAAAGACGAGACTGAACTATACAACGACGGCTCCGCCTTCAAGCTTACCGCGCGCAATGAATCAGGTGTCATCGTGACACTCATCGCGGAAAACTATTACGGCTACTGCAAGAAGGAGGTCAAAACCCAGATCAGCTTCGCAACAAACTTGCTCGGTCGCGCCGAGGAGGAGCACGCAGGCGGCGCGCTGGTCTTTCCAGCCTACGACTTGGGTGAGGAGTTCGATGGATGCCTCCATGTCAAAAACCGTGGCCATTCCTTCTCCGAGGCCTCGCGACTTTTCTCGGATGTCATGGACGTGCACCCCGAAGGCTACGCCATCGATAAAAACCACCCCGGGATTTTTTATGTGCCCGAGGATGTAAAAGTGAGCCTGCCGAATCTGCGTCTAAGCTGGAAAAAAGACGACGGCTCGGAGCACTCGCTCAAGCTGCTCCCGGAACATGTTTACATCCGCCCGTCCGGCTATCGTCTCAGCCTAGTTAAAAACGACGACGGGCGCCGATGGAGGCTTGCCGGCGTGCGCGCCGATGCGACCTATTGCCACAAACCCTGCACGGTCTCCGGCGGTGGAAAATCCGAAATCTCAAAATCCATCTCAGATGCCATTATTCATGGCCCCGTCTATGTCGCGGATTACAAATCCGACTTCGAGCAGGTAGAGAAATTGATCGCACGAAACTATGCAGACCGTTTTCGAGATCCGGAGAAAAACGGCAACGACACGCGTCCGATCTTAAGTTCCGAGCGCTCGCTGGGCTCGGTCATCAAACTCTTTACGCCTGCGAAGCACGAATATTCGGATGAGTACAACCGTTGGCTCTCCACGATTCCCCAGCATGTGAAGGAACTACTTTTTATTGTGAAGCGGTTTTACGATCCCTCATGGGGTGCCGACTGGTTCTCCCATTTTGCTGTGGACAGCGTTAATGGTGTTCCCGGGCATGAGTTGAAATTCCGCAGCAAGCCGCTCTCGACAGACTATCTCCGTGTGGGATACGAGGCCGACGGATCATGGCGCGTCTTCAGCCTGCGTCAGGATTTTTTTCCTGCGGCGAAATTGCAGATGGAGGACGATATCAGCGCATCGGTCATTGTTCCCCGGTCGGCTCTCACAAACCTACCGGACGACATCCCAGGAGGCTCGTTGAAGTTTGCGGAGAACTGTGAATTTCGCCTATTCCAGCGACCGGATGACGCCATTCATCCCGGCTACGACAAGCAGGCGGAGCGTGATTTTGCATCGGAGGGCAACTTTTTTTCAAACTACCAACCTCTGCGCCGCGACGAAGTGCGGGAGCTTTTCGAGGATGCGGTGAATTTTTCGAAATTCACGCCGCCCATGCAGGAGGCGATTCGCGCGGCTCTGGCCGATGGCGACCGGATTTTCATCTCCAATACGGCTCCGCGCATCGTCGAGGGAAAGCCCTCCAAAAATCCCCGCTATCTCCAGATTCGTCAGGATCTCGTCGAGCCGCGCGTGGCCTACCTCTCCGACATCGCCCAACGCCTGCAACGACGCATTCCCTTTGCCCAAACGCTGCACACGCCGGTCACAGCCATTCTGCCGGCGCGCCGCAACAACCCCGCCGAGAAAGGCGTCCGCTCGCTTGCCGTCTTCAATCCGATCCACCTTCTCGAGCTGCCAGAGCTTTTTCTGGAATACATCTGCTCGCTCACCGGCAAGTCGCCCTCCACCACGGGTGCGGGTAGCGAAGGCGCGCTCACGAAGTCACCCTTCAACGCCCTCCCGCCCATCATCGATCTCAATGCCGCGCTCGTCGGCTACATGCTCATTCGCCAACCGGTCTTTATCACGGCCGCCGGCTACGTCGGGCCGAAAGTCGGTGTGGACCACGATGTCAGCCTTCTCGTCCCCGAGGTCTGGTCGCGCATGACTCCCGAGGAGCGCACGCCGGAATACCTCATCAAAAATGAATGCCTCGAGCGCGTGTCCGACATCGAGTGCGAAGGCCACCTGCTCCCTTCGAGCAGGCTCGGTTGGCGTATCAACAGCCGGTTCGTGCGAATGTTCTTCGGCCGCATATTCAATTACCCACACCGCGTTTTTACGCCCGAAATGCTCCAACCGGAAACCCAAGACCTTGCCGCCTTCGCCGACGGGATGGATAATATCGTGACCACACAGAAGCAGGTCGCCGAAGCCTATTTCGTGGATGGCAGTATCGAGATGGCCTGCCCGCCACTGCGCGCGTTGTTACACATCATGCGCGATGGACACTTTGAAAACAAAACGCTCAACGATCCCGAGGTTCGCAATCTCTTCGATCCCGACACCGCCCTCGCGAGCGACTGGTATCGAAAGCGCCTTGAGGCCGCCGCGGAAGTTGACCGCCGTCTCTGGCTCCGCCACGTGAAGAACCTCGAAACATTCACCCGCCGTCCGCATAACGCCGAAACTGTCGCCAGTCTCGGCCTCGAAGCCCGCCTGGAATATTCCCACCGCATGCTGGCCGCTGTCCGCGACCCAGCATATTCCGAGTCCCTGCGCGGAACGATAGGAGCCCAGCCCTTGGTTTTATGAGAAGTTCACCCGTCATAGCCTGCCTATTTTTGTTTGCACTAACATCCGCCTTGGCTGGCGATCCATCGCCCGAAGAAATCCTCGCCGCCGCGCGCATGAATCCCATGGGCACGGGCATTATTCTCGAGGCTCAGCTTCGGGCGGGTTCGGTGAAGGTGCCCTTTGTCATTGAAGTCGGGGATAGTTCTGTACGTTATGGTTTTACCGAACCACAACAGGACATTCTACTCCGGCTTGGCGAGGACGAATCCATACTGGAAGAGCGCCGCGACGGATCGAAGTCCACCGTCCCCATTTCCAAATTCGACGACTCCGTCCGTGGCGGGCTCATCACTTATGAGGATCTCGCCCTGCGTTTTCTCTACTGGAAAAATCCCCGTCTTCTGGAATCCGAGACTGTTCGCTCGCGCGATGCTTGGAAGATCGAAATCCCCGCCCCGCGCGGCGCCTCCCAATACGGAGTCGTCCGGGTATGGATCGACAAACAATCTGCTGCCCTCCTCCGTATCGAAGGCTACGACACCAACGGCCGCCTCGTGAAACGCTTCGAAGTGATCTCCGCCCAGAAAATCGACGACCAGTGGATGCTCAAACAAATGCGCGTCGAACGCATCGCACCCGAAACCCGCAAAACAACGGGCATCACCTACCTCGAAGTCCTAGGAAAGAAATAGCCTGCGGAATGGGAGTGGAGTCGCGCCTTGAAATTCTCCATCGGGATTGATCTTCCCAGCCGCCGCTCTAAAGTCTCGGTCATGTTGAAAGTCATTCTCGGTTCGAAAATCCACCGCGCCATCGTTACGGATGCCGATGTGAATTACGAAGGCAGCATGGCCATTGATGAGGATTTCCTCGAGGAGGCGGGCATCACGCCTTACGAAAAAATTCTCGTGGGCAATCAGACCAATGGCAACCGCTTCGAGACATATGCCATTCGCGCTCCGCGCGGGAGCCGAAGCATCGTGCTAAATGGCGCGGTGGCGCATCTTGGGAAGGCAGGGGATCGCCTCACGATCATGACATTTGTCCATCTCACGCCGGAGCAGATCAAATCCCACACGCCGAAGGTCATCGTCCTAAACGATGATAACGAAATCATCAACCGGCGCGGGATTTAAGCTTTCCGCGGGAGCCGCAGGCAAAGGAGAAAGGTCAAGAGCAGAAGTCCGGATGCCGCCCAGAAAGGAGTCTGCGCATAGGCGGCGATGTTTTTGTCTAAGTCAAATGTCAGGAGCCAGCCGCCGAGGACGGGTCCGATCCAGCGGGCGAGGCTGCCGGCGGATTGCAGGATGCCGAGCGCGCGGCCTTGCCATTCGGCGTCGACATTGCGCGAGGCGATGCCGGAGAGGGTTGGGCTAAGCAGGCTGTTGCCGGCTGCTATTCCGGCGCAGGCAAGCAAGAGCATGGGAATGCTAGCGGTGAAAGGCATCGCAAAGAGGCTGGCGGTAAGAATGGCCGCCCCGGTCGTGGCCAAGCGCGCTTCGCCAAATTTTTTCACCAATCGGCCGATGAGTCCGCCTTGGATGACGACGCCGATGACTCCCAGCATGGCGAAGACATAGCCGGTTTGTGCGGTGTTGAAATCATAGCGGTGGGCGACGAAAAGCGCGAAGACGGCTGTCATAATGGAAAAGCCCGCAATCAAAATAAAATAGGTCGCCACAGTCGTGAAGTAAGGAGCGGTGCGGACATGCTGCAGGATGGCCGGGAAAAGGTGTTCTTTCTTTGGGCCACGCTTTTCTTTCGGCAAGGACTCGGGCAGTACGAAAAAGATGAGCGCAGCATTCGCGAGCGCCAGTGACCCGGCGAGGTAAAGCGGGGCGGATTCACCCAGCCAAGCCGCCGTCGCGCCCCCGAGCGCGGGACCGAAAATAAAACCCAAGCCAAATGCCGCGCCGATGAGGCCCATCGCCTTGGAGCGGTTCTCGGGGGCAGTGATATCGGCGACATAGGCCTGTGCGGTTCCGATGCTGCCGCCTGAAATGCCGTCGATGATCCGCCCGACGAACAACATCGCGAGCGAGTGGCCCGCACCCATGATAGTGAAGCCCAGAGCGGTTCCGAGTGTACTGATGATGAGGACGGGTCTGCGGCCGAAGCGGTCGGATACCTGTCCAAAGACCGGCGCAGCGAGGAATTGAACGAGCGAGAAGATTCCGAAAAGCCAACCGATCTCCCAAGGCGTCGCGCCAAAGCGCTCAGCGTAAAAAGGCAGGACGGGAATCACCACTCCGAACCCAACCATGTTGATGAAAATTGTGAGAAAAATAATGCCGAGTGCGGCGCGGTTGGATTTTTGCATCAGGGTTTTTTTGTGTCTGCCTCAACGGACGATTCCAGAGCCTCTCGCAGGCGGGCGACTTGCGTGGCGAGTTCTTCCGGATGGTTGGATTTTTGTTTTTCGGCTTTTTCGCCAATTGCGAGAACAGTTTTTTGCATTCGAAAAAGGGCTGGGCCTCTGAGGATTTTTGCCATGCCCGAGCTTGGAGTCACGAGATTCGTATAGCGAATCACAGATGAACCGTTTTCAAAAGGTTCGATAAGCAAGTTGCCTTCGGCGGCTTTTGTTTGAAGAGCGCGGAGGAGAGTCCATGAGACCTGATAGCCTTCACCCAGAGCCTTCATTTCGTTGCGTGCGGTGTAGGCCTCGTCGGGAAGAATCGGCACATCGACCTCGTAATCCACCTCCATCACACAGGATGTGATTCTTTTTGAGATTTTGGACTCCAGCACATCGGGGATGTATGATTTGGCTGTGGCGTAGTCAAAAAAAACAGCCGCAACTTCCTCTGGGGTTGCCTTAATTCGCTTGTAGATTCGCACCCTCGGCCAGGGCTTCCCGGGAATATCCTGCTCCAGTACGATCAGATCCCCCTTTTGCAAGTCCAATCGCTGATCGTGGGACAAGTCCTCAATCACACCTGCGGACGCGGCGGGCAATGTCCCGAGGCACGCCATCAAACACAGAAAATACAATCTGACTCGATTCATTAATACTCATAGAAAGCGGGAGCGGGAGTGCAATCAAGGCCGCGATGACAAAAATCGCTTTCGCAGCTTGCCTTGGTATTGTTGAATAAAAATATACACGGATAATGGCAAAGCAGCAGACGATTCTCTTGGTGGATAGAGACACCGACTTTTTGGATTGGGCAAAGAACCAACTCCAAAGCAAAACCGCACGCGTTCTCACGGAAGAGTCTTCCGATGCAGGCTATAAGACCTTCTGTCTCGAAGAGCCTGATTTAGTGCTTGCCGAGATGAATTTACACCCCTTCACAGGCATGGAGTTGCTGGCGAGGATCCGCAAGCATTCCCCGAATGCGATGGTTATTCTCACCAGTGCATTCGGCACCACACAATCGGTGATCGAGGCGATGAAAATAGGGGCCTTCGATTTCGTGCGGAAGGAGCAGCTCCCTTTCAACCTCAAGGTCGTCGTTGATGCCGCGCTTCTAGCGGCGTCGGAACTCCGAACCGCAAACGCCTTCAAGCCCCAGCTCACCGTCGAGCAGCACCGGGATGAAATCGTCGGCCGCTCAGAGGCCATGCAGCAGGTCTTCAAAATGGTGGGCCGTGTGGCCGGCAGTGACGCGGCTGTGATGGTTACCGGCGAGAGCGGAGCCGGCAAGGAACTCGTGGCCTGCGCGATCCACAACTACAGCGCCCGCAGCAACCGCAGCTTCCTTGCGATCAATTGTGCAGCCATCCCCGATAATCTTCTCGAGAGCGAGCTTTTTGGCCACGAGAAAGGCTCCTTTACCGGCGCGTCTACACAGCGCATCGGTCGGTTTGAACAATGCAACAAGGGCACGCTCTTCCTTGATGAGATCGGTGAAATGCCCCTACAAGTGCAAAGCAAGATTTTGCGCGTTCTTCAAGAAGGTGAATTCTCGCGCGTAGGCGGCAACGAAACGCTGCACACGGATGTCCGGATCGTCTGTGCCACGAACAAAAACCTTGAGGACGAGGTTGCGAAGCGCGCTTTCCGCGAGGATCTCTTCTATCGTCTGAATGTGGTGCGAATTCACATCCCACCTCTTCGCCAGCGCGTCGAGGATATCCGGCTGCTCGCGGAATATTTTCTTCAAAAGATCGCCAACCGCACACACACCCCCCCCCTGAAACTATCCGAAGAATCCGTTCGCGTGCTGGAATCCTATCCCTGGCCTGGCAATGTGCGTGAGCTCGAGAACACTCTGCAGCGCGCCTCCGTGCTTTCCACGGCAGACATCCTTTTGCCGAAGGACATCCCTCTCGGAGTCGCCTCGCCCGAGACTTTGTCACAAGGCGAAGGCGCATCCCTCGAACTCATGCCGAAGGAACGCGCCGTGGAAGTGCTTTTCCAAGCCGCCGTGGAAGATCCCTCGCTCCCGCTTCTGCCCTGGATCGAGCGCGAGTTCACCCTCCGCGCCATGCAAAAAACCGGCGACAACCAGGTCCGCGCCGCCAAACTCCTCGGCATCACCCGCTCCACCCTTCGAAAACGCCTCGACCGCAACAGCGCGATTGAGGAAGAGGAGGAGTGAATGTTGACTTGGAAACAAAACGGAAGCGCTTGGGAAACAGCGGAATCAGCGCCGCTCGCGGACCGTGGTTTTCGCTATGGGATGAGCGTCTTTGAGACGATCTCGCTCGTGGACGGACGGCCTTTGCTCTTGATGGAGCATTTGGAGCGCTTGCAGCGGGCTGCCGGGACTTGTGGGCTGAACTTGCCACCGCTGCCGGAGTTTGATTTTTCAAGGCTTTGGACGGGCTTGTTGCGCTTCTATGTTACTGCGGGACCAGGCGCGCCAGGCGATGACTTTGAAGGGAATGTCTATGCGCTTTTCGATCAAGCGGAAGTAGGGTGGAATTTGCCGGTATTGCGAGTCATGTCCTCCACCGCGCCTTATTTGCCTAGGCCGGGCGGGTGGAAATCCGGCAACTACTGGCAAAATATCGAAGCTCTGGGTCAGGCCCAACGCGCGGGTTGCGACGAGGCGTTGCTATTCAACCCGGCAGGCATGCTCGTTGGAGCTGCCATGGCAAATGTCTTTCTGCAAATCGATGGAAACTGGTTCACTCCAGCGCTGGAAACCGGAGCGCGAGACGGCGCTGTGCGTTCCTGGGTGCTGCGCCACTTCGATGTGAACGAAGGGATTTTGGGGATCCGGGATGTGGCTCGCTGCAGCGCAGCCTTCCTCTCAAACAGCCGCATTGGAATTCGCTCGCTGAGGGAGCTGGATGGACGTCCTCTGGCCGATGAGGCCAGCGGCATTCAGCAGAAATACTTCGATGACATTTTCACCGCTTGAGTCCTTTTTAAAGCAGGCGGAATTGGATTCTGCGGTAGCCAAGCTTCTCCAGACCAAGTCGGGTGCGCTTCTTTCCGAGATCGCCGAGGCTGCGCAACCATTTGTCACGGCGTTGCTGATTGGAAAAATAAAGGGGCGGGCTTGGGTCGTGTGCCGTGATGTGAAGAGTCAGGAGGAATTTGCTGCCGAGCTTGCGGCATGGTGTGGACGGGTGCGGCTTTTTCCCGACTTGGAAATCCCGAATGCCGAGGCGCTGCCTGATGCGGAGACCGAGTCCGAGCGTTTGGATTTGTTGCGGACACTGGCCCGCAGCGGCGGTAATGAGGTGGTGGTGATTCATGCTGGGCAATGGGACTCCGCCACGCCCGCGCTGCACTCGGTGAAACGCGAGATTTTCATCTTGGAGAAAAGGCAGACCATCCCACTGGAGGATGTGATCTCGCGCCTCGAAGCATCCGGCTATGTCTCTGCGCCGCAGGTGACGGCGCGCGGACAGTATGCCCGGCGCGGTGGGATTCTGGATGTCTTTTCCTGGCAGCAGCAGCGTCCGGTGAGGCTGGAGTGGTTCGATCTGGAAATCGATTCCCTCCGCGAATTCGATCTCGATACCCAAGGCTCGGTCGGGGAGGTGGCTCAAACGGAAATCTACCTCGGACGCACAGACGCCTCCGAGGGGACCCTGCGCGATTACCTGGGGGCAAAGGATCGCGTCATCACGATCGAGCCGGATGAGGAGTTTGAAGGCCTCGGCATAGAAAGCGGCGGCGAGGCTTTGAAGAGCGGCGCGGTCTTTTATCCCCCTCCCTTCGGCGATCTTGGAGCCGGCGACTTGGTACTCAATGAAACCAAGCGTGAGCGTTTTTTCAACCAGCTCCACAGCTGGGTAGCAGAGCGTTGGACGATTGCTTTCGCGTGCGTGAACGAAGGAGAAGGCGAGCGGTTTCGCGAGATGGCGTCGGACTTCGATTTCGATACCTCGAACTTAATCTTTCTCACTTCACGGGCCACGCGCGGATTCGTATGCCCGCAGGCGAAGTTGGCGTTCCTTGCGGAGTCCGAGGTGCTCGGGCGCTCGGCGAGCCAGCGCGCGCACCGGGCGGCATTGCGGCGCGAGCGGGTTAGGGCTGGCCGGGCGGTTATGGATTTTTCGGAGTTCGAGGCCGGTGACCTCGTAGTTCATCTCGACCATGGCATTGGTCGCTACGAGGGACTCGTGAAATCACCCGACGGCCAAGGCGAGGTGCTGGTGCTGGAATTCGCCAATAGTGCCCGGCTGTATGTGCCGCTGGATCAGGCCTGGCAGGTCGCGCGCTATGTGGGACTTGGCCGCAAATACCCTGAGCTTTCCGAGCTCGGTGGCGCGCGATGGAAAAAAGCGAAAGAAAAAGCCACTCAGGGTATCTACCAATACGCCGCCCGCATGCTCAAGGTGCAGGCTGAGCGCGAGACGGCGGAGGGCCACTCGTTCCCGCCGGACTCCCACTGGCAGCAGGAGTTTGAGCGTTCGTTCCATTTCACCGAGACACCGGATCAGCTCAAGGCGATCCGGGATGCTAAGACAGATATGGAGTCAACGCGTGCGATGGATCGCTTGATTTGCGGCGATGTGGGGTTTGGAAAAACCGAGGTGGCCATCCGCGCGGCCTTCAAAGCGGTGACAAGTGGTAAGCAAGCTGTGATAATCGCCCCTACAACCGTTCTGGCTCAGCAGCACTGGCAGAATTTCCGTGAACGTATGAGTGAGTATCCGGTCACGATCGAACTCCTCAGCCGCTACCGCTCCGCAGCGGAACAGAAAAAAGTGATCAAGGCGCTTGGTGAAGGAAGTGTGGATATCATAGTCGGAACGCACCGGGTCATTTCCCAGGATGTCATTTTCAAGGATCTCGGCCTCGTCGTTGTCGATGAGGAGCAGCGCTTCGGCGTGAAGCACAAGGATGCCCTGAAGGAAAAATTCCGCCTCGTCGATGTACTCACGCTCTCGGCGACTCCTATTCCGCGCACGCTCTACCTCTCGCTCATGGGCGCGAGGGACATGTCCGTGATCGAAACCCCACCGCCGAATCGCCAACCAGTGGAAACCATCGTTTGCGGCTACGACGAACGCGTCATCCGCGACGCCATCAATCGCGAACTCACACGCGGCGGGCAGATTTATTTTTTGCACAACCGGGTTCAAACGATCGAACGCGTCGCGGCGAGGATTCGCGAACTCTGCGAGGGTGCGCGTGTCATCGTCGGCCACGGGCAGATGGAGGAAAAGGAACTCGAAGGCGTCATGCAGAGCTTCGTGGCAGGCAAGGCGGATATTCTGGTTTCGACGACCATCATCGAGAGCGGGTTGGATATTCCCAACGCGAACACAATTATCATCGACCGTGCCGACCGCTTCGGCCTCGCGGATCTTTATCAACTAAGAGGACGCGTCGGGCGCTCCGGAACAAAAGCCTACGCCTACCTGCTCCTGCCGCGCGAATTGATGTCTGTCGGCGCGGCGCGCAAACGGGTTTCAGCGATCAAGCAATATTCGGAACTGGGATCGGGTTTTAAAATCGCGATGCGCGACCTGGAGATTCGCGGCGCGGGCAATCTCCTCGGCACCGAGCAGAGCGGGCACATCATCTCCGTGGGCTTCGATCTCTACTGCAAGATGCTCCGCCGCGCAGTGGATTCCGTGAAGGGCCAGAAATCCTTTGGTGCCACCACCGCACTGCGATTTGATTTTTTGGTTACCGAGGAGGGCGAGTTCATCAAGTCCGGCGGCACTCCCTCTTTTGTTCCAAATGCCTACATGGTCGAGCCAAAATTGAGGATCGAAGCCTACCGCCGCCTTGCGGAGGCAGGCACGCGCGAAGAAGTTGATGCCCTCCGCACGACATGGCGGGATCGATTCGGTCCACTGCCGCCTGCGCTTGAGAATGCCTTGCTCTGCGCGGCGATCCGCATCGAAGCCTCGCAGCGTCGCATCAGCCAGGTCGAGGTGAAGGATGAAAAAATCATGCTCACGCGTGGCGGCAGCTATGTATTGATCGGCGGTCGGTTTCCCCGCTTGACGGTTCCCGACCCCGATTTTAGGCTTGGCAGCGTGTTGAGCTTCCTCGAAACGATGCAGAGCCGATGAGACGATTTTTCGCAATTTTTGCAACCTGCTTGGCTGCTTTCCTAACCATGCCTAACGTGCGCTGCCAGCAGGCTGAGGTTATCGACGGTGTGGCGGCTATCGTGAACAATGAAGTGATCACGATTTCGCAAGTGCGCGAACTCATCGGCGCCCGCGAGCGCGCCATGCGCGAAGTCTATCGAGGTCCCGACTTAGCCGACAAGATCAAGGAAATGAGACTCGCCGCCCTTAAGGATCTCGTCGATCGCCAACTCATCCTACAGGAGTTCCACAAAATGCAGGAAAAGGGAGCGAACATCCCAGATTACGTCGTGGACGACCGCGTGCAGACAATTATCCGCGAGGAATTCGGCGGAGACCGCGCAGCCTTCGTCAGAACACTGCAAGCGCAGGGCTACACACTCACACGCTTTAAAGAGATCGAAAAAGAAAAGATCATCGTGCAGGCAATGCGCCAGGCCAAGATCACAGACAACTTTGTCGTCTCTCCCAAGCAAGTTCAGGATTTCTACGATAAAAACCGCGCAGCTTATTCCCTGCCGGAACAAGTCAAACTGCGCATGATCGTTCTTCGCGAAGAAAACAAAGATGATATCGGCTCAGGCGGCGACAAGAAGCAGACAGCCGAGGAAATTCGCCATAAGCTTGTTAGCGGTGCGGAATTCGAGCGCATGGCCCAGATGTATTCCGAGGACGAAAGCACCAGCGATACCGGCGGCGACTGGGGGTGGATCGAGCGGAATACACTAAACGAACAACTCACCAAAACCGCGTTCGCTCTTAAGGCCGGAGGCATCAGCCCAGTGATCCACATCGGAGATTCTTACTATATCCTCTATGTGGAAGCCCGAAAAAATTCTTCCGTCAAACCGCTTGGCGAGGTGCGCGAGGAAATCGAGCGCAACCTCATGCAACAGGAACGCATGAAAGTCCAGCAACGCTGGCTCGATACTCTGCGCCAAAAAGCCTACATCAAAATATTGACTTAGCTGAGACAAGCACCATTGTCTCTGTCCCTTCTCCATGTGCCAGATGCTCCGGTGAGGTAAAGCAGGAGATCATGTGGCCTCAAACAATCATTCCTGCTGCGACGGTTTCGTGTGTGCCGGGGTCTATGAGGATGAATGAGCCTGTGAGCCGGTTGCGGTGGTAGGAATCGTAGAATAACGGTGAGGCGGTTCGCAGCGAGATGCGGCCAATGTCGTTCATTCCGAGTGCCGAGGTGCCTTCTTTTTTGTGAAGGGTTTCGATGTCCACCTGATAGCGCAAGGCTTGTACGATAGCTTTGGTTTCTTTCGTGGTGTGACGAAGTAGGTATTTGCCACGGGTTTCCATGGGGTTCTGTGAGAACCAGCAGACCATTGCCTCGACGTCCTGCGACGTCTCAGGCGGGTTGTTGGCTTTCACCAGCATGTCGCCACGGGAAATGTCGATCTCGTCTTCGAGGGTCATCACGACGGATTGCGGCGGGAAGGCTTCGTCCAGTTCCTTGCCGCCGGGCATGTGGATTTTTTTGATGCGTGTGCTGAAGCCCGAGGGCATTACGGTCACGGCATCGCCGGGCTTGAAAACCCCGCCGGCCACGCGGCCTGCATAGCCACGGAAGTCGTGGTGTTCCTGCGAGAGCGGACGGATGATCCACTGCACCGGGAAGCGGGCATCCACATGGTTCGCCGTGCCGCCGGTGTAAACAGTCTCGAGATGATAAAGAAGCGAGGATCCTTTGAACCACGGCATCTTGTCGGATTTCTCCACAACATTGTCGCCGTTGAGGGCCGAAAGCGGGATGGCCGTGATATCCGCTACATTATCCAAGCGAGATGCGAATTCGTGAAAACTCGCAACGATGTCTTGAAAAACCTGCTCGCTGTAATCGACGAGATCCATCTTGTTCACCGCAAGCACGAGGTGTCGCATGCGGAGGAGATTGGAAACGAACGCATGGCGCTTGGTTTGCTCGATCACACCTTTGCGTGCATCAACTAAAATAATCGCCAAGTCGGCCGTGGAGGCCCCTGTGACCATGTTGCGGGTGTATTGGATATGGCCGGGCGTGTCGGCAATGATGAATTTCCGGCGCGGGGTGGCGAAGTAGCGGTAGGCCACATCAATCGTGATACCTTGTTCGCGTTCGGCGCGCAGGCCGTCTGTGAGGAGCGCCAAGTTTACGACGGCATCTCCACGGCGGAGCGAGCTTTCCTGGACGGCTATAAGCTGGTCCTCGAAAATGCTCTTGGAATCATAAAGCAAGCGTCCGATGAGAGTGGATTTGCCGTCATCAACAGAACCGGCGGTGGCGAAGCGAAGAAGATCCATTTTTAAGAAAGTTTTTTAACCATGGAGGAGGATTTAGAATTCGGGGCAGAAAAATTTGGCGTCTGAGAAATAAAGTCTGTCTTAAATCCTTCGTGCTCTCCGTGTTCTCCGTGGTGATAAATTCGTGTTTCCATCAGAAATACCCCTCGCGTTTGCGGTCTTCCATGGCGGTTTCGGAGCGCTTGTCGTCGGCGCGGGTGCCACGCTCGGTCTGGCGGGCGGCGGCAACTTCCGCGATGACCTCGTCAAGATTCGAGGCGGTGGATTCCACCGCGCCGGTGCAGGTGATGTCACCGATCGTGCGGAAGCGGACGGTTTTTTTCTCGGCCTTCTCGGTTTCGAGCATGGGAACACAGTCGGCAACTGCAAGGAGCGAGCCGTTGCGGGCGAAGACCTCGCGTTCGTGGGCAAAGTAGAGCGATGGAAGTTCGATCCCCTCGCGCTGGATATACATCCACACATCCATCTCGGTGAAATTCGACAAGGGGAAAACCCGGAAATGCTCACCGGCATGGTATTTCCCGTTGAAAAGATTCCACAGCTCTGGGCGTTGGTTTTTGGGGTCCCATTGGCCGAATTCATCCCGATGCGAGAAAAAGCGCTCCTTGGCGCGGGCCTTCTCCTCGTCGCGGCGACCGCCACCGAGACACGCGTCGAATTTTTGAGCTTCAATCGTATCGAGCAGTGTCACGGTCTGGAGAGAATTACGCGAGGCAAAGGGGCCTTTTTCTTCTTTCACGCGGCCGGAATCGATGGATGACTGGACGGAACCGATCACCAGACGCGCCCCGAGTTTTTCCGCAAAGGAATCACGGTATTCAATAGTCTCGGTGAAGTTGTGGCCGGTGTCCACATGGAGCAAAGGAAATGGAATTTTCGCCGGCCAGAAAGCCTTGGCCGCCAAGTGGGCCATCACAATCGAGTCTTTGCCGCCGGAAAAAAGCAGAGCGGGATTCTGAAACTGCGCGGCGGTCTCGCGAAGGATGTAGATGGCCTCCGCTTCGATCTGGTCCAAATGGTCGAGAGAATAAGTTGGCATGTGTGATTGAAGAACGCTTTGCAAAAGCGGCTCCGCTCTTTTCAGAGCGGGCGTCCGTAGGCCGTGGCCGAGCGGAGATATTCCAGCAAACGCGAGGCACATTCCTCTTCCGAAGAAGCCTCCGTGTCAAGAGTCAGGCATCCGTTGCCGGGCTCCTCGAAACCGCTGTCCTTGCCAGTGAACTGCTTGATCGTCCCGTCCCTGGCCTTTGCATAGAGCCCCTTGGGATCCCTTGCCGCGCAAGTCTCGAAGGCTGCGCGAACATAAACCTCGTGGAAATCCCCGCCGATGATTCGTCCCGCCAAGGCCCGCAATTCCCGGCGTGGAGTTATGACAGACACAATCACAATCACGCCCAAACCCGCGAGGAGCTTGGCCGTCTCGGCGACGCGCCGGACATTTTCCGCACGGTCCTCATCCGAGAAGCCCAGGTTGGAATTCAGGCCGGCACGCAGATTGTCGCCATCCAGGATCGCTGTGAAGCGCCCCTCCGTGTGCAAGGCGCGCTCAACGGCGTTGGCGATAGTGGATTTTCCCGAACCCGAGAGCCCGTAAAGCCAAAGCACCGCACCGCGCTGACCGAGCAAATCTTCCTTGTCGCTCCGCCCTAAAAAACGCCGCGTCTCCGGGTGAATATTTCGATTCTTCAGATCATCCATGGTGAAAGTACCACTCTGTCCAGCTCTCCCGACTCTGGAAACTTTAAAACTCCCATCACATCTTGCTAGCGCCGATTTCCGCCAGTGGGCTGCGCTCACCCTTGCTCAGGCGGATGTGCGCCGTGAGCGACTGACCGCGAAGCCGGTTGCGAGTGTAAACAAGCCCGTTTGATCGGCTGTCCACATATGGGTTATCGATCTGGGCGGGATCTCCCACCATCACCAGCTTCGAGCCACGTGACATGCGCGTCACCACGGTCTTGGCTTCGAGTGGCGTGAGCTGCTGGGCCTCGTCGAGAACGAAAAAGCGGTTGGGAATTGAGCGGCCGCGAATGTAGCAGAGCGCCTCGATTTCGAGCAGACCCCGCTCGATGAGTTGCTCGTAGGGTTTCACGATTGGGTGATGCTGCCCCGCATGCTGCACGGGCTGCACGTCTTTCCGGCGATCTGCATCGAAACGATTTTTCCCACCGCGCTTCGGCGGCTGAAGCGGCAAGAGTACCTCGCAGGCATCGTAGATGGATTGCAGCCAAGGGTGCATTTTTTCATTCAGCGTTCCGGGAAGAAAGCCCAGCGTGTCACCCATGGCGACGACTGGACGGCTCACGGTGAGGCCATTGAAATCATTGCGCCCGGTGAGATAAAGCCCCGCCGCGACGGCAAGGAGCGTTTTACCGGTTCCCGCCTGACCGTAGCAGGTCACCAGCGAGATGGTGGGATCCAGCAATGCATCTAGGAAGCATTGCTGCCCCGGATTGGCTGGCCGCAATTCGATTCCCTTCGGGATTTGGAGATTTGGCGGGATATTCAGACGAGACAAGCGGCCTTCGCCGTTATGCCGGGCCGGGAGGTGCTTCGAATCCGACACCTTGAGCAAAACATATTCGTTCAAATCCAGAGCGCCCGTGCGCGATGCCGGCAACTCGATGGAACCCGAGCTTCCAAAGCGCTGCAACTCGTGCGCCTCAATTTCGATCGAGCGCAACTCTCCGCTCTCCGCATCGGAGACAGCCACCTTGTCATTGAGATAGTCCTCACAAGGCAGCCCGATCGCCATCGCACGCAGCTGCATGTTGATATCCTTGGTGACAAGAAAAGTCGGCGCCGTCTCCTGCTCCTGGAGAGCCAGCGCGGCTCCAATGATCCGATGATCCATGCGATTCTGGTCCGGGAAAATTTTTACGAACCGTTTCATGCCTGCAGACTGGCGGCTTTTTTCGAGGAAATTGTTCACCAGCACCCTCACTGTCCCGCCACCGGTTGTCGGAGCGCCACCCGTAACACTTACGGAATCATGGCCGAAAATCCCGCTCAAAAGCCGATGCGCATGCCGTGCGTTCGCACCACGCTCGCTTTGCTCATTTTTGAAATTGTCCAACTCGGTGAGCACATCCACCGGAATGAAAACGTGGTTGTTTTGAAAGCGGTTCAGACAATTCGGGTCGTGCAGGAGAACATTCGTGTCCAAAACAAAGTTCTTCACAGCACCCGCGGCACGGGCGCGGTCGGCGGATGCCAGCTCGGGAAAGAAAACGCCCTGCTCTTCGGTGAACTCCACGGATTTGGGTCGGTGCATATTTGGTTTATCCAACAGTGAGCAATACATCCCCGATGCCGCCGATGTCACCATGGAAGAAGTTCATAAGATAAAAAAAGATGCGTGCCGCAGAATTCGAATGGAAAAAAAAATGTATACACTTAGTGTGCCGAGTCTTTTTATGAACTTATTTTACACGAGAGTCGCCTTCATATTCGTGGCCGGATTGGGGCTGATTCTGGCAAGGAGCGCGTCCGGTGCGCCGACAACCGGGGATTTGAATGAAGCATTCGGAGTGCCGGTTTTTGCGGATGAATTCTTGTGGGATGACAAGGCGCAGGATGTGGCGGCCCGGCTTGACTGGCCCGAAGAATCTCGAACCTCCATTGACTCAAGCTTCCGTAAATACCCCGGAGCAAGTGAAGTCGTGCTGGGATGCCGTCCTTATTCCCTTGCTCTCTATGCCGAGGAGGAAAAACCTGCCAGACTTTCCATTATTTTTGCCAACAAAGGCGATTCGGTTGATTCCAATCAGAACTCCACACGAGCGATAAACACGCAAATTCTCGATTACAAAAGGAGCATTCAAAACGACAAAAAAGAACTCACCGAAGTGCTCACCAAGCTTTTTGGCGAACCGCAGGCAGACCGCTTCGGCCAAGGCCGTGAAACACGCGAGTCCGTCAAGAGATGGGACTGGAACGGACACGCCTTTCTGCTCGCCTCGCCGCGCGACGAGTATGTCGCTCTTAGAATCCTGACCAGTGAGTCGGCGGATGCCGGAGGAAAATCGCGCATTCCAGATTCCGTGATTCGAGAGGCGGTCGCCAATCGCATTGAAAAAAGGGCAAATGGCGATGTGATTTTGAAAGACATGCCTATGGTGAATCAAGGGCCCAAGGGATACTGTGTTCCGGCCACCTGGGAGCGTGTCATGCGCTACATGGGAGTGCCTGCCGATATGTATACCCTTGCGATGGCAGGTAACACAGAGGCGGGTGGAGGAACCTCTATCGACGCCATCTCTGCTGGTGCAAGCCAGTCCATCATTCAAGCAGGTAGAAGAATTGAGTCTCCCACGATGAGGATCGATGCAGCGGGCATCTCGCGATTCATTGATCGCGGCCTGCCGATCATGTGGGCGCTATTCTCCTCGAAAGACTTCAACAATGCCGTGAACAGCCGCATTCAAGACCGCAAAAATATGACCGATATCACAGAGTGGAAAAAAGTTCTCGCTGAGGCGCGCAAGGAGGTTAGGAAATTCCGTCCGCAGCGTGACAGTGGCCACGTTTGCATGATCATCGGCTACAACAAGCAAACCGGTGAAATTGCCATCTCGGACTCATGGGGCGCTGCATTCGCTGAACGCTGGATCACTCCGGAAGAAGCGGCTGTCGTTAGCCAAAATTCGACACATACCGTTATTAATTTTTAAGCCATGGAATACAACCCATCCTTTGACATCGCTGCGGCCCGCGAACTCTACAATATCGACCGCTGGAGCGGTGGTTACTTCGGAATCAATGACGCCGGACATGTGAATGTTTTTCCCAAGCGTAATGGCGAGACGATCGATCTCATGGACATCGTCGCAGAAGCCCGCAACCGCAAGCTCGCGTTCCCGCTCGTCGTGCGTTTTCACGACCTCTTGCGCGACCGAGTTGAAACGATCAATCAAGCCTTTGCCACGGCCATCACCGAGTCAGGCTACAACTCGCCATACAGGGGGGTTTTTCCGATCAAGGTCAACCAACTCCGCGAGGTCGTGGAAGAGATCATCGATGCTGGAAAGCCCTGGCACTTTGGCATCGAGGCCGGCAGCAAGCCCGAGCTCTTGGCGGCGCTAGCCGTGCACTCGGACCCCGAAAGCCTCGTGATTTGCAACGGATACAAGGACACGAGCTTCATTCAAAACGCACTTCTCGGCCGCAAGCTTGGCAAGACGGTCATTCTTGTCGTGGAAAAGCTGGAAGAACTGGCACACATCCTCCGTGTGTCGCAGACGATGAAAATCGAGCCCCTCATCGGACTTCGCGTCCGACTACTCTCGAAGGGTGCCGGAAAATGGGCCACCAGCGGCGGCGAGAATGCCAAGTTTGGTCTCTCCACCGCCGACCTCGTGGAAGCCAGCGACATGCTCCACGCAGCCGGACTCGCCCACTGCCTTAAACTTGTGCATTTTCATGTCGGCTCCCAAGTGCCCGACATTGGTACCATCAAACGCGCCGTCCGCGAAGCCGCTCGCTTCTACGCAAAACTCTCCAAAATGGGCCACGAACTCGGCTATCTCGATGTCGGCGGCGGTCTCGGCGTGGACTACGATGGTTCCCGCACGACTTTCGACAGCTCGATGAACTACTCGCTCGACGAGTATGTACGCGACATCGTTTACACTGTGAAGGATGTCTGCGACTCGGAGTCCGTTGTGCACCCCATGCTTGTCAGTGAAAGCGGCCGGGCGATCGTTGCCCAACACTCGGTACTCATTGTGGAAACCTTTGGTGCCATCGAAAAAGCAAGCCGACAGGAAACTCTTACTGCCACATCATGCGGAGAGATTCCACTCCTCGCCGACATCTTGGAAATCCGCAACAACCTCACTGCGCAAAACCGCCTTGAGAATCTGCACGACGCCCAAGAAATCCGCGAACGCGCCCAATCGATGTTCGACCTTGGACTCCTTGACCTCCGCACCAAGGCAGGCATCGAGACGATCTATTGGCAGATCGCCTCCAACATTGTGGAGCTTTTCCGCGACGCCGAGCACATACCCGAGGAAGTCCGCGAAATCGAAATCGCCATCGGCGACCAATACCTCTGTAATTTTTCCGTTTTTCAATCCCTCCTCGACCACTGGGCACTTGGGCAACTCTTCCCCGTCATGCCGATCCATCGGCTCAACGAACGCCCGGACCGCAATGCGACTCTCGTAGACATCACCTGCGACTCGGATGGCAA
>Ga0164293_10001352_pt1 | contig 20330 bp, 22 predicted proteins | sample GEODES118metaG_FD_111487 | JGI IMG/M metagenome (GOLD analysis project Ga0164293, IMG submission 111487) | Eutrophic lake water microbial communities from Lake Mendota, Wisconsin, USA - GEODES118 metaG | ecosystem: Environmental > Aquatic > Freshwater > Lake | place: USA: Lake Mendota...
AGCGGGTGCAGGAGCTGGGTGGCGAGATCCTGCGCCTGTGCGTGGAGGCGGGCGGCAGCATCAGCGGCGAGCACGGCATCGGCAGCGACAAGCGCTGCTACCTCGACTGGATGTACAGCCCGGACGACCTGGCCACCATGCAACTGCTGCGCCGGGCGCTCGACCCCCTCGCCCGTGCCAACCCCGGCAAGATCTTCCCCACACCCCGCAGCTGCGCCGAATCGGCCCGCCGCGTGCAGGTGCTGCGGACGGCTGGGGTCTCCCTCCCTGAGGAGGCGGTGGTGTTCTGAAGGTGGTGGTCGCTCACCAGTCCGGATCGTCTGCGTTGTCGTCGCCTTCAGGCGGCCAGGCCAGGTGCACCACCACCGGGGCATGGTCGCTGGGCTGGGGATTGCCGCGGGTGCCCTTGTGGATCAGGCAGCCGGTGGCCACCTCCAGCAGTTCCGCCTCCAGGTAGATGTGGTCGATGCGCCAGCCCTGATCCCGCTCCCAGGCGCCGCTGCGGTAGTCCCACCAGCTCCAGTGGCCCGCGTCCGGCTCGAACACCCGGAACACATCGTGCAGTCGCTCCCCCAGCACCGCACGCAGGGACTGGCGTTCGGCGGCACTGGCCATGATCCCGCCGGTCTGGCGTTCGGGGTTGGGCAGGTCCCGATCCTCGGGGCCGATGTTGAAGTCGCCCAGCATCACCAAGGGTTCCCCCTGCGCTTCCTGGGCAGCGAGGTAGCGGCCCAGGCACGCCAGCCACAGCAGCTTGTAGGTGTATTTGTCGCTCTTGAGGGAGCTGCCGTTGGGCACGTAGAGGTTGAGGATCCTCAGCCCATCCAGGCGGGCGCTGATCACCCGCTTCTGATCATCCAGCCGTGTTGCTTCCGCATCGCCGCTCAGCAGGCCGCTGAAGCCGATCCGCACGTCCTCCAGCGGCTGGCGGCTGAGCAGGGCCACGCCGTTGTAGGCCTTCTGGCCGCTGATGGCGGCGCTGTAGCCCAGCTCGGCGAAGGCCTGATGGGGGAAGAGGGGGTCGTCCACCTTGGTTTCCTGCAGGCAGAGCACATCCGGCTGTTCCTCCTGCAGCCAGGTGCACACCTGGTCGAGGCGTGTGCGCACCGAATTCACATTCCAGCTGGCGATGCGCATGGCCCCCCGCAAAACGTACCTAGTGTGGATGCCGATGTCGGCCGCCCAGCCCATGTCCGTCCCACACCCCCCCTCCTTCAGGCCCCGGGCGCAGGCGACCCTCCCCTGGGTGTGCGCCCTGCCTCTGCTGCTGGCCGCCGGTTCCCCCGGGCACGCCCAGGTGCAGGGTTACGGGCAGACCATTGATTCGCCCCAGCAACAGCGCGAAATCGATGCCGGCAGCGGTGCTCCCAATCGCAACTCCGCGCTGGATGCCACCAATCCGATCGATCTGATGAACCGGCTGCGGCGGGCCAGCGCCTTCGACAATGCCACCCCGCCCGCCGACGCCATCGACGCCGCCCTCAGGGATTTTCAGCCCCAGCCCCAGCCGGCGCGGCCGGGCTCTGGACTGATCCAGTCCCCTTGAGGGTCTCCATCCCCCAGGCGGTAGCCACCCGCTCGATCTGAGCCTGCACCGCTCCATTGCTCTGTCGGCTCCGGGCCTCCGCCAGGGTCTGCTGAGCAGCTGCCAGATTCCCTCCCTCTTTCTGCAGCAAGGCCCGCGCCAGCAGGGGGCGGGGATCTGCGTCAAATCGGCCGGCCAGCTCCAGCAGCGCTGCATCAGCCTTGGCAACCTGGCCGGAACGCTGATCCACCTGGGCCAGGAGCAGGCCGATCGGCAGCGCCTCTGGCTTGAGGTTGGGTTCGCTGGCCCGCTTCAGTGCGGCCTCCAGCTGGGCCTGGGCCTCGGCGGCCCGGCCTGTCTCCAGCTGGATCAGGGCCATCAGCTGCAGAGCCTCGATCTGGTCGGGTCGGGCGCTGAGCAGCTGGCGCAGTTCCCGTTCCGCCCCTGGGCGATCGTTCTGGTCACGGCGCAGCTCGGCCAGCAGCAGCCGCAGCTGCCAGCGCTGGTGATCCTGGTCGGCCATGCGCTCCAGCCGCGGGATGGCCTCAGCTCGGCGATCGAGTGCGACCAGCAGTTCCAGCAGCCGTTGCTGCTCAGCCGGGCTGGCCTCGCCCTTGTCCATCCTGCCGATCAGCTGGGTCACGTCCCGATCCAGGCCAGGACGCTTGCCGTTCTGAGAGCCGGGCCGGCCGCTGTGCAGCTGGCCGAGCCACCAGCCCAGCCCCAGGCTGGCGGCCGCCAGAGCGGCCACACCACTGCCCAGCCAAAGAGCGCGTCTGGAGGAAACGGTGGGCATCCAGCCGGATCGCTGTGCAACGGCGCCAGTCTGCCCGTCCGGCCTCGGGCTTGAGCCCCTTACATTGTCGGCATGCGTCCCCAACCCATCGCCCATCCCATCCCGCCGGTCAGCGAGCCGCTCCAGTACCGGGCCATCGGCGTGGTGCGGGGCATCTACGTGCCCGCCGATGCCGATCAGATCACCCGCGGCCAGATCCACACCGAGGACGGTGAGCAGATCGAAGCGGTGGTGTTGGGTCGCCTGCTCACCCTGATCCGGCGCCACCTCGATCTCGCCCAGCCCCACCTCTGGGTGGCCTATCCCCGCTGCCGGGAGCAGGGCGGTCTGCACCTTCAGCTGGTGGGAATCTGGGAGCCCAGCACCCTGGCCAGCGCCGCCGCCGGCCCCGCAGAGAGCGACCAAGGCCCCGAAGGCAAGGGCTCCGGCCCCGAGCTCCCCAGCGATGCCCTGCCCGAGGGCGATGGCTATTTCTCGCTGCGGGGTGAGCTGATCTTCACCAAGCCCGAAACCGGCGATCTGGTGATCAAGGTGCGCCAGCTTCCCCGGGCAGATGGCCAGCGTCCTGCCCCGTTCAAGCTGCAGCTGCGGGGTGAGATCCCCCTTGATCACCTGCGCCACTTCGTGGCCATCGATGGCCGCCGGCAGGGCCAGCAGCTGCACGTGGAGGGCTTCGAGGTGATCGCGCCGGTGGTTCAGCGGGGTAATCGGGGCGGCAAGGGGCGCCGCGATGGTCGCGGTTCCGGCGGGCGCCAGCCCCAGACCGTCAAGCCCGCCGGAGAGCGCATCGCCGCCGCTCCCCGCTCCGCGGTGACCCGGCCCGGCCGTTGAGGCCGCTTCAGCGCCGATGACCTCACCCCTGGCCGCCGGTGCTGCTGTGCTGCTGGTCACCCTGGTGGCGGTGGTGGGCCCTGTGCTGGGCCTTTCCCCCTGGTGGATCACGGCGGGAGTAGGCTTGCTCCTGGGGGCACTGAGTGTTGATGCTGCCTCCTTTTCCGGCCGCGGGGGGCACCTGTTGGCGGAAGCCCTGCCGGGCGGGCGGTCCCGCCTGCGCCGCATCGCCGTGCACGAGGCCGGCCACCTGCTGCTGGCCAGGGCTGAGGGGGTGCCGGTGTGCCGTGTGCTGATCGGCAGCCTGGCCTGCCTGCGGGCCGGCGTGGCCGCCGGTGGCGTCACCGAATTTCCTCCCCCCGACCATGCCAAGCTGCCCCTGGCTGAGCTGCGCCGCTGGAGCCGGGTGCTGCAGGCCGGCATGGCCGCCGAACAGGTGATCTATGGAGGCAGCGCAGGAGGCGCCGACGACCGCGCCCTGCTGGGTCGCCTCTGGGGCCTTTCCGGTTATGACGTGGAGACAGCCCAGCGCGAACAGCGCCGAGCGCGCCGGGAGATTGAGCAGCAGCTGCGCCGAGCGCGCCAGGAGCTGGAGCAGGAGGCCGAGCGCCTGCTGCTCACCGCCCCCAGGCTCGGTCGCCCTGGCTGTGGCGGAGAGGGTCCCATCGAGGCGCCGGCAGAGGCCTCTGCGGAAGCCTGAGATGGCCCTGGCCCTGATCGACTGCCCCACGGGCCTGGCCGGCAACATGCTGCTGGCGGCTGTGTTCGATCTGGGGGTGCCCCCCAGCGTGCTCGACCAACCGTTGGCGGCCCTTGGCCTCGGCGGCCGTTACCGGCTTGAGCTGGAGGAGCGGCGCAGTCAGGGTCTGAGAGGGCTGCATCTGGACGTGCAACCCCTGGAGCCCCAGCCAGGTCATCGTCACTGGAGCCGCCTGCGGCCCCAGCTGCAGCAGGCAGACCTGCCGGAGGCCCTGCGGCAGCGGGTGCTGGCCGTGTTCGCCCTCCTGGCCGAGGCGGAGGGGGTGGTGCATGGCCAGCCCGCGGAGGAGGTGCACTTTCACGAGGTGGGGGCAATCGATGCCCTGGTGGATGTGGTGGGCGTCTGCGCCGGCTTGCTGCACCTGGGGGTGGATCAGCTGGTGTGCACGCCTCCCCCAGCCGGTCACGGCACTGTGCGCTCCGCCCATGGTCTGCTGCCCGTGCCGGCTCCGGCGGTGCTGGAGATCGCCCGGGTCCGGGGGATCCCACTGGCCAGCGCCGCTGGTTTCCCCGCCGCCGAGCTCACCACCCCCACAGGCCTGGCCCTGGCCGCCAGCTGGGCCGAGCGCTTCGGCGCCCACCCCGGTCACCGGCCCCTGCGGGTTGGGGTTGGGCTGGGCAGCCGCCAGCTGGATCGCCCCAACCTGTTGCGCATCGTGCTGGCCGAGCCCCTGTCCGGGGATGGCGAGCTGCATCCCGCCTCCGTTCCCCAGCTGGAGAGCGTGCTGGTGCAGCAGGCCCAGATCGACGATGCCACCCCCGAAGATCTCGCTGTTCTGCAGGAGGCCCTGCGGGAGGCTGGCGCCCTGGACGTGTTCTGCCAGCCGGTGCAGATGAAAAAGGGACGTGCCGGCTGGCTGGTCACGGCACTGGTTCCTCCCGGCGAACCGGCCAGCACTCTGCGGCATGTGTGGTGGCGTCACAGCACCAGCCTGGGGGTGCGCGAGCACATTGATCACCGCTGGGTGCTGCCCCGCCGCGTCGTCGTGCTGGATACCCCGCTCGGTCCGGTGCGGCTCAAGCAGGCGCTGCTGCCGGATGGCCGCTGGCGCGCCAAACCGGAGCATGATGATCTCCTCGCCCTGGCCCGCCGCCATGGCCTGGCGCTCGACCAGGTGCGTGCCAGCCTGACTCCCCTGATCGATCCGCCCCAGCCTGCCCCCGGTCCGTGATCAAGCTTCCCCGCCTCCAGCTCCCACGCCCCAAGCTGCCGGGTGGAGCGTTCGTGCCGCCTGGGTTCCTGGCTCGCCTCCAGCGGCTCCTGAGAGGGTGGCGCTGGCCGCAGGATTTCAGACTGCCGTCGCTGCCCGGGGGGATCTCCCTGTGGATCACCCTGCTCAGCCTGGGATTTCTGCTGGCCGCCCTGTTCGGCCATGGCCGGGCGATGCTCCAGCTCAGCCTGGATCCTCAGGGTTGGTTGTGGCTGGTGCTGGGGGTGGGCATCAGTCTGCTCAGCCTGCTGGCCAATGGTCTCGGCCTGGCGGTGGTGCTGCGCTGGCTGGATCTGCGCCCCCGCTGGCTGGAGCTCACCCAGCTCTACCTGGCCACCAACCTGCGCAAGTACCTGCCGGGGGGGATCTGGCACCTCAGCGCCCGGGTGCAGCGCCTGCGCACGCCCGAGGGTGTCCTGCAGACGCCGGCACCCCTGGGGCTTGCCCTCGTGGGCGTGCTGCTCGATCCCCTGTTGGCAGCAGTGGCGGCCCTCAGCCTCACCACCCTGGCCCGCTGGCAGGGGGGGCTGGCCCTGCTGGGGTTGCTGCCGCTGCTGCTGCTCTGGCCCCGCTGGCTCACGCCGCTGCTCAGGCGACTGGAGTTGCGCCAGGCGCGGCGCCTCCAGCTCGATGGGGAGCTCGCGGCCCAGGGCCAGGATCCCCTGCCGCCAACCCTGAGCCGTTCCCTCGGGGGGTATCCCCTGCTGCCATTGCTGGTGCAGCTGGCGTTCGTGCTGCTGCGCTTTGCCGGATTTGCCTGTTGTGTGCTGGCGTTTGACCTGCAGGCAAGCCTCAGCTGGCCCGCCTGGTTGGCGGGCTTCGCCCTGGCCTGGACTGCGGGACTGCTGGTGCCCGGTGCCCCTGGCGGTCTCGGCGTGTTTGAGGCCACCCTGCTGCTGCGGCTGGGCAGCGTGATTCCGGAAGCGCCGCTGCTGGCCATCGCCCTCAGCTACCGCCTGGTGGTCACCCTGGCCGACCTGCTGGCCGCCGCTCTGGTGCAGCTGGATGGCTGGATCGACCAGCGGGTGGAGGCCTGAACCGCTGGCAACTATTCGCAACTATGCCTACTATTGAGAAGTGCGGGAGCGATCTGGTGGCCAACATCTCGACCAGAGATTCCCGGCTCGTCCAAGCCACGGCGCTTGCTGAGGCCCCGTCAGCCCTGCCCCCCGCGGCTGCCAGTGATGCCCTGCGCAGCACCCTTCACGACCGCGGCCAGCGGCTCACACCCCAGCGCCAACGGGTGCTCACCCTGTTCGAGCAGAGCGGTGCCGGCAGCCACCTCAGTGCCGAGGAGGTGCACCAGCGTCTGCTGGCTCAGCAGGAGCGGGTGTCGCTGGCCACGGTGTATCGCACCCTGCGACTGCTGAGCTCCATGGGCTTGCTGCAGGAACTGGAGCTGCCGGAGGGAGGCAGGCGCTATGAACTGGCCTCCGATGCCCACCGCGACCACCACCACCTCGTGTGCGTGCGTTGCGGCTGCACCGAAGAGTTTGAGGATCCGGCGGTGCTGCTGGCGGGGGAGGATGCCTCCGCACGCCATGGCTTCCGCCTGCTGGAGTGTGTGCTCAACGTGCGCGCCCTGTGCCCCCGTTGCGCCGCTGAGGGCTGAATCAATGGCCCGAATGGTGGCGCTTGCCTTCGCGCAGCAGCTGGGAGGGTGGTATGCCGTAGCGCCCGCGGAAATCACGGCTGAACACGGCCAGGCTGCTGAAGCCATAGCGTCTGGCGATTCCGGCCACTGAATCGACGGGCGATGGATCGAGCAGATCCTGGCGAGCCTGTTCGAGCCGTTGCTGGCGCACCCACTGAATCGGTCCGCAGCCGAAGCGCTGCTGGAAGGCGAGCTGGAGGTTGCGCCGGGAGTAGCCGCTGCGCTCCTCCAGCTGGCTGAGCTTGATCGGGGTATGGAGGTTGGCCCGTGACCACTCCAGCAGATCCTCGAAGATCTGTTCGCGGCTGCTGCGTGTGGAGGGTTCGCTCTGAATGATCTGAGCCAGATTCGGGCACAGAAGCAATGCCAGGGTGCGATAGATCAGATCGTCGATGTTGAGTATATCAAGTTCGCCCGTCTTTGTAAGTTCTTCTTGGTCGAGCAGGCGGAAGGATTTCCGAAGAAGATTAATTAGCTGCCGGCTTCTTTTGGTTTCGACTTGAATTACTCGCTCATAGTCGATTTGACTGGTGTATCGACGTTCGGAAATGCCGATACCGGCGATTGCCGCAGCTGTCTGCTTCAGGCGTTGAAGGTCGATGTCAAAAACTACGCCATTAAAGTAATCTTTGATGGCATATTTGTACTCGTTTCCTGGAGAGAAAAAGAAGGGGCGTTTAGGGTTGACTGCATGGATCTTCCCCGCGCACTCATAGTTGATCCCTCCGCTGATGATCAGATTCACCGATCCGATGCCTTTGCGGCCACCTACAATTCCCTTAACAGGTGTTGAATATCCTCCAGACAATGTAAGGTCACCAGCTTTGCAGGTGCTGGTGCGGTGCATGAAGCTGGATTCATGGCCTCTGCATGGTCCAAAATCCAGAAGTTCGTAATGCAACGCCAAGCGATTCGCCAGCACTTGTGGATCCCGGTCGATTTGGGCTAGGTGATTGTTGAAGGGCAGCCTCTCTTGAGGTGGTTCAACTTCTCTTGCCGTGCTCATCTTTTGGCGATCGTGGCTTGGATGAAAGATTGGCAGATAGTGAGCTAGGGACTAACTGCCTTCCCCATGGATTGCAAGGGGTGATGGATCAAAGCGCTTGACAAGTGAAGATGTCCCTGATTTGAGCTTTCGGGTAGACTTTCCCATCAGATAAATTGAGGGATTTTTGAAGTTAGAAGGGTTGGGGGCGTGCTTGCTACTTCCTTGCTCCATGCGGGCAGATCGGTGGAGAAAGCCTGGAGGGGGAGGAATGTAAGCCGATTGACGAGCGCACTGACTGGGCTCGAATGTTTGGTGATCAACTTTGATTGATCATGTATCGGTCAAGGTGGGTCGATCTATCTGCAACTGGATTGGCATGTCTTTGGGTGCTTGCGGCTCCGAACCTTAGCTCTTTCGTGCATTGGACCCAGGCTGGATGCGCAAATCGTTAAATTAGTCGCTCTACTGGCCAATTTTTGTTGCGATTTGTTCTGGTCTGGTTGGCTCGGTTGGCTGATGGCAACACTTTCTTTGTTCCGCCATCGCCTCGGCGATCGCGCTCTCTGTACTCATGATTTCCCCCGAGCATCTCCTTTCATCGCTGGCCCAGGCACTGCGGCCGGCACTGGAAGGGCTGTCGGTGATCACGGTGGCACTAGGGGTGCTGGGCAGCCTGCGGCTGGTGGGCCGCCGCTGCTCCCTCGAGGCCATCCGTCTCCACCTGGGCCGCTGGCTGTCGATGGCGCTGGAGTTCCAGCTCGCCGCCGATATTGTGGCCACCACAGTGAATCCCGATGGTGAAAAGCTGATTCAGCTCGCCGCCGTGGCCCTGATCCGCACCTTCCTGAATGTGTTCCTGGCCCGGGAGATTGCCCAGGAGCGGGCTGAGGAGGCCCGGGCCACAGGGGATGAACCGCCCCCCCAACCTGCCTTCCCCCGGTTGTGAATCTCACCAACGAACTGGCCCGTCAGCGCAACCGCGATGCAGCGGAGCGCACCCTGATGGCCTGGATCCGCACCTGTCTCTCGCTGATCAGCTTCGGCTTCGGTCTCGACAAGATCGTGGCCGCCATTGATCGGGCCACCGGTGATCCAGGCCCCAGGCCGGGTGTGATTGCCGTGGCCCTCTCCTTTGTGTTCACCGGCATCCTGGCCATGGCCGCGGCCATCGTTCAGCACAACCGGGAGGTCAGGCGGCTGAGCCGGGAGGACTATGTGTACGTGGAAACCCCGCGGATCGCCGCGGCCACAGCCACCCTGATCGCCCTGATCGGCCTGCTGGCGATGGGGATTCTGTTGTCCAACTGGTTCTCATGAGCATTCAGAACGCCGTCTCCCTGCTGGTGCCCCTCACCCTGTTCACGGTGATGCTGGCCCTCGGTGTGGGCCTGCCGCTGCAAGCCTTCCGCCAGTGGCGCCAGACCTGGCCCCTGCTGTTGCGTCTGGAGCTGGCCACCTGCCTGCTGGTGCCGCTGCTGGCCTGGCTGCTGCTGCTCACGCCACCGGCCCGCCTGCTCTCCCAGGAGGTGCGCATGGCCATTGCCCTGATGGCAGCCTGTCCGAGCGCTCCCCTGATTCTGCGCAAGGCTGGCAAAACCGGCGGCGATGCCTCCCTTGCCGGTTTGCTGCAGGTGATGGCGGCTGTGCTCGCCATCCTCACGGTGCCCGTGCTGGCTCAGGCCGGTGAGCTTCTGTTCGGCGTGGAGGGCTGGGATGTGTTGCCTCGCCATGTGGCTCGGCAGGTGGCCAGCGTGCAACTGCTGCCCCTGTTGGTGGGGTTGTCCCTGCGCCATCTCTGGCCTGAACAAACCCGGCGACTGCAGGGTCCGCTCGACCGTGTGGCCAATGCACTGCTGCTGCTGGTGTTGCTGGCGGTGCTGATCCGCACGGCTCCCCTGTTGCTGGCCTTTGCCCAGGCCAATCTCATCGGCCTGCTCTGGATGGCCGTGGTGGTTGCGGCCAGCCTGGGCCTGGGCTACAGCCTGGGCGGCGGCAGCGCCGACCGCAGGCACACCGCTGCCCTTGTCACCTCGATGCGCAATCCGGGATTGGCGCTGCTGCTGGCCAACAGCTATGCCCCCCAATTGCCAGTCATCAAGATAGGCATTCTCACCTATCTGCTGATCACCATCCTGCTGTCGATTCCCCTGATCCGCCACCGCCGTGCCCAGCTGGGCGCGTAATTCGGCAAAATGCGCAGATTCAGATCGCAACTGCCGCTGCTGATCGGTGGCCAGTTGCTTCGTTGCTATTCACACTGAAGGCTGATTGTGCTCTTCGCTCACCCATGCCCAACGGCAAGCCCAACATCCTGATCCTCTGGGGCGATGACATCGGCCAGAGCAACCTGAGCTGCTACAGCCACGGGCTGATGGGGTACCAGACCCCCAACATCGACCGGGTAGCCAACGAAGGCGCCAAGTTCATCCACTACTACGCCGAGCAGAGCTGCACCGCCGGCCGCGCCGCCTTCATCACCGGCCAGAGCGTGTACCGCACCGGCCTCTCCAAGGTGGGCCTGCCGGGCGCAGAGCTGGGCTTCCGCGCTGAGGATCCCACCATCGCCGAACTGCTCAAGCCCCAGGGCTACCGCACCGGCCAGTTCGGCAAGAACCACTTCGGCGACCGCGACGAACACCTGCCCACGATGCACGGGTTCGACGAGTTCTTCGGCAACCTGTATCACCTCAATGCCGAGGAGGAGCCCGAACTCCGCGATTACCCCAAGGAAGACGATCCCGAGTTCCCCAACTTCCGCAAGCGCTTCGCCCCCCGCGGCGTGCTGCACTGCTGGGCCAATGGTGATGGCACGCAGCGCATCGAGAGCACCGGCCCGCTCACCCGCAAGCGGATGGAGACGGCCGACGATGAGTTCATGGCCGAAGCCAAGCGCTTCATCCGCGATGCGGTGGCCTCCGGCGAGCCGTTCTTCGTGTGGTTCAACACCACCCACATGCACTTCCGCACCTACGCCCGGCCGCAGGACATCGGCCGCAGTGGGCGTTGGCAGTCGGAGTACCATGACGTGATGATTTATCACGACGAGTGCATCGGTGAGATGCTCAACCTGCTCGATGAGCTGGGCATCACCGACGACACGATCGTGATGTACGGCACCGACAACGGCCCGCACATGAACAGCTGGCCCGATGCCGGCATGACTCCCTTCCGCAGCGAGAAGAACACCAACTGGGAGGGTGCCTTCCGCGTGCCCGCCCTGGTGCGCTGGCCCGGCAAAATTCCCGCTGGCACCAACATCACCGGCATCTGCAGCCACCTCGACTGGCTGCCCACCCTGCTGGCGGCGGCAGGCGAACCGGAGATCAAGCAGAAGCTGCTTGATGGCTACCAGGTGGGCAACAAGACGTTCCGCATCCACCTCGACGGCTACAACATGCTCGACTACTGGACGGGCAAGGCCGACAAAAGCCCGCGCAGGGAGTTCTTCTACTTCTCCGACGACGGCGATCTGGTGGGCCTGCGCTACGACAACTGGAAGTTCGTGTTCAAGGAGCAGCGCTGCCCCGGCACCTGCCAGATCTGGGCCGAGCCGTTCGTGGAGCTGCGGGTGCCGAAGATCTTCAACCTGCTCACCGACCCCTACGAGCGGGCCGACATCACCTCCAACACCTACTGGGACTGGATGTTCGATCACATCTTCATGCTCGTTCCCGCCCAGACCTACGTGGCCGAGTTCCTGAAGACCTTCGTGGCCTATCCGCCGCGCCAGAAGGCCTCCAGCTTCTCGCTGGATCGGGTGATGGAGAAGATGGAACAGGCGGCCAGCGGCGCTTCCTGAGGCGCCATCATTGGGCCCGCCCCAGCGGCGGGCCTACTCCGCATGCCCACACGCTCCAGCTCTCTGTCGGTGCGATCTCCCGGACGGCCACCCGCGCCGGGGATGGCGTGGATCCCCGCAGGTCGATTCCTGATGGGCTCCGATCATCACTACCCGGAGGAAGCCCCCGCCCATCCGGTGGATGTGGAAGGCTTCTGGATCGACCGCAATCCGGTGACCAACGCCCAGTTCCTCAAGTTTGTGAAGGCCACCGGCTATCGCACGCTCGCGGAGCGGCCCGCAGACCCGGGCCTGTATCCGGATGCCAGCCCAGAACAACGCCAGCCCGCCTCGATTGTGTTTGTGCCACCGACGGGCCCTGTGGCGCAGGCCGATCACTACCGCTGGTGGCACTACATTCCCGGGGCCGACTGGCGCCATCCGGAAGGCCCCGGCAGCTCGATCAAGGGCCGGGAGCAGCACCCCGTGGTGCATGTCGCCCATGCCGACGCCCAGGCCTACGCGGCCTGGGCTGGCAAGCAGCTCCCCACCGAAGAGGAGTGGGAGCGGGCTGCCTGGGGCGGTCGGGAGGGGTGTGAATTCGCCTGGGGTGACGACCTTCACCCTGGTGGAGTGCCTCTGGCCAATACGTTCCAGGGAGACTTCCCACACCACAACAGCCGTCTTGATGGCTACGAGCGCACCTCCCCGGTGGGTACCTATCCAGCCAACGGCTATGGACTGGCGGACATGATCGGCAACGTGTGGGAGTGGACCGACACGTGGTACGGGCCCCACGACTCGGCACCCATGGGGTGCTGTGCCGCCGAAGCCATGAGCATCGATCCGAGCTCCCAGCATGGGCAGGTGCCACGCAAGGTGGTGAAAGGGGGCTCCTTTCTCTGTGCCCCCAGTTACTGCCGGCGCTACAGGCCCGCGGCCCGGATGGCCCAGGGCATCGACACATCCACCTGCCACATGGGCTTTCGCTGTGTGGTGCGTCAGAGCTGACGGCGATCGAGGGCATCGGCCAGGCGGGTGGCGGCTGAAGCCAGCTGGGCCTGGGGATCGGGGGCTGCCACGGCTTCCTCGCTGCGGCGCATCGCTTCGATCGCCCGCACGATCAGGAACACCACGAAGGCGATCACCAGGAAGTTGATCAGGGCCACGATCACGCTGCCGGCGGGCCAGGCGGCGATCGAGTCCACATTGGCGGCCTTGAGGGCGGGCTTGAGGATAGTGCCCATCACGAGGCTCACCACGGCATCCACCACCTTGCCGAAGGCGCCGGCGATCACCACCGCTACGGCGAGGTCAACCACATTGCCTTTGTTGATGAAGTCCTTGAAGTCGGACAGCAGGGAAGAGCGGGAGCGGGTCATGGAGGTTGTCTGGGGGTACGGGGGTTTTGTCAAACGTTCAGCAGAGAGCAGAGGGCTCGCGACGACGCATTCGGTCAAGTTCGACGTCTTACGCCTATGGCATTGGGGGGAAACCTGGCGATTGCCGATCTCGCTTTTGCTGAAGGACGAGCCTGCTCTATTATACTATATTGATGCCTGTTGCTACTGCTGAATCGAGAGACTTTGTTGTTTTCCTTCTATCCCGTATGTCGGGTCGGCTCGGGGTCAGAAGAAAAACTTCAGTCCCAGTTCAATGCCGTTCTGGTAGTTGCTGAAGCCGCTCGATGGCCTGCGATCGTTCTCGTAGCGCAGGCCCAGAAAGCGCCAGGAAAGGTTGATGTCGGTGTTGTTGCCCACCGCATAGCCCAGGCCCACCTGGGCGTTACCCGAGAGGTCTTTCTCGCCGCTGATGCCGAAGCCGCCGATGTCGCCGCGGGCGAAGAGTCGCAGTTTCGGCGCCACGAATACGCTCGCCTGCAGCCCGAGCAGGGGCTGGGCCCAGGTGCGCCCGAAGTTGCCCTGGCGTTCAAACACAAGGCCCAGCGGGCCATTGCCCTGGATCTGGGCATTCACATCCAGCTGGGCGTCGATCACCCGCACGCCCGCATAGGGAATCACGCTGAAACGGCCCGGTTCCGCCACGGCGGCCTCAGGGTCACCGAATCGATAGCGCACGGCCAGGTCGTAGAGGCCCAGGGTGTTGGACACTTTGGCCTTGCCGGTGAAGCGCCCTCCCGGGGTGGTGCGGGCGGCATCGGCCCCCAGGCGCACATAGCTCAGATCGGTGAGCAGGCCCAGCCGATCCCGTTCCACGCTGCCCCGCAGCGCCGTGGCCCACTTCAGGCTGGAGAGGATGTCGCCCAGGTCGAGGTCGGTGTCGGCCTCGAAGCCGTTGATGGTGGTGGTGCCCGTGACCCGCAGGGGCGCGAAGCCATAGAGCTCCACGGTGCCCCGCCAGGGATTGCTGCCTTCTGCCGCGTCCTGGCCAGGCGCCGGTTCCACTGCGGAGGTGGTTTGCGGTTCGGGTGCGCTGGTTGTCTCCTTCGGCGGTGCCGGCGTTGCCCCGCTCTCAGCGGGATCGGCCTGGGCGAGGGCCGGTTGCAGCAGGGTGCCCGCCAGCAGCAGCAGCAGGGGGGCGGTTGCGCGATGCAGGTGGGCGGGACGGGGCGAGGTCATGGGTGGGTTGGCTGGAGGGGATCAGGCGAGCTGTGGGGTGCTAGCGGGTTGGGAAGAGCAGCTGGATCTGGGCGCGGATCGTCACATCGCCGAACAGATCGGGTTTGGCCACGTTGGCGTAGGCCTGCAGAGAGGCATTCACGGGCTGGCTACCCACCTGGAACACCCGTCCGACGCCGCCACCGACCGGTACCAGCCAGCGATCCGAGCTGGCCTGCCAGTTGGCGGTGATGATCGGGGAGCTCACCAGGTACCAGCCGTTGGCCAGGTTGTAGTTCACGAAGGGCTGCAGCAGGAACTGGTTCAGGGAGCGGCGGTCGGAATCGCCGGGCACCGACCAGATCTGGTTGATCAGGCCGCCCGCCACCCATGGACCTCTGGTGTAGACGGCCACCGCTGCTGGGCCCATGCCCCACTGGCCGCTGCCCAGTTCCTCCCGGCTTGCGGTGGGCAACACCAGGGTGGGGCCGAAGCCCACGGTCCAGCGGCCCGGCAGCTTGGGCACCAGGAAGAACGTGGGGTTCAGGTCGCCGATGCCGTTGCTGTTGCTTCCCGCCAATGAGGGCTGGCTCACCACCGGCAGGATCGTGCGGGTCACCAGGGTCAGGCCATCGTTCAGGCGGAAGGGCACCACCGGCTGAATGTTCAGCACATTCAGGGTCTGGTCCTCGTCCGGCCCGAGGCCCAGGGTGGTGTTGTTCTGAAAGGGAACGCTGATCAGATTGGCGATCGGGTTCTGGGCCTGCTCGGCCAGGCCTTCCGTGGCCGAAGCCTGGGGCGCTCCTGCGCCGTTCGGAACGGGTGGTTGGTCGCCGGCGGCAGGGCTCAGCTGCTCCTGCTCCTGCACCTGTTTCGGCTCCAGTTCTTGAGCCGGGGCCTGGGTGCAGATCGCCAGCACAAGCGCGGCGGCCAGCAAGCTGATTGGAGGCTTGCGCTCCACGATCACCATTGAAGAGGCCACCTTTGGGTTGAGATGGCCATGACCTTAAGGACACCGCCCTGGGGCAATTGATCGGAGGCGCATGCCTGAGCCGAATGCGATTGGTTGTGGATCTGCTTTTCCTGACATTGTTAGGGGTGCCCATAAAAAACCGCCGCGTTCAGCGGCGGATGGTGCTGTGAGCAGCATGGGCTCAGATGGCGCGTTCAGACATCGCCGAAGGCCACCTGGCAGGCCGCATTGAGCAGTTCGGCCTCCTGAGCGGTTGTGGGGTTGCGGCCATCGAGGGTGCCGCGCTTGCAGTCGGCATTGAGGGCCACCTCCCGATCGCCCGATTCGATCGAGAAGCTCACCGTCTGGTCGTTCACGGGCTCCACGCTGCCGTACAGCAGCCGGTAGTCCGTATTCGGCACCACGATGGTGGTGGTGTGGCTGTCCACCGCATCATCCACCGCCGCATTGATGATTGCGGCCGTGGCGAGGGTCGTCACTCCCCACGCCGCCGCGCTGGCGCCCCACCAGCCCCAGCCGGGGGTGGCCCAGCCGCCGTACCAGCCGTAGTTCCAGGGGCGGGCATAACCCCAGCCAGGTCGGGCCCAGCCGGGATAGTTGTCCCAGCGATCCCAGTGCTTGGCGCGGTCATCCCAGCGGTCGTTGCGCCGATCCCAGCGGTCGTCCTGACGCCTGTCGCGATCCTTGCGGTTGTCATCGCGCCGGTCATCGCGGTTCTTGGCGCGGTCGTCCCGCCGGTTGTCCCGGTTGTTGTTGCGGTCGTCCCTGCGGTTGTCGCGGTTGCCGGAGCGGTCATCCCGTCGGCCATCACCCCTGGAGGCCTGGCGGCTGTCGGAGCCCTTGCGCTTGTCGAGGGAGGGACCTCCCTTCTGGTTGCTCTTGGTTGTCCAGCCGCCGCTTGGTTTGCTGGAGCCCCGGTTGAGGCTGGAGCCGGAGCTCTTGAATCCGCTGGCACCTTTGGAGGCGCGGGTGCGGCTGCTACCACCACGGCTGCCACCACGGCTGCCGCCACCCCGGCCACCGCCACCGCCTCTGCCGCCTTTGGCAATCAGTTCCTGGGAATCCCGCTGACTCCCCGGTGCCTCCAGACGCTGCAGGGCCGCATCCGCTGGTACCGCAGGCAGGGTGAGCAGACCGGCCAGCAGGGCCCCGAAGAGCCTGCGCGACCGCGTCGTTGTTCGCTGGTCCATCACTGCACCCCCTCGCAGGCCTCGTCGTAGCAGGTGAGGCTCACCCGGCCGTCAGGGCTGAACTTCACGCCCACCAGGTCGCGACCGGCGAGGGCCTCTGTTTTTTCCTCCCGAACGCTGTTGAGGTAGTTGGGATTCACCACACAGAGATCTCTGCCGTTGAAGCAGATGGTGTTGGTGGAGAAGCGGGCTCCGGCCGACTTGAGCACCACCCAGGATTTGCTGGTGGGATCCCAGATGCTCATGCTCACCGGTGCATCGGAAATGCGGATCTTCTGCACCTGTTTGCCGATCCGGTGGGTGTAGATGGTGGCGTCGCCCTCATCGACAGCCTCAACCACGCAGGCTTGGGCGGGGCCGCCTTTGATCGAGCAGCTTGTGTCCAGTTTGTAGAGGCTTTGGCTGCGGGCCTGGGCCTGCCCGGCGGACGGCCCCGCCAGCAGAGCGGCACTGATCAAGGAGGCGCAGCCGGCGAGCAGGCCGATTCGATGCACCGATGGGTTTCTGAATTGCATGAAGAAACAATCCCTGATGCGCGAGGGAAGCTCTCTCATCGTGTGTCTGGGGGCTGCGCTTGGCTGCTGCTCTGTTGCACTCGGCTACAAATCCCGTCTGGCGCCGATCCTTGGTGGCGATTTGTGGGTAAGCGCAAGACATGACCCAGGGTGAAGGCCCCCAGGCGGTCCGGCCGCCACTGCATGCGCAAAAGAGAATCGATTGCAATAAGATGGTGAGGTCAAGCGCCGCGAGTCCAGAGGAGCGGGTCGAGATGAGCAAGCCGGTTGGATCCCAGGCCCCGGAGGGTGTGCTGCCTGAGCGGGCCTCCTTAAAGGTGGCCAAGAAGAAGGGCTGCAAGCAGCACAAGTGCTCGAAGTGGAAGGGCGGCAAGTGCCGCTGCGGCCGCGAGTGAGCGTCAGTCGTGCCGTTCCAGGCTGGGCACCAGGGCCAGCGAGGCCGCCAGGCCGAACAGCATGATCAGCACGGCGGGACCCATGGCCGCCCCCACCCGCTCGTCGCTGGCGTACTGAAACACGCGCACCGCCAGGGTGTCGAAGTCGAAGGGCCGCAGGGCCAGGGTGATCGGCAGTTCCTTCACCACGTCCACAAACACCAGCAGTCCGCCCACCAGCAGCGGACCGCGCAGCAGCGGCAGATGCACGCGCCGCAGCACGCCCAGCCAGCTCCAGCCCAGGCTGGTGGCCGTTTCATCCATGCTGGGTGGGATGCGCTCCAGGGCGGCGTCGAGCCCCTGCTTGCTCACCGTGAGAAAGCGGTCGCCGTATCCCCAGATCAGCAGCAGCAGGGGACTGATCCCCACGGGGCCACCGAACACGATCAGGCCGAGGGCGAGCACGCTGCCGGGGATGGCATAGCCCAGGCCGGCGACCCAGCTGAGCAGGAGCACAGGGGCTGAGGGCCGCCAGCGCACGCAGATGGCCAGAAGCAGGGCTGCCCCGGCCGTGATCAGGGTTGCTGCCACGGCCAGGCCGATGCTGCGACCGGCCAGGTGCACCAACTCCGAGAGTGGTTCGGCCTGCAGATTCGGCCAACCCTGCTGAATCCACAGTGCCGGAATGGCCACCGCAGCAAGGGGCGGCAGCAGGCAGAGCAGCTGAGCACCCAAGGCGCGCCAACCCCCCAGCTCCCAGGCCCGGTCCACCCTGCTGGCGGACTCCAGGTTCCAGCGTCGACTGCGACGCCGGAGCAGCCGCTCCGCCGCGATGAGCACCGCCACGATGGCCAGGGCCACCAGCGAGAGCAGGGCCGCCCCCTTAGGATCTCCCTCCACCTGCCAGCGGTCGAGAATCCCAGCCGAGAGGCTGGGCACGCCAAGCAGGCGAACGGCCCCCAGCTCGTTCACCACCTCCATGGCGCTCAGGGTGACGCCGGCGCCGATCGATGGCAGGGCAATCGGCAGAGAGATGCGGAAAAAGCCGGCCCAGGCACCCACGCCCAGGCTGCGGCTGGCATCCACCAGGCGATGGCCGCTGGCGGAGAAGCTCTCCGTGCTGAGCAGGAACACATAGCTGTAATTCGCCAGGGTGAGCAGCAGCACCGCCCAGCCCAGGCCGTGAATGCGCAGACCGTGGTAGCTGCCCCAGTCGATCAGGCTCGCCGCCAGCAGATAGGCGGGAAAGGCCATGGGCACCAGCTGAGCCCGGCGCAGCAAGCGGCGGCCAGGGAAACGGCAGGATGCCGTGAGCCAACCGATGGCCGTGCCCAGCACGGCACCGCACAGGCCCTCGCCCAGCACCAGCAGCAGGGTGCCCTGGATCTGCTCCGCCCCACTGAAGCCCAGCCCCAGGGGGGTGGGCTGCTCTGCGAAGACCGCATCCCAGAACAGGGCCAGCAGGGGCAGCAGGGCGAGCACCCCGATGGCCCAGGTGGCGGCACTGAGACCCCAGCGGCGGTGAGCGACCGTCGGGGACCCAGCTGCGATGGTTCGGGGAGGCCTGGCCGTTGTCTCCATCGCAGCTGGGTTCAGGACACCGGTTTACTTCCAGCCAGCCTGTTCCATCAGCTGCACGGCTTCGCGGTTGCGCTGGCCGAGTTGCTGGATCGTCACAGGCGAAGCCGTGAAGGTGCCGAAGCTGCGCAGGGTGGCGTTCTTGCCCCAACCCTTCACCGGATACTCGTTGTTGGCGGCGGCGTAGCCCTCGCCCGAGGTGGGGGAGGAGAGGAATTCCAACAGCCTGCGGCCACCTTCGGGATTATCCGCGTGCCGGGTCACGCCGCCACCGGTGACGTTCACGTGGGTGGGCTTCACCCACACGATCCGCACCTTGCGGGCGTTCGCCTGATCGGTGGCGTTGTCAGAGGTGAGCAGTCGCGCCAGGTAGTAGGTGTTGGCAACGGCGGCGCCACAGTCGCCCTGGCCTACCGCTCGCACCATGGTGGTGTCTGAGGTGAAGAACGGTTGTTTCACGTTGGCCACCATGCCTTTCAGCCATCGTTCCGTGGTGGCGCGGCCTGCCCGTTGCAGCACATCAGCCGTGAGCGACTGGCTGTACACGCTGGAGCGGTCGCGCATGCAGAGCTTGCCCCGCAAGTCCGATCGGGCCAGATCGCCGTAGCTGCGGATCAGGCTTGGATTCACCCGGGCGGGATTCACCATCACAGGCCGCGCCCTGCGGGTCAGGGCATACCACTGGCCGCCGGGGTCGCGCAGGTTGGCCGGTACGTCGCGGTTGAGTTCCGCCGACTGGATCGGCCGGAACAGATTGAGCTCCTTGGCGCGCTGCAGCCGGGCGGCGTCCACCGTGATCAACACGTCGGCAGGACTCTTGGACCCTTCGCGGCGAAGCCGTTCGATCATCTCGTCGTCCTTGCCTTCGATCAGATTCACCCGGATACCTGTCTGGCGGGTGAACTGGGCATAGAGCTCTCTGTCGGTGTTGTAGTGACGGCCTGAATAGACATTCACAACCTGGCTGCGATTCTGAGCCAGTGCCGCAGTGGTGATGCCGCCCAGCAGACTCACACTGGCTGCGGCAGCGATGCCCAGGCGGAGCGGATGGGGATGGAACCGGAATTGGATCATGGTGAGAAACAGCAAAGGCCGGAGGCCAAAGGGGCGTGGCCTCCGGACTGGGAATGGGGGGATCGGGGTTGCCTGGCTTTTTGGATCAGAACCGGAAGGTGGTCTGAATTACGCCGCCCCAGGTGTCGAAACCGCTGTTGTTGCGGTAGTCGCTGGCGTAGAAGAAGGCCGGGGTGATGGAGATGTTGTCGCTGAGCTGGTACTTGTAAAAGACCTCCAGCATCCAGGTTTCAGAGTCGTTGCCGCTGTTGAAGGGCGGCATGCCGAAGGCCACGCCGGCGGCGTTGCCCTCGTAGAACACATCACTCCACTGCAGGCCCACCATCCACGACTGGGAATCGCTGAATCCACCGGAACCGCCGTTGTAGCCGTAGCCGGCGCTGATCGAGGGCGCCCAGCTGGCATCGATCGGCGACCAGTAGCCAGCGAGGGACACGCTGCTGCTGTTCTCACCGTCAGCCAGGGTGGCGGGGCTGAAGTTGGGCGTGCGGATCGAGGAACCCTGCGTGCCGTAGCGGTAGGCCAC
>Ga0164293_10001353_pt1 | contig 20328 bp, 17 predicted proteins | sample GEODES118metaG_FD_111487 | JGI IMG/M metagenome (GOLD analysis project Ga0164293, IMG submission 111487) | Eutrophic lake water microbial communities from Lake Mendota, Wisconsin, USA - GEODES118 metaG | ecosystem: Environmental > Aquatic > Freshwater > Lake | place: USA: Lake Mendota...
TATGATCAAAACTATGCTAGCTTAATGGCTGTTGGTACTTCATATGGAGCTGCTTACCATACAGATATTTTAAACAGATGGCAGAAACCAGGTGATATTACCAATGTTCCTCGATTAGATGCTGGTAGATCAGCTCAGTTCAATGGTGCATCTTCAAGATGGTTAATTGATGCTTCTTATTTTAATATTCGTACAGTCAATTTATCTTATAATTTACCTAAATCTTTAACCAATAGGATGAAAGTAAACAATGGACAGTTTTTTATAAGTATAGAGAATGCATTGTTCTCTTCTAAGCGAATTGGCTTAAACAACCAACAAGCGTTTTCAGGAGTAACTTCAAATGCTTATCCACCTGCTCGTGTTTTCACTGTAGGAGTATCACTAAACCTCTAAACTCATTAACATGAAAAAGAATATATTTATTTTATTAGTTTTTAGTGCTTTGATTTTTTCTTCTTGTAAGAAAGAATTTTTAGACACTTATTCAACAACTGCTGTAGCAGCAGACGATGCTTTATCAAGCACACAAAATGCAACAGCTGCATTAAATGGGATGCATCGTATTATGTATACACAATACGACGCACAGGGTCAATCTGGAGAAGGTGCTTGTAATTTATTCAGAGATTATATGGGAGAAGACATTGTATTTCCGCTAGCAAATGGTAGCCAAGGACATCTTGGTTGGGTACAATGGCAGAATCATCGAAATGTAAATTCTGGTGATATGCGATTTGTGTATAGATTTTACTATCGTCTTATTTCCAATGCCAATGTTTTAATCAATGGTATTGATGCTGTTCCGGGAGCAGCTGCAAGTAAAAATATGATTAAGGGGCAAGCCTTGGTGTATAGAGCATGGGCTCATTTTCAGTTAGTTCAGCTTTGGGGTGAGCGGTATAGAGCTGGTGCAAATAATTCGCAATTGGGTGTTCCATTGTTGTTAACCAACACACTCGAAGGTCAACCAAGAGCCACTGTGGAAGCTGTTTACACACAGATTAATAAAGATTTAGATCAAGCGATTGTACTTTTAGCAGGCTATACAAGAACAGGTTCTGCAGCCAAATCTAATTTAGACATTAATGTTGCTAGGGGAGTTAAAGCCCGTGTAGCTTTGGTTCAAGAAAACTGGGATGTAGCCGCTACCAATGCAGCAGCTGCAAGAGCTAGTTTTCCATTAATGACCAATGCAGATTATGTAAGAGGATTTAATGATATTAGTAATGCTGAATGGATATGGGGTAGTCGTCAAATAAGTGATCATAACACTTTCTTCTTCTCTTATTTCGCCTATATTTCTTCTAACTTTAATTCTACTGTTATAAGAACTCAGCCTAGAGCAGTAAATGCCAATTTATTTAATGCATTGCCTACTACAGATATTCGTAGAAGTGTATTTGACTTAACTGGTGCAGGAACTGTTATTCCTCCAGGAGGCGCAAGGGTTCCTTTTCAGAATAAGAAGTTTTTAGCTTCGAGTGATGCTTTGAGTATTGGAGATGTTCCTTATATGCGTTCAGCTGAAATGTTGTTAATTGAAGCAGAAGCAAGAGCTAGACAAGGACAAACTTTAGCAGCTCAAACAGCTTTGTTTACTTTGATGAGAAATAGAATGCCTAACTATGTTCAATCAACTAGTACAGGTCAAACATTGTTGAATGAAATTTATTTTAATCGCAGGGCCGAATTGTGGGGAGAAGGACATCGTTTTACCGATTTAAAAAGATTGAATTTACCAATGTCTAGAGTAGGTATTGCTAATCATGTTATTGCTTTAATTCAAGTGCAAGAAATTCCTGCAGGAGATGTAAGATGGCAGTTCTTGTTTCCTCAGGATGAAATGAATCAGAATAAGGCGATGGTTCAAAATCCATTGTAATTGATTCGTTACATCGATTTAATTAATTGAATTGTACTAACATAAGTGTACAGCGAAAAAATCCCGGTTACTTAGGTAGCCGGGATTTTTATTTATTAATTCTATAATTCTACTACTTCAATACCTCCGCTAACTTATTCATCAAATCGGCTCCTCTTAAATCAGCTGCAATTATTTTTCCTGTAGGGTCTATCAATACATTAAATGGGATGGCGTTAAACTGATATTCTTGTGTGATCGGATGACTATTCCAATCTGCTAAAATGCTTACATGGCTCCAACTTAATTGATCTGCTTTTATTGCCTCGATCCATGCAGATTTATCTTCATCCATAGATACTCCAAAAACGGTAAAGTTGTTGTTTTTGAATTGATTGTAAGCAGCAACAACATTGGGGTTTTCTCTTCTGCAAGGCCCACACCAACTTGCCCAAAAATCTACCAACACATATTTTCCTTTAAAACTTGCCAAAGAAATGGTTTTTCCATTTACATCTGGCAAACCAATGGCAGGAGCCATTGTGTTTAGTAATGCATAGGCAGCCGGTTCTGGCGCTTTTTGATTTGCAGTAGTATTAAGGGCAATTTTAATTTTTTGTAAACCACTGTGTTCTTTAAACTTGTCGGCTGACTCATTCACCAATACTTTTAATTCATCGGTATTCAAAGTTCTGGAAGCCATGCCCAAAGCATAGTACCTAGCTGCAGGGCTATTGCTTTCTTTGATAAAATTTCGTACCGATGCATTGATGTTTTTTATTTGCGACTCTCTATCGGCTTTTGCAATTGATAACAAACTATCATTGCCTGGTGTTTTTTGAAGTGTATCTATTCTGCTAAAAGTTAAATAAAGGGCAGCATCTTGTTTTCGATAATTCTCAAATAGCGTGTGTAAGCTTTCACTCGCTTTGGATCCAATAATTTTATAAGCTCGGTAATTGTTTACATCCATTTCTACTTCTATGATGTCGTTATCGTTTACAATTAATACATCTGGCCCATTTTCAATTACCAAACGATAAAGTCCTTCTTCTTTGGCAATTCCCTTTAAAGAAAACGTATTGTCTTTTGCTAATTTACCTGAGTCTAAAATGATCGGCTCTTGACCACCATAAGGCAACTCCTGTAAAAAAACTTTTGAATTGGTTGCGTTTTTGATAGTTCCAGTTACTGTAAAACCTCCGTATTTTTTCTGTTGACAGGCCGTAACAATCAATGCTGTGGCGACTAAAAAAATTAAATTCCTTTTCATAAATACAGTTTTATTGATTGAGTTTTGCTTCTATTAATTGGGTAACCATTTTTGGATCGGCTTTACCCTTGCTTTTCTTTTTTACTTCACCTACAAATAAACCGATCAATCCTTTTTTGCCTTTTTGGTATTCGGCCACTTTATCGGGCATTGCAGCAATCACTTCATCCACCCATATTGCTAATTCGTTGGTATCACTTACTTGTATAATCTGTAATTGTTCTGCCAATTGTAATGGAGATGCTGTGCTTGCAAACAATAAGGGTAAAATTTTTGCGGCAGCAATGGAGAAATTTACTTTACCATCTTCTACCAATTGAATTAATTCGGCAAACAGCTTAGGATCTAAATCAAGATTACTAAAGTTCTTGGATTGTTCATTGAGTATTTGCTTTAGAGGGCCCAGCATCCAATTGGCTATTTGCTTATAGTTTTTTGTATATACTACAACCAATTGAAAATAATCAGCTGTTGCTTTGTCTTCTGTTAACTGGGCTGCATCATAATTGTTTAAGCTGTATTCAATTTGGAATTGTTTATACAATTGCTCAGGTAAGAGCGGCATGTTTTTTTGAATGCCTTCTAAGTATTGGTTGGATAAAACAAATGCAGGCAAATCGGGGTCGGGAAAATAGCGATAGTCATTGGCTTCTTCTTTATCTCGCATTGCAAAAGTGGTATCATTGCTAGCATCAAAGCTCCTTGTTTGTTGTTGAATGGTGCCTCCATTTTCAACAATATCAATCATTCTATCAATTTCAAACTCGATTGCCTTTTTAATGTTGCGAATAGAATTGAGGTTTTTTACTTCTACTTTAGTACCTAATTTGGTTTCGCCTTTTAATCGAATAGATACATTGGCATCGCATCTAAGGCTACCTTCTTCCATATTGCCATCGCAGATATTCAACCATCTTACCATTTTGCGTATTTCTGAAACGTATTGCCAAGCTTCATCTGCAGAAAATAAATCTGGTTCAGTAACAATTTCAATAAGTGGAGTGCCCGCCCTATTTAAGTCTATACAAGTATATTCATCATCAATATCGTGGATACTTTTTCCTGCATCCTCTTCTAAATGAATTCGATTGAGTTGAATATATCTCTCTTTATCTGCAAGCTTAATTTTTACTTGCCCGCCTTTACAAATGGGGGTAGTATGTTGCGATATTTGATAGCCCTTTGGGAGGTCGGGGTAAAAATAATTCTTGCGAGCAAAATAATTGGTTTGTACAATTTCACAACCACATGCAATTCCCATTTTAACTGCATATTCAATGGCTTTTGCATTGGTTTTGGGCAATGTGCCTGGATATGCCATGGTAATAGGACTGATATGGGTATTTGGTTCGGCGCCAAATTGAATACGATCTCCACAAAACAATTTACTATTGGTAGCCAATTGGGCATGAACTTCTAAACCGATTACCGCTTCATATTTGTCGCTAATAGCCATATGTGCTTTTAGATCAATTGATCAGTTGTTGAATGCTATCGATTACTTGTTGCAAATTCGAAGCATCTTGCCCACCAGCTGTTGCCAATGTTTTTTGTCCGCCACCGCCACCTTTAATCAAAGGGGCCACTTGCTCTTTGATTATTTTTGGTGCTTCTAATCCTTTTTCGGAAACAATGTTATCTGAAAGTAGAATGCTTACTGCAGCTTTGCCCGCGATATTTGCGCAAAGTACCACCATATAATTCTCACCTAATTCAGATTTTAAACTAAATGATAATTTCTTTAAATGATCTGCATTGCTAACATCAACAATTTTTCCAATAAAATAAGCTGGCTTGTTTTCAGCCAAAGAAAATGAAACTCGCTCACCCAATAAAAAATCTTTGATGGATTCTAATTGTTTGGCTTCTAAACTTTCTACTTTCTTTTCTAATTCTTGTTTTTCTGCAATAATTTTTTCAACGGCTCTTAATGGATCCTGTGTTTTTAATAAACCAGCTACCTCTTTTAAACCAGCAAATTGCTCATACAAATAATTAAATGCTTTGCCTCCTGTTAATGCTTCTATTCTTCTAACTCCGGCTGCAACAGCAGACTCGGCCGTAATTTTGAATATACCAATCATTCCTGTATGCATTACATGTGTGCCTCCGCATAATTCAACGGAGTAGTTTGCATCTACAACAACAACCCTAACAGTATTGCCATATTTCTCTCCAAAAAGCGCCATAGCACCTATTTTCAATGCTTCTTCTTTGGGCATTTCTGTAATTACTACCGGAAGGTTTTCCCTGATTTTATCATTCACCATTTTTTCGATCTGACGAATTTCTTCATCAGTTACTCTTGCAAAATGAGAGAAGTCGAAGCGCAGGCTGTCTTCGTTTACCAAAGAACCTTTTTGTGCAACATGGATTCCAAGAACCTTTCTTAATGCAGCATGTAATAAATGCGTGGCAGTATGATTGTAACAAGTAAATAATCTTTTTTCTACATCAATTCTTGCTGTTAAGTTTCCATTGATTTCATTGGGCAATTCGTTCACGAAATGTACAATCAAATCATTTTCTTTTTTTGTATCCGTAACTTCAATAGTTGTATCACCAAATTCTAGCCAACCTGTATCGCCCACCTGTCCGCCACTTTCGGCATAAAAAGGAGTGGTGTTGAGTACCAATTGAAATTGTGTTTTACCCTTAGCACTTATTTTTCTATACTTGGTAATTCTACTGGTTACCAAAATATCTTTATAGCCTACAAAGCCTTCGCCTGCTTCAGCAGAAACTTCAATCCAGTCTTCTGTATCTAAAATAGATGCTGCACGGCTGCGATTTTTTTGTTGTTGCATTTCAGATTCAAAACCTGCTTCGTCGATGCTTAAATTATTTTCAGTTGCGATCAATCTGGTTAAATCTACCGGAAAGCCAAACGTATCAAACAATTCAAACGCTGCTTTCCCATCGATTACTGCATTGTTGGTTTGTTTGATAATATCATCCATTCTTTTAAGCCCTTTATCCAAAGTTCTTAAGAATGCATCTTCTTCTTCCTTTACTACTTTTGATACAAAATCTTGTTGCTTGTTTAATTCAGGGAATACTGTTTTAAATTGAGCTGCAATGATGGGGATCAACTGAAACAATAATGGTTGCTTATAGTCCAAATAAGAATAGTAATACCTCACTGCTCTTCTTAAAATTCTTCTGATCACATAACCTGCTCCAGTATTGGCTGGCAACTGACCATCTGCAATGGTAAATCCAATTGCTCTGATATGATCGGCCAAAACCCTAAATGCAATGGCTTCTTTGCTATCGCTTTGATCATATTTTTTCCCAGTAATTTTTTCAGTAGCAGCAATCGTTCCAGTAAAAACATCTGTATCATAATTGCTTTGCTTTCCTTGTATAACCCTTACTAAACGTTCAAAGCCCATGCCTGTATCTACATGTCTGGCAGGCAATGGCACCAATTTGCCTTCTTTCAAACGATTGTATTGCATGAATACATTGTTCCAAATTTCAATTACTTGTGGATGGTCTTTGTTTACCAGTGTATTTCCATTAATTAATTTACGCTCTTCGTCTGGTCGGCAATCTACATGTATCTCAGTGCATGGGCCACAAGGTCCAGTATCTCCCATCTCCCAAAAATTATCCTTTTTATTTCCAAAAACAATATGATCTTCAGCCACTAGCTTTTTCCATTCAGCTAATGCAATTGAAGAAGCTGGTAAGCCTTCTTTTTCATCTCCCTCAAAAATAGTAACATACAATCTGTCTTTGTCCAATTTGTACACTTCAGTTAGCAGTTCCCAACTCCAAGCAATGGCTTCCGATTTAAAATAATCGCCAAAGCTCCAGTTACCCAACATTTCAAACATGGTATGGTGATAAGTATCTACACCTACTTCTTCGAGGTCGTTGTGTTTGCCACTCACCCGCAAACATTTTTGGGTATCAGCAATTCTGCTAAATTCAGGTTTTTTGTTACCTAAAAAATAGTCTTTGAACTGGTTCATGCCCGCATTGGTAAATAAAAGGGTAGGGTCATTCTTTACCACAATTGGGGCAGACGCAACGATTTGATGCTTTTTTGAAGCAAAAAAATCTAAAAATTGTTGGCGAATTTCGGCACTCGTCATTTTTGATTACTTTTTATGTTCCCATTTAGGGTGTAGAAACTATATTTGTTAGCATTTCAAAGGAGAGCAAAGGTAAGGATTTAGGCAGTTTGCCCCATGATTGATACTGTATGAAAAAAGTAAAATACTTCTTTAATACCCATACCATGCGCTATGAGAAGCTGGCTACTCCTCTTAGGGTACGTTTATTGCAGGTAATTGGGTATATAGCAGCATCAATTGTAACGGGTATTCTCATTTTTGCCATCACATTCCAATACATTGATTCGCCTAAAGAAAAGTATTTGCGTCAGCAAAATGATGATTTAAAACAGAATTACAGCGTTTTGGAAGAAAGAATGAAGCAATTAGAGCTTCAAATGGATGAAATTGAAAATAGAGACAATAATGTGTATCGTTCTATTTTTGAATCATCTCCTATTCCAGATAGTGCGCGTATTAAAGATCAGGAGATAAAAAGAGAAGTAAAATTGGTGCAAAGCTTGGGCGAAACAGAATTGGTAAAAAGCATGACCAATCAATTGAACAATCTTTCTTTAAGGTTGGCATTTCAAGCAAAATCATTTGTTGAAATTGCCAACTTGGTAAAGAACAAAGAAAAATTAATCGCCGCAATCCCATCTATTCAACCTGTTAGCAATAAAAACCTAAATCGCATTGCTTCTGGTTTTGGTTACCGAATAGATCCAATTTACAAAGACAGAAGATTACATGCCGGACTCGATTTTACGGCTGCTTCCGGTACGCCCATTTATGCAACTGCTGATGGAGTAGTTAGAGATGCTGGTTTTAATACGGGTGGATATGGAAATAGGGTATTGATTAACCATGGTTTTGGTTACGAAACTACCTATTCCCATATGTATAAGGTAAAAGCAAGGGTTGGGGAAAGAGTAAAACGAGGAGAAGTAATAGGGTATATTGGCAATACTGGGAAAAGTACAGGCCCTCATTTGCACTATGAAGTGCATCGGAATGGTATTGCCGTGGATCCCATCTATTATTTTTATAACGATCTTACACCAGCTCAATTTGATCGAATACTAAAATTAGCCGCTGCAAGCAACCAAAGCTTCGACTAATTATGCTCTTCAGTAAACAAAAGGGCTTTTCTTTTGTACTTATATACAATTATCATCATCGTGGAACCAGGCGTAAGAGAATACCTTATTAGAATATTAAATACCATTGCTGTTGGCTTATTGTGGATGGCCATCAACTCTACCATTGGCATTATGCATGACTTCGCTTTCGTGCACGATCATATTACCAAGGGTAATATCATTTTCTACAGCTGGTTTCTAATTAGTTTAACCCTTTTCTTGTGGTGGGTTATTCGCCTATGGAGTAAGCCTATTCATTTTGAAGACCTTTAATTTTTACCATCCTTGGTATCTAAAATAACTGGTGTATTTCCTTTGCCTAGTACAATTACTTTAGAATTGGGCGAAGTAACCAGTGCTTTCATTACTTGTATTTGTTCGTATTGCAATTGTTTATCGCCTAAACCAGCACTGATGATTTTTTGATAATCAGCAATACCTTGGGCTTCTACACGCTTACGTTCTGCTTCTTGTTTTTCTTTTTGTAAAACGAATTCCATTTTTTGCGCTTCTTGTTCTGCTTTTATTTTTTCTTCAATAGATGTTTTTACATTTTGAGGAAGAGTGATATTTCTTACCAAGAGTTGCTCTAATATCAAGCCTCTCTTTTTAAAATCGGTATCGATGCTTTTGAAAATTCTTCCTTGAAATAAATCTCTCTTATTAGAATATAATTCAATAGCTGTAAAATAAACAGCGTTATCTCTAATCTTTGTTCTCGTAAGCGGTCTTACAATTTTATCTCTGTAATCCAAGCCTGTTTCTCTTATTAATCTTGGCGCTTGGTCGCTTGTTACTCGATATAAAACAGTTAAATCTATGATTACTTCTAAGCCATCGGCGGTAAGTACACGAATTGCATCATCTCCTTCTTTATCACCCTCGTCATGAACTCCACTCATGGTATAATTAAGGGTTTTTATATCGATGGTTTTTACATCGTACAATGGATTGATTAGATTTAATCCACTGGATAACACTTCATTGTCTATTTTACCGAACAAAGATTTTACTCCAACCTGACCAGCATCAATTTGCTTTATGCAGGAAGTTAAAAAGCCTACTACAATAATTGCCAAACCTGCAAGTCGAATTCCTTTGGCTATTTTTTGAAATTCTTCTCTTTGTTTATTGATGAAAAATGAAACAGTTAGAATGATGATGCCTAAAATAATGAGTATCATAAAAATGGTTTATGCTATATGAGTAGTTTATATGTTTGAATATTACAAGGTACTACTAAGAATTTAGATAATTGGTTTATTAACTACTATGATCTACTACTATTACCCATTCTCCCTTTATTTTCTTAAAAAGCAGGGTGTAATGCCCACTAATATTGCCAATTGAACGTGTAAGTGCCCATTTACCTAAAACAAACCATGTATCTGTAGCCAAGGGTTTCACCTGTAATAAAGTAAATGCTAGTTTGCCCATACTTGCAGTGTCGGGATATCCTTTTTGGTAATTTTTCAAAGCAGCGGCATATCCATAAGAAGGCCCGTTCTTGCCTACAAACAACAAACTATCACTTTGCCAATATCCTTTCATAAAATTGATCAGATCGCCATTATTCCATGCTTGGGTTTGTGCTGCCAAGATCGTCCTGATTTGTTGATCAGGGTTTTGCGCATTTGCATTGGTAAAAATACTTAGTAGTAAAAGGAGGATGATTTGTTTCATAAATAATAATTAAGAATTAAAAAGCCGAAAAATTGTTCAAGTGGGCATACTTGAAATCCTTTCTCAATTTACTGGTTTTTTACCATCTAAAAATTTTCATCAAATTGGGCTTTTTTACTAAACAATAATGCTTATTTTGTACTCGTGAAAAAGCAATTATTTAATACAAGAAGCTATGTTATTGCAACAATGATTTTATTTGTTGTTGCATGTAGTAAAAAAGATCAAACTACTACTCCTACGGTTCCTCCAACAGTTCCACCAGTAGTTCCGCCAGCGGTGAATACCATTAGTCCTCCAGCTCCATTTGGTTTTTACGTTGTTGGATATTTTCCCAGTTATCGAGATCCTGCTCTTGTAACAGATCAGAAATTTCGGATGTGTAATGTTGTCAATTATGCATTTGCCAATGTAACATCAACTGGTGGATTAACAGTTGCTAATCCTTCTGTACTTACAGCTGTAGTTTCAAAAGCAAGATCGAATAACGCAAAAATATTCATTAGTGTTGCCGGCTTAGCGGCTGATTTTAGAAATATGGCTACCACACCCAGTGGTCGCAATGGCTTTATAAAATCAATCATGCAAGTAGTAAGAACTTATGGATTAGACGGAGTAGATGTAGATTGGGAATTTCCTAGAACCGACGATGGAACAGATATTACTTTTACAGCATTTATGCGAGAGTTAAGCGATTCTTGCCATACTGGTGCTAAATATTATTTATCGGCCGCAATCACTGCGGGAAAATATGTTGGAGCAGTTCGTGATGCAATCAGCAGTAGTTTATGGACCAATAACACAGTTGATTTTTTTAACATCATGGCATACGATGATTTTAGCACAACTGTTCCGTTTAAACACCATAGTGATTTAGCATTGGCTCAAACATCTTTAAATTACTGGATAAATACAAGAGGAATGCCTGCTTCTAAAGCAGTATTGGGTATTCCGGCATATGGCAGGCCAAGTGGTATAACACAAACTGGTACAGTGTTAACATACAGTACCATTACCAACGGATCTGGTAGTGCATTTTCAGATTCAGCAGTAGTAAGTGCAGGTGGATTCAGTAATTACACCATTTATTACAACGGATTGCCTACTGTAAAGCGCAAAGCAAAATTGGCACAATCGATGGCCAATGGAATTATGATGTGGGAAAAAGGGCAGGACCGTAACGATGGATTGTCTTTGTTAAAAGCGGTATGTGACACATTAGGAAGGGCATATTAAACTTTTTTATTTTGCTGTAGTCAAACTTACAATTAACATCCCTTCATGTTAAGTAAAGATCAAGAATTAGTACTGCAGTTTAAAACAGCTGCTAATAAAGATGCAGCCTATACAATTTTGGTAAAAAAATACCAGGAAAAGCTCTATTGGCATATACGTAGAATGGTTGTAGAACATGAAGATGCCAATGATGTATTACAGAATACATTTATTAAAGTATGGAAGGGGCTGGAAAATTTTAGAGACGATAGTCAATTGTATACGTGGTTGTATAGAATTGCAACAAATGAAAGCTTGAGTTTTTTAGATCAGCGAAAAAGAAAGTCGGCCATACAATTTGATGAAATTGCTCGTGATTTTGGTAATAAAATAAAAGCCGATAGCCATTTTGATGCCAATCAATTGGAATGGAAATTACAATTGGCCATTCAACAACTCCCCGAAAAACAAAGACTTGTTTTTAATCTACGGTATTTTGATGAAATGCCTTATGAAGAAATGAGTAAAGTGTTGGATACCAGTGCTGGAGCTTTAAAAGCCAGTTATCATCATGCGGCCAAAAAAATTGAAGAATTTATTATTAATAGTTAAACCTTAGATACTTAGAATAGTCTAAAAATAGATAATGGAAGAAAATAAACATATTAATTCAGCATTAAATGAGCTAAGCCCTTTATTAGAAGGGATTAGTAAAACAATGCCTCAAACTGTTCCATTAGGATATTTTGATTCATTTGCAGATAAGATGTTGATATTAGCAAAGAATTCTTCTATCTCAGTTGAAGCCGAATTAGACAGCATTGCACCATTACTCAACACAATAGCAAAGCGCCCAGTTCAATCTTTACCGGAAGGTTATTTTAAAGACTTTCAAATTGCTCAAAAGCAGGAAACAGCAATTGTTCGAATGCCGAGGTTGCGAAAATGGATGTCTTATGCTGCTGCAGCAATGATTGCAGGTATTCTTATTACGGCAGGTTTTATTTTTAATAATAACAATTCCAAATCTTTTGATTACGCCTATTATAGTAAAATAGATGTTCCTGCAGCATTGAACCAAGTTACTGATGATGAATTACAAAATTATTTAAATACTACTGCGTTATTGTCTGGAACGGAGCAATTAACAATACCCGAAGAAGTTGAAAATATTGATCAAGGAAATTTTCAACAAATTTCTGATGATGAATTAAATGAGTATTTAAAAGAAATTGGAGATAGTAAAATCAATCAAAAAGGCAGTTAAAACTATTGTATGAAAAAAATAATATTATTGGTGCTAATCAGTTTAGGGGTGGTAGCTACCAATGCACAGAATCGTCCTGAAAAAAAGTTCAATAAAAACAATATCGAAGCACTAAAGGTTGCCTATATTACTCGTCAATTAAATTTAACGCCCGAAGAAGCACAAAAATTCTGGCCTGTTCACAATATGTATTTCGAAGAACTGAAAAAAACAAGAAGAGAGAATCTGGACAACGAATTGGTTTTTGAAGAGAAGGCTTTGAATGTTCGAAAAAAGTACAATTCGGATTTTAGAAAAATTTTGATGAGCGATGAGAGAGTAAATAAGTTATTCAAACTAGAAAAAGACTTTAATAATGAATTGCGCAAGGAGTTGATGAATAGGAGAATGAATAATCCTAATTTCAAAAAAGGGATGAATCCTCCTCCAACTTCTAATAATAACGATTAAGTCTGTTGAAAAATAGGCGAAGCAATATCGTGATAGAAAAGAAATTTCCATTGTTCGGTATTCCCTTTCTCCCACCATTGTCTTCTTAATTCCATGCATTTTTTTCCGTCGAAATCATATTTGGCCACAAACCTACTTTTCATCTGTTGTAGTTGAGGGGCATCATCACCTCCAAAAAACAGAGTTTCATTATCTTCTCTGATCCAAAATACTTGGTGAAATTTACTATGTGCACCAGTAAGTTCATATTGAATATAATCGTCTATATATCCCATATCATCTTCTAGCCATTCCACTTTACTGAATTCGGATAGGATGGCAATATCTTCTTTAATGTAGGAAGCTGACCCAATACCCATTGCAAATTCAAATTCCCTGCTTTGCACATAATAAGTGGCATATGGAAATGCAATAAATTGTTCTCCAGTTAGTTTATTTCTGGTTGTAATTCCTCCAGCATGGTCTTTGTGTAAATGACTCATCAGTACTTTGGTAACTTGAGAAGGATTGATTCCTGCTTTCTCAAGATTGGCATATAACTGAGGCTGTCCATTTGAAATATTATAACCTAATCCTGTATCAATTAAAATAATATCTTTTGATGTAATTACAATAAAAGGTTGAATCTCTACCAATAAAGAGCCAATTGGTCTGCTGTTTAATTGTTCATTTTCGGTATCGAATGGAACAAATATTTTGGTTTTATCAATGGTGAAACTGCCTTCTGATAATGGAATAATTTTCATGTACTTAATTTAACGCAATACCATTTGTCTGTCGGCATCAAGTCGGAGGAGTATAAATAAAAGAATGGTGAATGATACCAGCGAAGATCCGCCATAACTAATTAAAGGCAATGTAACACCTGGGGATGGAAATAATCCAATGGTCATACAAATATTAAAAGCTATGTGAAAGAAAATAATACTTGCTACACTGTATGCGTACACCCTACTGAAAGTACTTCTCTGTCTTTCAGCAAGCCTTATAATTCTAAATAATAAAAACAAATAAATCGATAGGAATACAAAGCAACCTACAAACCCAAATGCTTCTCCTAATGAAGCAAAAATAAAATCGGTATGTTGCTCTGGCACATATTTTCCCCTGGTTTGTGTTCCTTTTAAAAAGCCTCTTCCCCAGAAACCACCTGAACCGATGGCTATTTTACTTTGTCGAACATTATAATCATCGGGTTTTTTCGGGGCTTTTTCCGATTTCTTTGCTGATCGTTGATTTAAGCTACAATCATAATCTTTTCCAAATGCACTGTATACCCTGGCACTTTGATAACATTCCAATACATTATTAAATATAAAGGGAACTGCAAATCGTTGAATACCTACACTTGTAAACCAAATAAGTAGAATCAGGTAAAGCAATCCCTTACTCTTTTTGATTATTCTTCTAAAAAAGTAAATAAATAAAATGGCTGCTGCTGAGAGGATGATGGCCAGTGTGTCGGGCTCTATCAGCAGGGTTGAAATGATCAAAGCTACAAATGAGAATCCAATGATTAACACAATCGGAGATAGACCCTCTCTAAACATTACTAGAAAAAAACTAAAATACACCAATGCCATTCCTGCTTCGTGTTGAGCTATAGAAATAACTGCAGGTAATAAACAAATGATACCAGCCAGTATTTGAGATTTTAGCTTATTAAAATCTGTTTCTTGACGAGATAACAATTTGGCTAAAGCCAATGCGGTAAATATTTTACAAATTTCAACTGGTTGCAAATTAAATCCTCCGCCCAAAGGAATCCAGCTTTTAGAACCATTGATATTTTTCCCAATTACAAATGTGGCAAACATTAATACAATACCTAAAGCATAAAATAAATTGGCAAATGCCGTGAATAATTTACTATCTGTTAATAAAATGAGGGTTGCAATAATTACACAAACGCCTGCAAAAATGAGCTGCTTGCTATAGTTGGTTTTACCACCTAAAAATGACTGTACCCAATTGGTATCTGTTCTGTACTCGACCATGAAAATGCACAACACACCTATGGCTATCAATATACCATAAAGCCAAATAATGGTATAGTCTACACCTTGTGAAATACTTTTTTGTTTATTCATGGTTTTGCGTTGGCTCTTCTTTTCTTTTTATCTTCATTCAATAGCAAAGAAGGCTTTGTTTTAATTTTTGGCTCAGTATTTTTATCTCCGATTGGAGTTGAGTTGTTTTCTAAAGTTGCTTCAGTTATTGGTTTATTGTTTTCTTCGTTCGTTTCTGCTTTTGCAGCAGCTTCTTCAATTGCAATTTTGGCAAGTCTGGCTGAGTCTTTTTTATAATACCATCTTTTGATTGCATCTGGAATTAAATTCACTTTCGAAACTCTTTCAACTTCAACCAATCCAGCAGTTGAAATTGTGTCATTCAAATATTTTTCCATCATGAACCCTGCAATTGGTGCAGCAGCAACCGATCCATAACCACCATTTTCTACAACAACAGCAATGGCTATTTTTGGATTATCCTTTGGCGCAAATGCAACAAACAATGAGTGGTTTTTTCCATGCGGGTTTTGTGCTGTTCCTGTTTTGGCACAATATTGATGGCCAGGTATTTTAATTGCAGTTGCTGTTCCGTAAAGCGTTACATCATTCATGCCATCATGAACCGCCTTATAGGAACTATCAGAAATATGCGTAACAATGTGTTTTCGCCTATACTTGCCCAACATAGCTGTATCGGCATCAGTTTCATTTTCTATGCTATCCACAAAATGTGGTGCATAGTAAAATCCTTTGTTGGCAATGATACACATGAGGTTGGCCATTTGAATTGGCGTAGCAGTCATTTTATCTTGTCCAATTCCCAAGGTTAAAACACTGCAACTATTCCATCTTCTTGCCCCACCAAAAAATTTATTGTATTTACTGGTATCAGGAATATTGGCTTTGTCTTCACTAGGCAAGTCTACTTCTAAAGTTCTACCCAATCCAAACGCATTCATGTATTCTTTCCATTTTAAATAACCTTCAATGGTATTGCCATATTTTTTATTATCAATCGCTTTTCTGAAAATATCCGAAAAGTAAGAGTTACATGAATTTGCCAATGCCAATCTTAAATTAGCAGCATGACCAGGATTCTTGTGTTCGCATCTTACATATACTCCATTGCATCCTCCATAACCTCCAAAACATCCAACTCCATAAGATGGTGTAATCAATCCTTCATCTAATGCTACCAACGCACCCAATGGTTTAAATGTGGATCCAGGTGGGTATTGTCCTTTAATGGCTCTATTGTACATTGGTTTAGCAGTATCTAAAACCATTCTACCCCAATTCTTTCTTCTTTGATTTCCAGTTAGTACATTGGGGTTATAAGATGGGCTAGAAACCATGGCAATGATGCCGCCAGTTCTTGGATTAATAGCCACCGCACTCCCGATTTTATTTTGCAATAATTTTTCTGCTAATTGTTGAACCTCTACATCTATGCTGGTGTATAAATTTTTTCCTGCAATTGCAACCGTATCAAAAAGGCCATTCTCATAGGGGCCTTGTATCCTGCTTTTATTGTCTCTGATAAATCTTTTTATGCCTCTCTGCCCCATCAATACTTTCTCGTAGGTTTTTTCTAAACCATTCATGCCTGCGTAATCTCCCATTTCATATCCATCCTCTTTATACTTTCTTAAATAGGTGGTATCTACTTCTGCAATATATCCCAAGAGTTGTCCTGCGGTGTTGTATGGGTAAGTTCTAACCGATCTTTCACTTAGTACAAATCCTGGAAATTTGTACATGTTTTCATTTAATTTGGCAAACATTTCTGGGCCCAATAAAGGTTCGAAAATACTTGGCTTTACCCGGGTATTTTTAAAAATTGCTTCTTTGATTCTCTTCTTATATTCAGTAGTATCAATTCCCAATAATTGGCATAAAGCAGCTGTATCGTTTCCTTTGGTTTCTGCAGGCGTAACCATTAAATCGTAACTGATTACATTTTCTAGTAGTGCTCTTTTTTTTCTATCGAAAATAATACCCCTGTCTGGGTAAACAATCTTTCTAAAAATGGCATTGTTTTCGGCTGCCAATTTATACTTGGAAGAAAAAATTTGAAGATTAATTAATTGAAATGTGATGATCAAAAAAACAGCAGCAAAAATAATTTGAATAATTCCACCTCTGCTTTGATTAAATACGGACATAATTAGCGAATAGTTTTTTTAACCCCTAGTTAAAATTACAATTTAAGTTTATTGGTTTGTACGAAACTTGGCATTTCTACTGAATAACATCTCAGTAACAAAAATCAATAATAGGCTTATAGCTGTAGTTGCGGTTACTTTACCCAAGAAATATACAAAATCTCCAAACTGCAACCATTCCAGTAATACAAGATAAAAATGATGAATAAAAGTTAAAAGCGCTACATACAAACTGTATGGTGCCCATCCCATGCTACTGAGACTGGGTTCAATATAACTTTGCTCTGTAGTTTCTTGAGGAATCAATAGGTTGAGTAAAAAAGGCTTTACATAGGCAATTAAAACACATGGTGCGGCATGAAGCCCCATTGTGCCCGTAAAATAGTCTAGACTTAGTCCAAATGCAAAAGCAATCACTAAAAGTGGAAATCGAGGTAAATTAAAGGGTAGCCAAAGGATAAATAAAAAATACAAGTACGGAACAACAAATTGATGCAAAGGTGGAATCTGGTTTAGAATAAAAACCTGAATTCCGATAAACAGAATAAAACGGAGTATATTTTTTATTAGGGTACTCATTGATTTTTTCCGCTGTTTTCTATATTCAACTGTTCATTGTATCTCGAATTGCCAATTACATCAACATATTGAATGGTGAAAAAATTGGTGGCAGTTCTTACTTTTAATGTATAAAAATTGGATGATGGGTCTGCAATGATGGAAGCCACAGTGCCAATTAATAAATTTGATGGAAAGTTTGCAGAGTAGTTACTTGTAACTACAGAATCGCCTTTAATTATCTTAGAGCTCTTCGATACATTTTTTAAAATTAAGTAGTGAGGGTCTGTTCCATCCCATTCTATACTACCAGCTGCATTGTCTTTTTTAAGCATTGCACTTACTTTGCTATTTCTATGCAACAAGCTCATTACTTTACTGATATTGTCTGTAGATTCAACCACTACTCCTACAATACCTGATGGCCCAACAACCGACATGCCTTTTTTGATTCCTTGCAAACTACCTCTTTCTAATGTTAGGTAATTGTTTTGTAAAGTGTATGTATTGCCAATTACTTTAGCCGGTAAAAAAGTGTATTTTCTAACTCTACCGAGTGAATCTGTTAATGAAGAATCTTTTGCATTGATAAAGCTACTATCAGGTATTTGAAAATTAGCAGGCAAGGCATTTCTTAAAGCAGCGTTTTCTAATGCAAGTAATCTGTTGGTTTCTTGTAATGAAAAATAACTTCTTAAATTACTGTATCTGCTATTTATTTTTCCGGTTACTTCATTGGTTGCTCCTGCAAAAAAAGTTTCATGTGTTTTGCTTGCAGAAGTTAATAATAGAATAGACAGTACCTGTAACAGCAGGAAACTGATTAAATTAAAGTATTGCCGTATGAATAGAAAAATATTTTTCAATGCAGCTAACTAATAAACTATCTCATGATGAAAGGAAAACGTTGGTAATTTTTCAGCGCAAGCCCTGTGCCTCTAACAACACTTTTTAGAGGATCATCAGCAACATGAACTGGTAATTTTATTTTTGCGCTCAAACGCTTGTCTAGTCCACGTAATAGAGCGCCACCGCCTGTAAGATACAAACCTCTTCTATAAATATCGGCAGCCAATTCTGGAGGTGTTGTTTCTAATGCTTTTAAAATTGCTTCTTCAATTTTAAAAATACTTTTATCCAAAGCTTCGGCAATTTCTTGATAGCTAACCATGATTTGTTTAGGAATTCCTGTAACCAAATCTCTACCATTTACAGGCATGTCTTCTGGCGCATTGTCTAAATCTTTCATTGCAGCTCCAACATTTATTTTAATCTGCTCGGCAGTACGTTCACCAATTAACAAACTATGGTATCTTCTTAAAGCTTCCATAATATCGGCCGTAAATTCATCGCCGGCAATACGAATACTTTGATCGCAAACAATACCTGCTAATGCAATTACAGTTATACCTGTTGTTCCACCACCAATATCAATAATCATATTGCCCACTGGTTCTTCTACATCAATTCCAATTCCTAGCGCTGCTGCCATGGGTTCATGAATCATGTATACTTCTTTTGCGCCGGCTTGTTCTGCACTATCTCTAACTGCACGTTTCTCTACCTCTGTAATTGATGAAGGAATACAAATTACCATTCTCCAACTTGGAGGGAATAAAGGTTTTTTTGGATAGATCATTTTCATGAGCTCTCTGATCATCAACTCGGCTGCATTAAAGTCTGCAATTACTCCATCTTTTAATGGGCGAATGGTTTTAATGCTCTCATGCGTTTTTTCATGCATCATCAATGCCTTCTTGCCAACGGCCAAAACTTCCTTCATGTTATTGCGATTCAATGCAATAATAGAAGGCTCATTTACTACCACATCATCATTGTGAATAATCAATGTGTTGGCTGTTCCAAGGTCCATCGCAATTTCTTGCGTAAAAAAATTAAATAATCCCATTTTATAATAGCGTTCTTATTTATGAAGCGATACCTACAAAGGTGCTAGAAAATAGTGGAATTAACAAGGGAATTCAAAACCAATATCGCTTCTAAAATACATTCCGTCAAAATGAATTTTTTGGAGAGCTGTTTTTGATTTCGCTGCAGCTTCTGTAATGCTATTTCCGTAGGAAGTTACTGCTAAAACCCTGCCACCATTTGTTAAAATTTGCTCATCTTTCAATATTGTGCCGGCATGAAATACAATACTGTCTTTCATTTCAGCTATTTCTGCATCTATTGAAATAGGCTTGTTTTTTACATAATCTCCAGGATATCCTCCACTTACTGCCATTATTGTAGCTACAAAACGTTGGTCGAAAGAAATATTGGCGTCTTGGAGGGTTCCATTGTCCATGGCAGCAAACAAGGCTACTAGATCGGTTTCTAATCTTGGTAAGATTACTTCGGTTTCAGGATCGCCTAGTCTGCAATTATATTCAATTACATAAGGCGTTCCATCTACATTCATTAGGCCAAAAAATACGATTCCATGGTAAACCAAGTTTTCATCAGTTAGGCCTTTAATGGTAGGTTTTATAATGGTTTCTTCTACTTTTTGCATAAACAAATCATCCATAAATGGCACTGGACTTACACAACCCATTCCGCCAGTATTCAACCCTGTATCGCCTTCTCCAATTCGTTTGTAGTCTTTGGCATGCCCAATAATATGGTAATCTGA
>Ga0164293_10001354_pt1 | contig 20328 bp, 21 predicted proteins | sample GEODES118metaG_FD_111487 | JGI IMG/M metagenome (GOLD analysis project Ga0164293, IMG submission 111487) | Eutrophic lake water microbial communities from Lake Mendota, Wisconsin, USA - GEODES118 metaG | ecosystem: Environmental > Aquatic > Freshwater > Lake | place: USA: Lake Mendota...
CCCCGGTTACGAAGCCCAAATCGTCGCTGCCGAACCCCTCGTCCTAGACCCCGTCGCCTTCGACTGGGACGCCCAGGCCCGCCTCTGGGTCGTTGAGATGGCCGACTACCCGCTCGGCCTCGGTGAATCCGGTGCCAGCGGCGGCCGCGTCCGCATCCTCGAGGACCGCGACGCCGACGGCACCTACGACCACAGCACCCTCTTTGCCGAAGGCCTGAATTTCCCCAACGGCCTCATCACCTGGCGCGATGGCGTCATCGTCACCGCCGCCCCCGACATTCTTTTCCTCCGCGACACCAACGGCGACGGCAAAGCCGACCAAAAAGAAATCCTCTACACCGGCCTCACCGAGGGCAACCAGCAGCTCCGCGCCAACGGTCTGCGCTGGGGCCTCGACAATTGGATCTACGTCGCCGCCGGCGGTCACCACGGCAAACACGGCGCCGAGACCAAACTCAAATCATCACGCACAGGCAAAGAAACCCTCGTCGGCAGCCGCGACTTCCGCATCCGCCTCGATACCGGCGAGATCGAACCCCAAAGCGGCCCCACCCAGTTCGGCCGCAATCGCGACGACTGGGGCCACTGGTTCGGCACGCAAAACTCCCACCCGCTCTGGCACTACGTCCTCCCTGAGCACTACCTCCGCCGCAACCCCCACCTCGCCACCGGCGACGGCCGCGTCCAACTCCCCGGCGGCTCGAATCCGCCCGTCTATCCCGCCAGCCCGCCGGAGAAACGCTACCACAATTTCCAGCAGTCCGGTCACTACACCTCCGCCTGCGGCGGCATGATCTACCAGGACTCCCTCCTTTTCCCCGCCACCCAGACCACCGCCTTCATCTGCGAACCCTTCCACAACCTCGTCCAAGCCCTCACCCTCACTGACGACGGCGTCACCTTCAAAGCCACCCGCCTCGGCGCCGAAAACCAGCCCGACTTCTTCGCCAGCACCGACCGCTGGTGCCGCCCCGTCATGACCCGCACCGGCCCCGACGGCGCCCTCTGGGTCGCCGACATGTACCGCTACATGATCGAGCACCCCCAATGGCTGCCCAAAGAAGGCAAAGACGAACTCCTCCCCCACTACCGCCTCGGCGACGACAAAGGCCGCCTCTACCGCATCACGAAAAAAGGCACCCCCCCGCGCCCCATCCCCAACCTCTCCAATCTCACCCCCGAAGCCCTCGTCGCGCAATTGAACTCCCCCAACGCCTGGCTCCGCGACAAAGCCCAGCAAATGCTCCTGTGGCAAGGTGGGGCCAGCATCTTGCTTGCCCCCCTCCTCTCTGCCCCACAACCCCAAACCCGCCTCCAGGCCCTCTGCACCCTCGAAGGCCTCAACGCCCTCACCCCCGCCCACCTCCTCTCTGCCCTCAAAGACCCCCACCCCCGCGTCCGCGAAAACGCCCTCCGCCTCGCCGAATCCACCCCCAGCCCAGTCGCCCTCACCGCCGTTCATACCTACACAGTTCCAGCTGATTCAAAATTGGTTGTCGAATCCACCCCCGACCCCACCGTCATCACCGCCGCCTGCGCCCTCGTCACCGACCCCGATCCCAAAGTCCGCCTCCAGCTCGCCTTCTCCCTCGGCCAATGGCCCACCGAACCCGCCAGCCAAGCCCTCGCCCAACTCCTCGCCGCCCATTCCGCCGACCCCTTTCTCACCACCGCCGCCCTCAGCTCCGCCCTGCCACACCTCCGCGCCCTCGCCCGCACCACCGACCCCGCCACCCGCCTCAGCCTACTCCCCATGGACCTCGCCGCCGCGGATAACGAAGCCCTCGCCACTCTCCTGCAAACCGTTTACACCCCTGCCGATCCCGTCGACCCCCAACGCTGGACTCTGCTTGCCGCCTTGCTAGACGCCCTCAGCGCCTCTGGCCAAACGCTCGATCAACTCCAAACCACCGCCCCCGAACCCCTCGCCAAAACCCTCCGCCAGACCCCCAACCTGATCGCTGAAGCCCAGCGCACCTTCAACGACCCCCGCACCCCGCTCCCTCAGCAACTCGCCCTCGCCGCCGTCCTGACCCGCACCCCGGCCACCCGGACCGCCACCCTCACCGCTCTCTCCCGGCAGCTTGCCACCACCACCGACCCCGAACCCTGGCGCGCCCTCCTCACCACCCTCGCCGCCACCGGCGCCGCCGATCTCCCCGCCACCCTCCTCCCCTCCTGGCCCAGCCTCACCCCCGCCCAGCGCAACCACGCCCTCGACACCCTCACCACCCGCCCCGCCTGGACCCGCGCCCTCCTCGCCGCCATCGAATCCAAAGCCATCCGCCCCGCCGAGATCGATCCCACCCGCCGCCTCGCCCTCCTCAGTCACTCCGACAAAAAAATCAAGCAACACGCCGCCCAGGTCTTCGACACCGCCTCATCTCCCACCCGCGCCAGCATCGTCGAAAAACACCTGCCCGCCCTGAAACTCCCCGCCGATGCCCAACGCGGCCACCTCGTCTATCAACGCGCCTGCGCCGCCTGTCACCAGCACGGCACCGAGGGACTCGCCATCGGCCCCCACCTCAGCTCCGTCGCCTCCCACGAGCCCGAAAAAATCCTCGCCAACATCCTCGATCCCAACCTCGACATCCAGCCCGGCTACCATGCCTACCTCGCCACCCTCAAAAATGGCCAGCAGCTCTTCGGTCTGCTCGCCGGAGAAGCCGGCGCCAGCCTGACCTTCAAGCTCCCCGACGCCACCACCCGCACCCTCCGCCGCGACGAAATCACCGACCTCAAATCCACCGGCCTCTCCCTCATGCCCGAAGGCCTCGAAGCCACCCTCACCCCCCAAGACCTCGCCGACCTCATCCACTTCCTCCGCCACCCCGCGCCCTGAGTGCCAATCAATCCCAGCACTGGTTTTCAGGCCGTCAGCGGATTCCAAACTCTGGCAAACCCTTGATCGGCAAAGTCCTTTTCGTTGGAGGTGGCAAAATCCGTGACTCCATGGTGCCGCAGAGTTTGCGCCAGCCTCAGATCAATGATGCGACGAAAGGCAAAACCACCCTCACATGCTTGCTCCCAGACACCTTCCATCACGGGGGCGGATTCGATCAGAACCCACGACCGGTTTTTGCGGTACGATTGGCAAACGGCTGCCGCTTGCGGCGCGGTCAGAGGCCGTGGAAAAATCTTCTCATTCCGCAGTTTCAGGTAAAGCTCCACCAAAACCAATTCGCACACCGCCACATCTTTGCGAAAGGCGAGCGATTGGAGAAATTGCCTCGCCGCCTGATGCCACGGGGAGCTAGTGTTGGCCGCGTAAACAGCCAGACTAGTGTCAAAACTCGTCATCGTGCCGAACTCCTATTCGTGGCAAAGCGCCGTCCATTCTTCCTCAGGCACCTTCGCCTCACCCAGGTCATAGGGCGGCGGCACCGACCACAACGCCGCTTCTGTCCTGCCCGGCGGATGGTGGCGAATGATTTCCTCCAGCCCGCGTCTCACTACCTCGGCAAAGCTCATCTCATTCTCCGCAGCCAGCCGTTTAGCTTCACGAAACAGCCCGTCCGGAATCTGGACCTGTGTTTTTACCATGATGGCAATTTGCCAGCTAATCCCGCGCGGTCAATGGAAACTTCCCATCGCATCCGTCAACACGCCCTAGCCTGACCATGAGGATGTCCGTATCCACCAGCATGATCAATATCGGTTAAAGTCACTGCGCATGTCTTCGAGACTAATCTCCCGGTCACTCCACATCCCACGCGCCGCCTTCAGTTTGCCCAGTCTGTCCGGCGAGCCCACTCGCTGCAGATAGGGATCAATCGCTTCCCGGATCACAGCACTCTGTTTTTGTCCCGTCTCCGCCGCCACGCGCGCCACCCCCTGCGCCTCGCTGGCCGTCAGATAGATCTGCGTTCGATTCATACGTCATAATGTGAGAGAATCAGAAACCCAGTCAAGCACGCTTCCCTCACCCCGCACTCCTCCGCACCAGCAGCCAAGTGTCCCCCTCACGTGCCATCTGCCTGAACCCCAAATCCCCCAAATCCCCCAAAATCCGCTCCACCTCTGCCTCGCCCGTCACACTCGGATGCAGCTCGATGATGATCTTGCGCACACTTCCCGGAACTTCCTGAAAATCAAGATTCGCCTCCGCTCCCTCAATGTCACAAATCAACACCGTCGGCGCCTCTGCCATCGCCTCCACCAGACTCCGCAAACTCCGCGCCGGCACCTTGAGCGTCTTCGCAGCTCCTTCTGCTGAAACCAGCGAATTCTCCCAAAACTCGCCACCCACATCCAGTTCCAGCACCCCGTCCTGCGCCGCGGCCGTCGCCTGAATCACATTCGGTTTCAGCCCGTTGAGCGCATAGTTGCGCTTCAATTCCTCAAGCGTTCCCGGGTTCGCTTCCACACTCAAATGATGCCGCACGCCGATCACCTTTCGGCAAAACAGCCCAATGAACCCAATCGCCCCTCCCAACTCCAGCACCACATCATCACGCGTCAAATGACGCTGCGCCAAAAGACGCTCCTGTACCTCGTAGCGCCCCGTTCGAATGTGGTTCTTCATCAGTGGACTCAGCCTGCTCACATCCAGCCGAATGCCCTCAATCTCAGCGTGCCGAATTCTCGGCAGCACAAACTTGAACAGAATATGGGACCAAAGCGGACTCATCATGGCGAACTCGGGAGCAGGAAAATGGCAGGTTAGGCGGCGATTGAGTGGGTCATGAGGCGGTGCAAATGAGGAATGTGAGTCACCTCCGCAGGCAGCGTCGCTTGGTTCGTAAACAGCGTCGCATAGCTGTGGGCGTCCTCAGGATGATAGCCGTGCATCGCACGAATCGGCCGCTCACCCATGTGGCTCGGCACGATCAGCACCCCCTCCTTCACCAGAAAAATCAGCTCGCCAAATTGACCGTCTTCAAAGTGAGCGCGCAACCGCTTCAGTTCCTCAGTCGGCATGATGCGCCCCTGACGCACTGCCCCCAGCGCCGCCGTGATCTGATCCCGCGCCGCCTCGTTAAAAAACCAAAAACGTGCCATCGTACTGTCATACACCACCGCATAATCCTTCCCAAAACGCAGCGGCAGCGCCTCAATCACCGCCTTCAAATCCAAATGTTCATCGCAATTCGCCATGCCATGGTCGCTGAACACATAAAGCTTCACCTCGTCATACCGTTCCTGCGCCTTCGCCGCCAAATCGGCAATCCAACGCTCGTAATGCCGCAGCTTGGCCGGCACCTCCGGGGAATCATTCCCAACCCGATGCAGCAATCCATCCAAGCCCGCCCAATACATGAACGCAAAGTCGATCTCCCCTGAACCAAGCTCCGATTCCAGCGCAGCGCGATTCTCCTCCTCACTCCGGTCCGGATCGCTGACAAAATGCGGAATCCCCCCCTCCTTCAGCCTGTCGAAAATGTTGCTCCCGCGATTCATCCCCCCGGCCTGCAACGGACTCTTCTTCTCCGTGAAATCGAATCGCTCAATGTGTTCAAAAGGAATGTTGTACAAATCAAAGTAACCCTTGAATCCAAGCCGGCTCTTCACCAGCCGCGTCAGCGCCCGCCGTACGATTCGCCGACTCGTCACTGCCTTCGGCAACCAGCGCAACCACCTCAAAAATCGAAACGGCGAACGCTCCGGATCATGCACAAAGTAACACCAGTTGCGATGCTCATCCGGCCAGCGACCACTCACAATGCTTGGCACACACGTCGAACTGTAGCCAAACACACTCTCAAGCTTGGTCCGGTGCGGCGCGACGTTCTTCAGAAAAGGATCGTTCTTCACAATCTCCCATCCGCAGGCATCCACCATGATGAATAGCGATAACGTCCGGCTCATCACGCGGCTGCCTCCAGTGAGCCTTCGATGAGACGATGCACCTCGCCGCGCAGCGCCGTTGGACTGAACGGCTTCACGACAAAGCACGACGCCCCCTCAAATTGACTGTGGACCCCACTCGCGATGCGATCATTCGCACTCATGATCAGCACCGGAATCCCCTTCGTTTCCTCGTCCGCCTTTAGCCTCCGCAAAGTCTCGATGCCATCCATGATCGGCATGATGTAGTCCAGCAAGATCACAGCAGGCTTCTCCCTTCGCGCTACATGAATCGCCTCCTGTCCGTTCGTCACGGACAAAACCCGCCTGCCCAGCGCCCTCAGGCTCATCTCGGCCACACTCCGAATCACGTCATCATCTTCTACAATCAAAATCGGCCGCTTCTCAAACGGCTGGCAGACCGCGCCACCCGTCGCGATTACAAACAGCCGGTGCATGCTCGTCAGCTCAAGCAACTGGGTAACCGTTCTCGACGGATTCATCAATCGCAACTGGCCGCCGCGCTTCGTGACCTGGTCCTTCAGGCTCATCAAGGCACCCAGCCCGCTGCTGTCGAATGCCTGTGTTCCAGACAGCTCCACATCGACCATCAGCGCGTCCTGAGTAAGCTCGCGTATCATTTCGTCCCTCCATCGCGTCGCTGCTTTCAGTTCAAAGTCGCATGGAGCCGTCACTCGGCTAAAGGCAGGGTCATTCATAACGTGGGATAGGTTGGGCTAAGGGTGAGATCCTGCGTTTGATGTTCAGGAAACAAAAAGGACCGCACACACCGTCGCAGAATCCGCCACCGCAGCGCCAGCGTCCGTTGTGAGGTAAAGTAAGCCGCATGAGCCAAAGATTCGGAGAGGCTCTCACCATCAGCCCCCTCCGCATCCGCTAACGAAAACACCCCGGCCGGAGACTCTAGCCATAGCTGACCCACCGGCCCTCGCAGCGCCGTCACCTCCTCCGCTGAAAGCGGTCGGTTCCCCACTAAAGCCAGTTCACCGCGACAAACCCGCCAAAGCTCCGGCCACCGCCCCAACAGACCCTCAGCACCATTCAATCGCAGCAGGTTGTACGTCCGGGAAAACGCATCCACCCGGCCCGTTGGCGGCAAAATCACCCGCTTGTCATCAAACACAGCCTCGCGCCTCACCCAGGACCGCAGCATCACCCAACCCGCCTTCGGAAAACTCAGCAGCATCAGCAAAAACGCCAGCATGCGCTCCACCCACGACACCCGCCTCCGCGACCTCGAAGGCCTCGCCAAATCCTTCAGCAAAAAGTCGTCCTTCACCTCCAGGAACGAACCGTCCGTCAAATTCAGCAGACCGTTCCCCCAGGCGAACGACTCCGCAATCGCTGTCCCCGCCCCGGCATAAGTCGCCGGCCCCACCCAGGCACTCTCCACCCGCGCCCTCTTGTCAATGAACGCCCCTCCCTCAACAATGCTGTTCGGCCCCACCTTCGCTCCACTGCTGATCGTCGCATGAGGCCCAATCCAAACCGGTCCCGTAATCTCAGCCGTCGGACTGATCCGCGCCTTGCTGCTCACCCACACATCCGGCCCGATCGCCCGCATCGTCATCAACGGTGACAACTCAGGACAGCTCACCGCGCTCATCAGCAGCTCAAAGGTCGCAAAGTTCGTCCGCCACAAAGGCTTCCCCAGCACCTCTGGCAGTCCATCCACCACCATCACCAGCGGACGCGGCTCGTTCGCTCTCCGAACACTGAATTGCGACTCCGCCACATCCGCAGCCAGTTCATTCGGCGTGGCGATCACCTCAACCTCCAGCCCCCACGCCTCGCCTCCTCCCACCGATTCCCGAACCTGTTCGGGACGATCTGAGGCCAGCACCAGCACCACCGTGTAACCCTGCCGCTTCAGCCGCGCCAGGGTGTGATCCAACAGCGTGCGCCCAAGGATTGGCATCAAGACCAGGGGCTTCATGCGTTGAAAGACGCCGCCAGTCAAACGGTGTTCAGGACAGATCAAAATCGCTTTCATAACCTCGTTCATTTGCCAAGCAGCATCGCCGGAACCGTTTTCAGCATGATCCACAAATCTCCCCATGCCGACTGACTCTCAATGTAGCGCACATCCAGATTCACCTGCTCGTCAAAGTCGATCCTGTTGCGGTCGCCAATCTCAAACCGCCCCCCATTCCGCTCGCCCACTTGCCACAGACACGTGATCCCAGGAATCGCAAACAACCGCTTCCGATCCTCCACACTGTAAAGCGCCACCTCGCGGGGCAGGGGAGGCCGCGGCCCCACGATCGACATGTCTCCTTTCAACACGTTGATCAATTGCGGCAGCTCGTCGATCGATGCCCGGCGGATGAATCGGCCGACCCTCGTCACACGCGGATCATTCTTCATCTTGAAGGTGATCCCCTGCGCCTTATCATTCTGAGCCAGCAGCTCCGCCAGCTTCGCCTCCGCATTCACGCACATCGACCGGAACTTCAGCATGCCAAACTCGCGTCCCATAAACCCAATCCGGGTCTGCCGAAAAAACACCGGACCTCCGTCGATCCTCACAAGCACCGCAATGACCACGAAGAGCGGCGCGCTGATCAACAGGGCCACAAGAGCGATCACAAGGTCCAAAGTCCGCTTGGTGATTTTCGCTCCGTGAACAACCGTCATCCAGGCCCAGCGCCGAACAGTCAGCATGGCCTGCAACCGCCACCGCCCAAGGCGCGTCTGCGCGGCAAGTAGCCGGCGGATCTGATCTTGTTGTTGGGTGTGAATGTCGTTCATGACATCCACAGTCTACCGGATCTTCGTCCGCTGTAACTCCCCCCAACTGAGGGAAACTAGTTTGACCTCACACGCTCAAACATCTTCTCCAAATCCTCAATGTAAGTCGGAAAATCGTAGCGCTCACTCACAAACTCAAACCCATTCTCCCCCAGTCGTTTCGCCTTCTCCTTGTCCTGAAGCAGCTCGTCCAGTCGTTGGGCAAAAACATCCCGATCCATCCACGGCACCAGGTAGCCATTGAACCCGTCCTTCAGCCAATCCTTGATCCCTCCCGCATCAAAACCCACCACCGGCAGCGCATAACGCATCACCTCCAGGCCAATCGTCGCAATCGGCTCCGGCCAAAGACTGCTCAGCGCCACCACGCTGCATTCCCGATAGTATCCCTTCAGCTCCTCCTGCGGAATGAACCCCTTGAAATGCACCCGGCCATCCAGACCCAGCTTCCGGCTCAGCTCCTCGCAATACGCCTTGTGATTGCCGTCACCCAAAATGATGCACTCAAACGGACTCTTCACTTTCGCCAGTGACTCCAGCAAAACATCCACCCCCTTGCCACGAATGATTTGACCGGCATACAGGATCAAATTCCGATCGCTAAAACTGCTCCGCAAATCCGGATCCCCCATCCGCGGCACCGGCGCGTGAATCTCGATGCGCTCTGGATCAAACCCATTCTTGAGCAACTCATCACGCATGTACTCCGTCACCACCACCATCCGCTTGAACTCCTGATTCAGCGCGATCTCCCGCTTCTTCGCCGTGTAGCTCACCCACTTTAACGGAAAGCCGCCACTATTGTTTTTGACCACGCTAGCAAGACAGGGAAAAACACAGGCCGGCCCTGCCGCGCGCGTGCAGATCTCCCGCGTGAAGTAGTTGTACTTGTAACTCCTCATGCAGTAAATGTCGTGATCATGCACCATCCGAACCAGTGGCCGCCCACTGTCAACCAGCGCCTGAATCACCCGCAAATCCGCCATCTTATGAACATAAACCACATCCGGCTCAAACTCCCTGAGTGCCGCTTTCGTGGCCTCACCTGGTTCGGCTGCCTCCAGTGAAAATCGTGAAGAAAACACGGCATTCCATCCCTCCTCATTCTTGCCGGTCCCTGGCCCGTGCAGAATGCCAATCTCATGGCCACGCTTGCCAATCTCCTGCGCCGTGATGAAAGCATTCGCCTCAGCTCCTGCAAGAGCGCCAAAGCGCTCATGAACATAGAGTAACTTCATATCTCAGTTTTCTTCAGTTGTTGTAGCTCGGCCTTCAAAACGCTCTCCGCTGCCTCAAACGCCTCAAACAAGTCGGTCGCTAATGGTGTTTGGCCCGGGGTGATGTTCAGGTCCGCTAGCTGCTCCAACTCGCGGCAAAGCTGGCTGATTCGGTTCAGGCCAAAAAGCGAGCTGCTGCCCTTCAAGGAGTGCGCCACCCGCTTCAGCGTCACCTGATCCAAGCCTCCGGCCAGCATCTTCAGCTCCTCAAGCCGCACCGGTGTGTCCACCAACCAGCTTTCAATCAACTCCGCCGCCGATTCGTTGCTCAGTTCATCAGCCAGCTGCCGGATCGACTGCAGCGCCTCATGACTCTCCTGCTCGGTCCAAAACGGCCGTCCTCCTCCCATCTCCTCTGATGCCAGCTCGCGCACCTGGCTCAGGGCTTCGATCAGCGACGCCGAACGCAATGGCTTCGCCAGATAGTCGTCCATCCCTACATTCAAACAGCGCTCCCTCTCGCCCGACATCGCGTTCGCTGTCATGGCAATGATCCTTGCTCTCGGACGCGTCCAGGTGGGCGAGGCTTCCAGCTCCCGGATCGCCCTCGTCGCCTCATAACCATCCATCACCGGCATGTGGCAGTCCATCAAGATCCCGTCATACACGCCGCTCGAAAAACGGTCCAGCGCCTCGCTGCCATCTTGCGCCAGTTCGGCCTGGTAGCCCAGTTTCTCTAGCAACAGGATCGCAAGCCTCGAATTGACCTCATTGTCCTCCACGATCAAAAGCCGGGGCAGCGCTTCCTTCTGCGCAGATACCTTCGGCGCTCGTACCTTTGTTTCCGAATCCGTTGGCTTTTGCCCCAGTTGTCGAATGGCCGTTCGCAATTGCAACCTCCGCAACGGCTTCGCCAGATACGCATCCACCTTCCCGAGCGACGTCCGCTCCCGGGCGCTGTCCGTCAGTTGCCCCATCACGATCACTCGCGGCCGCCGCCTTTCCCGCTCCAAATCCGCCATGACCTCAATCGTTCGATCCCGAAACAATCGGCGGTCAACCACAACCACATCCCAAAGCTGTTGCCGATCTCGCAAGGTCGCGACCAAGGACGCCTCGCTCTCCACCATCACCGGCTTATGAACCAACCCCTGCAGCGCCTCCCGCGCCGACCTCAATGACAGCGGCACATCATCCGCCACCAGCACCCGGTAATCCCTCACCTCCTCAGGCCATAGCGCTTGGCTGTCCGTCGACGCCCGCGCCAGCCACATCGGCAGCTCAAACGAAAAACGCGACCCCGCGTGTCGCTCGCTCTCCACAGAAATGCTGCCCCCCATCAGCTCAACCAGGCGCTTGCTGATCACCAACCCAAGCCCCGTCCCGCCGTATCGCCGCGTGGTCGAGCCATCCACTTGCGTGAATGGATTGAAAAGCTGCTTCTGCTGCTCAGGTGTCATCCCAATCCCCGTATCCTCCACCACAAACTCTAAAAACGGGGACCCCTCGCCCATCCTCAGACTTCGGCTTACCAGCACGTTGATCTCACCCTCGTCCGTGAACTTGATCGCATTGCCCAGCAGATTCAAAAGAATTTGCCGCAGCCGCCCCGGATCGCCTTTCAAGCTCAACGGCACATCATGCTCAATCATCACATTGAGCTCCAACCCCTTCGCCTGCGACTTGTGCGCCAGCAAATCCACCACCCCATCAATCACCGAATCCACCGAGAAAGCCTCCTCCACCAAATCCAAACGCCGCGCCTCAATCTTCGAGAAGTCGAGAATATCCTCAATGATCGTCATCAGTGCCTCCCCGCTGTTGCGCACGGCTTCCGCCATCTCGCGCTGCGCAGGGTCCACTTTCGACTCCAGTAAAAGTGATGACATGCCGATGATGCCATTCATCGGGGTGCGAATCTCATGACTCATCGTGGCCAGGAAATCGCTCTTGGCGCGGTTAGCAGCCTCCGCTTGTTCCTTGGCTTCCAAAAGGTTCCTTTCGGCAATCTTACGATCGGTGATGTCGTAGGCGATGCCAACATAGCCCGTGATTTGGTCTTTATCATCAGCGAGTGAGGTCACTGACAGCATCACCGGAAACCGCTCGCCATTTTTTCGAACATATGTCCACTCGCGCTCATCAGGCTGACCCAGTTTTGCCTTCGCTATAAAGGCGTCAAATCCCACAGCAACAGGAACACCAAGCTCAATGGATAGCTCATAAGCCCGATCCGCTATCTCCTCCTGGTCATGAAGAATTCCGAGTGTGTTTAGGCCGATCACCTCATCGGCTCGGTAGCCAAGCAGCCGCTCGGCTGTGTTGTTGAAGGTACGGATGAGTCCATTTGGATCCGTCGAGATGATGGCGTAGTTGGCGCCTTGGAGAATCGCTCTTTGCAGCGAACTTGTTTGGTGCAGGCTTTGCTCCGCATTCAGACGAATCATGAACTGCCCCAGCTGATTGCCAATGCCCGTCATTGTTTCCAGCAAATCCTCGTCCGGGTTCTCGATGCGGTTGCTGAAAAACTCAATGACTCCGAGGACCTTGCCTTGACTGAGGATCGGAAAAGCGAGGGCGCCGAGCAAATGACACTCCGCAGCTTGGGTAGCGCGAAGAAAGTCTGCTTCGTTTGCCACATCGGGCACCCAAAGGCTTTGTTTGGTGGACCAAACCCTCCCGGGGAGCCCTACACCTCGCCCAAAAGAGATGGTCTGACTTACCTCGACAAAGGACTCCATCGCTGTGGATGGATCATGCCAGAGATCAAACAACTTGAGGCAATCCCCCGTTTCATCACGCATCCATAAAGCGCCAAAAACCCAGTCCAGACTGGTGCAGATGGTCTGAATGATACGGACGCCGCCTCTTCGGATTGAGTCCGAGTCCTCCAGAATCGATGACACAGAAAGCTGCATCGCATTCTTCCGTTCATTGCGTCGGCGTTTGGTGATGTCCTCCTCAATCGCTATGAAGTTGGTCAGTTTTCCTGATTCATTGAGGACCGGTTGCACCTCCAATGAGATCCAATAGGGCGACCCGTTCTTGTGGTAATTGAGCACATAAGCATTGAAGCTGCTTCCGTTGCGAATCCGATTGCGCATGAACTCGACCGTCTTGGGATCGGTTTCCGGCCCCTGCAAAAAACTCCCTGGCGTCCGGCCCACTGCCTCCTTTAGAGTGTACCCAGTTAAACGGACAAAGCCATCGTTCACCCACTCGATGAGACCCTCCGCATCGGTCACGACGACAGCATTGTCCGTGCGCGCGGCCACCAGCGCTAGCTTGCGGGCCTCAGCCTCCTGAACTCGCAATCTCGCCTGCTGAGCCGTCAGACGCTCCATGAGCTTCTTCAAGTCGTCGTTAGCCATTTGCTGCGTTTGGAGCAACTGAAGCAAATCCAGCGCCTGGTCATGAATGGCAAAGTCAGCGAAGGTTAAACCTAACTCCTCCATTTGCGCAGTGTCCTGCAGCCACGGCGATGCCAGCATCACGGTAACGCCTTGTTCGGCAAGTTGAAGCACTTGACCACGAAACTTGGCGCCAGTTCCCAGATGTTTGAACAGCAAAAGGTGCTCAACGTGTGCTTGGAAGTAGTCGACCGAGATCCCGCCGTGAGGCCTGATCATCGTGAACAACTCAGTTATGGATTCGCCTTCGACAACGTCACCACAGATTTTGGCGATGGATGCCCCGCGTCTGGTGACTTTGAGGTCGGTATCCCACGCAAAAAAGAACGGAAATACCCGTTCGAATGAATCGGCGGGCAACCCAGTAGGAATCGAGGGTGAACACCCGGTGCTCATCAGATGGGATTTTCCCATTTCACATCAAAAACATCGTGCTCTGCGCCTGCTGCTCTCGTTTCTGTGGCGATCGCCGTGGCGGGAGTGTTGTAGAGTTTGCCCAGGCCCTGCACCAGACCAATCACAAAAGTCGTCAGCCCCGGGCGATGGGTGAAGTAGTGGAGCTTTAAAGAGGTCTCAGTAATGTCTGTGCACTCGAACCTTGGGGGTTGCAGATTCGGGAAGATCATCGCCACACGCGTGTGGAAATTGGGCAGATTGACGAGGAACTCCTTCAGTGACTTTCCGTTCGACTTCATCATCGGACCATAACTGTGAGTGGCCGTTTTCAGAACCCAATGTTCGCCGAATGCGATTAGGATCTGCTCGGCCGGAAGCCCTAGCACCTCAGATGCCGCGCCCACAAGGGTATAGGTCATCTCGTCGGGATAACCCTCATTGCTAATGAAGGCATCGACGTCCACGCCAGCCTTCAGCTTGATGGCTTCCCATTTGTCCTCCCCGAAGTTGGTGACGACCAGTTCCTCTATCGCTTTGTTGACGAGTCCGTACATAAGACTCCGAATCTCCTCCTTTTCTGCCAGTTTGGCAAGATCGGTTGCGGTCCTCCAATTGGGGGGGATCGCCTCTCAAAGGCCCTCACCTGTGGGGGTAGCCGCCCGACAGCCTTCGGCGAGTGTGTCTCTTCTCATGAGCTCCACCATCATCCATGTCCCACGGCGCTTCGTCTCCCATGAATGGGGCGGCACCGAGACGGTCATCACCGAGATTTCCCGCCAGCAGCAGCGGGCGGGCTTCTCACCCAAGATCGTGACCTCCATGGCCCTCGCTCATCATCCCAGCGAGACCATCCACGGCATTCCCGTCCAGCGTCATCGCTACTGCTACCCGTTTTGGGGCCTCAACACCGCGGACAAAGCCGCCCTCGACAAAAAAGGCGGCAACCTGCTCTCCCTCCCCCTCTTCGGTGCGATGCTTCGCGAGCCCAACGTCCGCCTGTTCCATGCCCACTCCTTGAAGCGACTCGGCGGGTCCGTCGCCACGGCTGCGCGCCTCAAAAACAAACCCTTCATCGTCTCTCTCCATGGCGGCGTCTTTGACGTTCCCAGCACCGAACTCGGAACCATGACCCGACCCATCCAGGGCAAATTGGAGTGGGGCCGTGTCTTCGGTGCTCTTTTCCGCTCTCGCCGCATCCTGGAAGAAGCGCACATGGTCATCTGCGTCGGGCAAAGTGAGCTCGATGCGGCCAAAAAGCACCTCACCCATGATCGCATCGCCTACCTGCCAAACGGGGTCGATACCCGAAAGTTCAGCCAGGGAAACGGTCCCAACTTCCGCGCCCAGCACGGCATCCCTCAGGACGCTTTTGTCGTCCTCAACATCAGCCGCATCGATTCCCAAAAAAACCAGCACGTCCTCGTCGAAGCCTTCGCTGCCTTTCATGCCCGCAATCCCCAAGCTCGCCTCGTCCTCATCGGTCCCGAAACACAACCCGACTACACCAACCGGGTGCGCGCCACCATCACCGCCCACCATCTCCAACACGCCGTCCATCTCCTCCCGGGAATGCAAAACGATGACCCCAGTCTGCTCGATGCCTTTCACGCCTGCGATACCTTCGTGCTCCCCAGCATGCACGAGCCCTTCGGCATCGTCGCCCTCGAAGCCTGGAGCGCTGGCAAACCGGTCATCGCAAGTCACATCGGCGGCTTGAAACACCTCATTCGAGATGAAGACACCGGCTTGTTCTTCGATGTCGAAAGCAGCAACGCGGTAGAGCACCTCACCCATCAACTCCAACGCTTGAGTGAGAGCCCCACTCTCCGCCATCATCTCGCCACCCAGGGCAACCAAGAGGCCACCTCCCACTACGACTGGCAGCGCATTCACCTCCTTCAGGAAGACCTCTACCAGCAAGCCGAAGCGCACCATCGCAGCGCGCACTCAAAGCGACCCACCCGCTCCCCTTCAAATCTCGCCCCCTTGAAACGCCCAGCCCACCCATGACCGCCAACTTCAGACGCACCCTCGTGCGCAACGCCATCTCCAACTACGTCCGCACCGCCGTCGCGATGGTCGTCGGCTTGGTCACCTTCCGCCTGCTCTACCAGCACTTCAATCAAGAGGAATTTGTCTTCTGGTCGTTGCTTTGGAGCCTCTTCGGCTACGGCATCCTCCTTGATTTCGGATTCGGTTTTGCCGCCCAAAAAAAAGTCGCTGAACTGTCTGTCAAGCAGGACTGGGCGGAAATGAGTCGGGTGCTTTCATCCATTCTTGTTTTCTATGTCGGTATCGCTGTGGTGGTGGCGCTCAGCGTCTTGTTCGCCTCGCCCTGGTTGATCCAATGGTTTGGCGTCTCGACTGATCGATCGGAGGAGTTTCGCTTGGTGATGGTCGTCTTCTTTGTGGGTATTGGGCTCTCGTTTCCGATGGGAATCTTCCCTGAGATTCTCCGCGGCCAGCAGCGGATCAGCCTCGCAAACAATATCATCTCACTCGCCATTCTGTCCCGCCTCATCCTGATCATTCTCGCTATCTGGCTGGATTGGAGCTTCCTCGCCATCATGCTCATCGCTCTCGGGTCCTCCTTGGCCCCTGATGCAATCGCAGGCCTTTTTGCGCTGCAAAAACTTCCCCACGTTCGACTCCATCCTTCCTTGTTTGATTACAGTTCAATGGGCGACACGGCCAAATTCTCCGTCTTTGCCTATCTCTGCACCGCCTCAAATCTGGTACTAGCAAAGACGGATCTGCTCGTCATCACGACGACACTTGGCGTCGCTGCGATCGCTCTCTATCAGGCTGGAGCGAAGATTGGGGAAGTGTTCCGCGACTTCACCAAGCAAGTCCAAGACACCCTTTCTCCTGCCGCCGCCCACTTACATGCCGATGGCAATCAATGTGCCCTTCGTGAGCTTCTTGTTCAAGGAACGCGTTGGAGCGTCATGATCTCAACGCCGCTCTATGTGCTTTGTGTTTTTTACCTTGAGGAACTGCTTCAGTTGCTCACGGGAGATTCCGCGCTCAGCCAGGAAACGTGGCTCGTGGGGCAGGTCTTGTTGTTTTGGTATTACACCACCATCCACACCCATAGCGTATCAAAGCGAGTGCTTATAATGACCGGACATGAGCGGCGACTCATGCGGCTCAGCGTCGGAGAAGCCTTTGCAAATCTCGTGATCAGCATCGGACTCGTTCTGTATTGGAAGAACGTCACGGCTGTTGCGCTAGGTTCATTGATTCCAACGCTATGGATTGGCTGGGTGCACCTTTGGCCATGGATGGCGCGTGAGTCTGGTGAGACCGTTTACAGTCTCCTTCAAAGCGCAGTTCTCCCGGCATGGATGGCTACACTCCCCGCTCTTGCCGCCCTTATCGGCCTAAAGACGATCGTCCTGGCGCCTTTGGAGAATGCCACCGCGGCGATGTTTATTGAAGGTGCGCTCGCCGGGACGATCGCCCTTATTGGAGTTTGGTTTTTCGGGCTGAAGAGACACGAACGTTCGTGCCTTGCAGCCAAGTTTCGGCGCCCCCCTCAACCCGCCGCCCAACCCATATGAAAGAGCCGCTAGTAAGTATTATCATGCGCAGCTACAATGAGGCGTGGGCTCTCAAGGAGACCCTGCCGGCGCTCGCTGCCCAAGATTACAAAAGGTGGGAACTCATCGTCATCGACAGTGGCAGCACCGATGGCTCCCAGGACCTCATTCGCTCCGCAAATCCAGCCCACTTCATCCAAATCACCCCCCAGGAATACAATCCAAGCCGTGTCATGAATCACGGCATGAGACTCGCTCAGTCGGAAATCTGCATCTTCCTCAATGCCGACGCCACCCCACAAGGAAACCACTGGCTTAGACCTCTCGTCGAAACCCTGATGGATCAAAAAGTCGCCGCCTGCTTCAGCCGCCAAGTCCCCCGGCCCGACTGTCAGGCCGTCTTCGCCTGCGACTACGACCGCTGCTTCGGCCCCCAACGCGAATCCGCGCATTGGGATCACTTCTTCAGCATGGTCAGCAGCGGCCTGAGAAAGCCAGTCTGGCAGCAAAGAGGCTTCCGCGAGGACCTCCAATATGCTGAGGATGATGACTACACCAGGTGGTGCAAGGCCAGTGGCTACGAGGTCCTCTACGTCCCCGATTCTATCGCCATGCACAGTCACAACTACACACCGGAGCAAAGCTACAAGCGCGCTCTAGGCGATGCCGTCGCCATTGCAAAAGCAACCTGCGCGCAGCCCAAAAACTGGCTCAGAGCGGTCGCCTTAGGGTGGCTTAATGATGTCCGGCATGATTTCCGCTTCTGCCTTGCCAATGGCCGCATGAGCGAGCTCCTTCACGCCGCCCAAATCCGCTACCAACAACGCTGCGGTAAATGGCACGGCACCCTCACCGCCCGCTAATCCGCCGCAGGTCTGCACTTCAACGCCCCCCGAAGCTCGGCGGGCTTTAAGGGAGACTCCAGCGCCACATCAATCCCCTCGGAGCTACCCTGTCCCGGCTCCCTATTGATGACGATTCGCCGCGCTCCCCGCGCAGCCTTTAGCACCAAATCCATATTCAAATCTCTGGTCTCGGTGGCGTCAACGACAACCGCTTGAAACGACTGATCACGCAGCGCGTCCAGCCACTCAGTCAAGCTCGCCACCACCTGGGGATGACACCCTCCCTTCTCAATCACCCGCGTCACCAGCAGACGCGTCATGCTGTCCTGACTCCACACCAACACCTTCCCGCCTCCCGATACCACAATCGCGTCGATTGGCAGAACCACATTGAAAACAGACCCCTCACCCAGCTCGGACTCCACCTTCAATTCCCCTCTCATCCCGTCACAAAGACGCTTGCAGATCGCCAACCCAATTCCCGAGCCCCCTTGCCGGCGCGTCGTCGATCGATCAGCCTGCGAAAATGGTTCAAACAGCGCCTCCATTTGCTCCCTGCTCATGCCGATGCCCGTATCCGCCAAGGTCAGATCCAGCCTCGCCTCATTCTCCGCCGTCTTCCTGGTCCTGGCTTTCAAGGTAATCGATCCCTCGTTCGTGAATCGGATCGCGTTGGAAAGAAGCTGTCGTAACACTTGCCGCAAGTGAGTCGGATCGCCCAAAAAGGGCTGCTGTGCTGAGGGATCAATCTCCACCTCAAAGCGCAATTCCTTCGCTTCCAATTCCGCATCAAACTGCGCCCGCAAAGCTTCGGTGATGGACTTCAAATCGACCGGCACTCGCTGCACCTTGAAGTCGCCCACGTCCAATTGGGAGAATTCCAGAATGTCTGTGATCTTATCCAACAAGACCTCGCCGGAACTCTGAACCGTGGCGACAAAAGACTGTTGTTGTTCCGTTAATCTCGTGTCCTTGAGGAGTTCGGTCATCCCCAACACCGCATTCATCGGGGTGCGAAGTTCATGACTCATGGCCGCCAAAAAGTCTGACTTCGCCCGCTCAGCCGCCAGCGCCGCGTCACTCGCTTTCACCAGTTGGCTCACCGACCGCTGAAGCCTTCGGTGATAAGCCGCCACGCCGATTCCAGCCAGCAGCGAAAGCGCTAGCGCCGCCACGGCGCTTAGCACCGCTACACTTCGCACCCCCGAAAGCTGGAGCTCAAACTCCTTCAGTTCAATGTCAACACCCGCGACACCCACCAGCCTTTGATGAGCATCAAGGATCGGCGCGTAGCCGCTTAAAAACGTCCCCCAACGATCCTCATAAGGGGTCTGATCCACTCTCGCGACTCCAGTTCTGAACACCTCGCGCAGCGTGCCACTCGGCGTCTCATAGTGCTCCATGATGTGCGCCTTGTCGTCTCTTCCATCTTGGTCCAGGTCCCCGCTGGGGGTGGTATCGAGTACAAATCGGATCTCATCCCCTTTCACCGTGCAGGTATAGACAAACTTGATCATCAAGCCCGGATCAAGCGCCATCTTCATCCGCTCCAATCGGTCGATCTCTGTCTGATAGGCCGCAGAGCTTTCCTGTTTCGGATGTCCAAAAGTTTGATGAACCTCGGCATCCACCCCTTGAGCAAGCACCCGCGCCGCACCTAGCAATTGCTTCTGAATCGATTCCGCGAGGATCGTGCTCGCCCGATTGTACACGTTCCAAATGGTGCCCAACATCGGCAGAACGAAGAGCACAAACGTCGCCGCGCCCACCACTCGCGGCCCCCAGCCCAACCAAAGGCTTTTGGCGACTTGGCTGGGGGTCGGTGAGGATTCCAAAGGTAAGGCTGTTTTTAAAGACGGCATGAAAGTCCACTAAGCTAACTCTGAAAGCAAAGTTAACGACTTAAACCTTCCCCCCGCAATTGGGGGGATCGCTCCATTTACCCTCGGTTGCGGGGACTGACTCGTTGGCTGCGTCATCCTAAACTCGTCTCAACTAGGCAACGTATGCGCATCCTCGTCCTCACCAACATCTACCCTCCCCACTATGTCGGCGGTAACCAACTCCGCTGTCGAGACATCACCGAGGCTCTCAAGGAACGCTGCCACGCCGAACTGTTTCAACAAGGCCTGAACGCTCTCACCTATCAGGCAGGTGATCCTATCCAACTCGCTGAAAACATCGCCACACTCGCCGCCAATCCCCGCCTGCGCAAAGACATCGCTCTCCAAGGCCAGCAACTCGTGCAGACCCAGTTCCACCTCTCCACCATCGTCTCCCAGGTCGAAAACTATCTCGAGGAAACCCTCCAAATCTGGCAGCCCTCCCACCTGCCTCATTATCTCGCCGCATGAAA
>Ga0164293_10001355_pt1 | contig 20328 bp, 15 predicted proteins | sample GEODES118metaG_FD_111487 | JGI IMG/M metagenome (GOLD analysis project Ga0164293, IMG submission 111487) | Eutrophic lake water microbial communities from Lake Mendota, Wisconsin, USA - GEODES118 metaG | ecosystem: Environmental > Aquatic > Freshwater > Lake | place: USA: Lake Mendota...
GATGCCGGCGGTCTGGCTGAAGATGTCTTTCACCACCTCGGTGCCGGCCTCGATCCACTGGCCGTCCTCGATCATCAACAGGGAGATGTCCTTGTTGATCTCGTGGGTTTCCTGCGGGATCCACAGCAGGGTGCCGCCCTTGCTCACCTCGTAGCCGTTCTTGGCGCTGCGCGCCTTCTTGATCGACAGGCCCGGGGCGTACTTCACCAGGCCACCGGTCTGGGTGCGGAAGCGGTCGTCGGCCAGCTCGGCGATCACCTCGCCGTTGCCGATCTTGCTGCCCGGAGCGGTATGGAGGCGGTAGCGGATGCTGTCTTTGCCCTCCAGGTGCCAGATCTCACCGGAGTGGGTGGATTCACCCACCAACTTGCAGTCCTTGAGGGTGAGGCTCGCAGTCACGATCTGCACTTCGCGCGAGTCGCCGGCGCTCTCGCGCAGGCGCACGGCACCGCCGTACTCGCTCACCAGGCGGCTCTCAGCCAGCACCTCACCGGTGGTGACGGCCTTGTTGCCCTTCACCACAGGCAGGGCATTGGGCGGCAGGTTGTACACGTCGCCGGCGAACACCCACATGCGGCCGAGGCGGGTGGCCTTGTGGGTGATGTTGCCCTGGCGGTCAGTCACCTCCTTGGGCTGGATGCCATCCTCGTAGCGCACCTGGCCAGCCAGGTCACAGATCACGTCCTTGGTGGCCTTCTCCACGCTCTTCTTCACGGCGGCGCCGGAAGAGATCTGGGCCAGCATCGTGTCGGCCGGGGCATGCTGGCCGTCGGTCACGAACAGGATCGAACCGGTGGTGATGTCGAGCTTCTGGAGCTTGCCCTTGCCACTTGGCTTCACCGTGAGGGTGAAGTCGGTCTCGGCGATCTGGGCGTCCACACCGTGGGGGGTGCGGAAGGGGCGCACGCGCGCCTTGGCACCGAATTCGATCGAGCCTTCTTCCAGTGAGCGCACCACACCGGTTTCGGCGGTGGACACACCGCCGGTGTGGAACGTGCGCATGGTGAGCTGGGTGCCGGGCTCACCGATCGACTGGGCCGCCACAATGCCGACGGCCTCGCCCAGGTCGACCAGCTGGTTGTGGGCCAGGGCCCAGCCGTAGCACTTGCGGCACACCGAACGGTTGGCCTCGCAGGTGAGCGGGGAGCGCACCTTCACAGTTTTCACGCCGGCGGCCTCAATCCGGCGGGTGATCTCGGCGTCGATCTCGCCGTTGCGGTCAACGATCACGGCGCCGTCGGCGTCAGTCACCGCCTCGGCGGCCAGTCGGCCCACCAGCTTGGCGGCGAAGCGACCCTTCTCATCGGCGTCGATCGGAATGCTGCGGGTGGTGCCGCAGTCGTCCTCACGCACGATCACGTCCTGGGCCACGTCCACCAGTCGGCGGGTGAGATAACCCGAGTCGGCGGTGCGCAGGGCGGTATCCACCAGACCCTTGCGGGCGCCGTAGGAGGAGATCACGTATTCCGTGACCGTGAGGCCCTCGCGGAAGTTGGTGCGGATCGGCAGGTCGATGATCTCGCCCTGGGGGTTGGCCATCAGGCCGCGCATGCCCACCAGCTGGCGCACCTGGGACATGTTGCCCCTGGCGCCCGAGTTGGCCATCATCCACACCGAATTAAGCGGGTCGTTCTCGTTGAAGTTGCGGCGCACCGCCGCCACGAGACGCTCATTGGTTTCGGTCCAGGTGTCGATCACCTTGGTGTGGCGCTCCACCTCGGTGATCTCGCCGAGCCGGTAGCGCTCCTCGGTTTCCGTGATCTGCTCCTCCGCTTCCGCCAGCAGGGCCGCCTTGTCACCAGGGATGCGCAGATCGTCCACCGAGATCGACACAGCCGCCTGAGTGGCGTAATGGAAACCCAGGTCTTTCAGCTCGTCGGCCATGGCAGCCGTGGCGGCGGTGCCGTGGTGCTTGTAGGCCCAGGCCACCAGGTTGCGCAGGGCTTTCTTGTCGATCACGCGGTTGCGGAACGGAGGCGCCTGGCGGCTGAGGGCGCCGGCCACGGGGGCCTGCACCTCAGGGGTGATCTCGGCAGCCTTCTTGCTGCTCTTCTTGCTGGACTTCTTGGCGGGGGTGGCGGTCATGGCGATGGCTGCGGAAACGACGGAATGGGGAATTGGCGTTCTGCCGGATCAGGCGGCAGCCACGGCGTCGATGATCGTGTGATTGATCACCACCCGGCCCACGGTGGTGAGCAGGTAGCGGCTGATCAGGGCGCCGTCTTCATCGAAGCGGTCGCGGCGGTACTTCCACTGCTCGATGCGGGTGCCATCACTGAGGGTCTCCTCTTTCATGGGTGACCTGTCCTCGTCATCGCACTCCACTTCGCCGTTGAAGCGCACCCAGACCCAGTTGTGCAGGCCGATGTGCTTCTCCTCGAAGGCGTCGATCACATCGTCGAGGCCGGCGAAGGTGCGGGCTCGATCGCCGAACTCCGGCTTACTGCCACCGGGCTGTTCGGCGGTGAGGTAATAGGCGCCGAGCACCATGTCCTGCGACGGCGTGATGATCGGCTCGCCGGTGGCCGGCGAGAGGATGTTGTTGCTGGCCAGCATCAGCATCCGCGCCTCGGTCTGGGCCTCGATCGCCAGCGGCACGTGCACGGCCATCTGGTCACCGTCGAAGTCGGCGTTGAAGGCCGGACACACCAGCGGGTGCAGCTGGATGGCGCGGCCATCCACCAGCTTGGGCTCAAAGGCCTGGATGCCAAGGCGGTGCAGCGTCGGGGCGCGGTTGAGCAGGATCGGGTGTCCTTCGATCACCTCCTGCAGCACCTGCATCACCTCATCGTCGGCGCGCTGGATCAGCTTCTTGGCGGCCTTGATGTTGTTGACGATGTTCTGGCGGATCAGGCGATGGATGACGAATGGCTGGAACAGCTCAATCGCCATCTCCTTGGGAAGGCCGCACTGATGCATCTTCAGCTTGGGACCCACCACGATCACGGAACGACCGGAGTAGTCGACCCGCTTGCCGAGCAGGTTCTGACGGAAGCGGCCCTGCTTGCCCTCAATGATGTCGCTGAGCGACTTCAGCGCCCGGTTGTTGGCACCCACCACGGTGCGGCCGCGGCGACCGTTGTCGATCAGGGCGTCGACGGCCTCCTGCAGCATGCGCTTCTCATTGCGCACGATGATCTCAGGGGCCAGGATCTCCTGCAACCGCGCCAGGCGGTTGTTGCGGTTGATCACCCGGCGGTAGAGGTCGTTGAGGTCGCTGGTGGCGAAGCGACCGCCATCGAGCTGCACCATCGGGCGCAGATCGGGCGGGATCACCGGGATCACATCCAGCACCATCCACTCGGGCCGGGCGCCGGTGGCGATGAAGTTGTCGATCACGCGCAGGCGCTTGATCAGTTTGGCCCGCTTCTGACCCTTGCTGGCGGCGATCTCCTCGCGGAGCTGCTCGGCGGTTTCGGTGAGGTCGAGGTCTTCGAGCAGTTGCTTGAGGGCCTCAGCACCGATACCCACCACCGGCTCGTTTTCGATGGTGGAGTCTTCGGCGTAGATCTCGTCTTCGATCTCCAGCCACTCATCTTCGGTGAGCAGCTGCTTATAGGTGAGCGACTGGTGATCGCCCGGGTCGAGCACCACGTAGCAGTTGAAATACACGATCTGCTCCACATCCCGCAGAGGCATGTCGAGCAGGATCGCCACGTAGCTGGGAATGCCCTTCAGATACCACACATGGCTCACCGGGGCAGCGAGCTTGATGAAGCCCATGCGATGCCGACGCACCCGGCTCTCGGTGACCTCCACACCACAGCGCTCACACACGATGCCGCGGTGGCGCACCCGCTTGTATTTGCCGCAGTGGCACTCCCAGTCTTTCGACGGGCCAAAGATCTTCTCGCAGAACAGGCCGTCCATCTCCGGCTTGAGCGTGCGGTAGTTGATCGTTTCGGGCTTGGTGACCTCACCAACCACCTGGCCGTTGGGCAGCGTGCGCTGGCCCCACTGCATGATCCGCTCGGGTGAAGCGAGCGTGATCTTCACGTAGTCGAAGTGGTTCTCGGTGCGGAGGTTGCTGTTGGACATGGAGAGAAGGGCGCGCGGAGATCGAGAGAGGAACGGAGTGCACGGCGACGCCCACAGGGCGTTGCGCGATCAATCAGCGATCAGTCGTCGTCGTAGTCCGCGACGCCGAGGGATTCATAGGTGGGCCGACTGGGGGTGCTGCGACGGGGATTAACGTCTTGCATGAGATCCACCTCTTCGCCGGAATCGGTGTAGACGGCGATGTCGAGGCCCAGCGACTGCAGCTCGCGCATCAGCACCTTGAACGACTCGGGGGTGCCGGGGCGGGGGATGGGCTTGCCCTTGACGATGGCGTTGAGTGCCTCGTTGCGGCCCTGCATGTCGTCGGACTTGACGGTGAGCAGCTCCTGCAGGGTGTAGGCGGCGCCGTAGGCCTCCAGGGCCCACACCTCCATCTCACCCAGACGCTGGCCGCCCTGCTGGGCCTTGCCACCGAGGGGCTGCTGCGTGACCAGCGAGTAGGGGCCGGTGGAGCGGGCGTGGATCTTGTCGTCGACCAGGTGCACGAGCTTGAGAATGTGGGCGTAGCCCACGGTCACCGGCTGGTCGAAGGGTTCGCCGCTACGGCCGTCGATCAGCTGGATCTTGCCGGGATTCTCGGGGTCGTAGACCCAGTCCTTGCCGGGCTGGCTCTTGGCGGCTTCGAGGAAGGCCTGCACGGTCTGCTTGCTCTTCTCGGGACCGTGCATCTCATCGAACGGCACCACCTTGACGCGACAGTCGAGGTGGGAGGCCGCCCAGCCCATCAGGCACTCGAACACCTGGCCCACGTTCATACGGCTCGGCACACCCAGGGGATTGAGCACGATGTCGATCGGCGTGCCATCGGGCAGGTAGGGCATGTCCTCACGGGGGAGGATGCGGCTGATGATGCCCTTGTTGCCGTGGCGGCCGGCCATCTTGTCGCCCACCTGGATCTTGCGGCGCTGGGCCACATACACCCGCACCACCATGTTCGCGCCCGGCGGCAGTTCATCGCCCTGCTCCCGGGTGTAGATGCGCACATCCACCACTCGGCCCCGCTCGGTGCTGGGTACGCGCAGCGAGTTGTCGCGCACATCGCGGGCCTTCTCACCGAAGATGGCGCGCAGCAGCTTCTCTTCTGGTGGCTGGTCGGATTCGCCCTTGGGCGTCACCTTGCCTACCAGGATGTCACCGCTCTCCACATAGGCACCGATACGGATGATGCCCATCTCGTCGAGGTTGCCCAGGCTCTCTTCCGCCACGTTGGGGATCTCGCGGGTGATCTCCTCTGGGCCGAGCTTGGTCTGGCGGGCCTCGATCTCGTACTTCTCGATGTGCACCGAGGTGTAGAGATCGTCGGTCACAAGGCGCTCACTCACCAGAATGGCGTCCTCATAGTTGTAGCCCTCCCAGGGCATGTAGGCGATCAGCACGTTCTGACCCAGGGCGATCTCGCCGCCCTCACAGGCCGAGCCGTTGGCCAGCACCTGGCCGGCGATCACCCGGTCGCCCTGCTTCACGATCGGGCGTTGGTTCAGGCAGGTGTCCTGGTTGGAGCGCTGGTACTTCTGCAGGTAGTGAGCGTGGTCTGTGCCCTCGTCGTCGCGGATCACGATCGCGGTGGCATCCACGAAGGTGACGGTGCCATTCACCCGGGTGATCGGCACCATGCCGGAGTCGCGAGCCACCTGGGTTTCCAGGCCGGTGCCCACCAAGGGGCGCTCGGGACGGAGCAGCGGCACGGCCTGACGCTGCATGTTCGAACCCATCAGGGCACGGTTGGCGTCGTCGTGCTCGAGGAAGGGAATCAGCGAGGTGGCCACGGAGATCACCTGCACAGGTGAGAGCTGCACGTAGTCGACCTGCTCCGGAGGCACCTTCTCGAAGTCCTGGCGGTAGCGCACCGGCACCAGCTCGGCGGTGATGAGGCCGTCGGCGTCGGTGGCCACGTCACCGGGGGCGACGCGGCACTCGTCTTCCAGGTCGGCGGAGAGGTAGATCGGATCGCCCTGCTTGAGCACGATGCCGTTCTCCACCTTCCAGAACGGCGTTTCGATGAAGCCGTACTCGTTGACCCGGGCGTGGGTGGCCAGCGAGCCGATCAGACCGGCGTTCGGGCCTTCCGGCGTCTCGATCGGGCAGATGCGGCCGTAGTGGGAGGGGTGGATGTCGCGCACGGCGAAGCCGGCCCGCTCGCGGGTGAGACCACCGGGGCCAAGAGCGCTGATGCGGCGCTTGTGGGTGAGCTCCGCCAGGGGGTTGGTCTGATCCATGAACTGGCTCAGCTGGCTGGAGCCGAAGAACTCCTTGATCGCCGCCACCAGGGGCTTGGGGTTCACCAGCTGCGCCGGAGTGAGCGACTCGGTTTCGCCCACGGTCATCCGTTCCTTGATGATCCGCTCGAGCCGATTCAGGCCCACGCGCACCTGGTTCTGCAGGAGTTCACCCACCGAGCGCACGCGGCGGTTGCCCAGGTGGTCGATGTCATCGAGGCTGGCCCCGCCCACATCGAGCTCCAGGTTGATGAGGTAGTCGATGGTGCTGAGCACGTCCTCGGGAGTGAGGGTGCGCACCGCATCGGGGATGGTGAGACGCAGTTTCTTGTTGATCTTGTAGCGACCGACCCGACCCAGGTCGTAGCGCTTGGGGTCGAAGAAGCGGCTGTGCAGCAGGCTCTGGCCGCCGCTCACCGAGGGGGGCTCACCGGGCCGAAGCTTCTTGTAGAGCTCAAGCAGGGCCTGATCTTCCGAGGAGATGCCCTCATCGTTGGCCGCCTCGATCGACTTCTGGTAGTACTCGGGGTGGCGCAGCTTGTCGAGCACGTCGTTGTCCGACAGGCCGATCGCCCGCATCAGCACGTGGGCGTTGATCTTGCGGGTCTTGTCGACCCGCACGTGCAGCAGATCGTTCTTGTCGGTCTCGAACTTCAGCCAGGCACCGCGGTTGGGGATCAGGCTGGCGTTGAAAGTCTTACGGCCGTTCTTGTCCTGCTCGTCCTTGAAGTAGACGCCGGGGGAACGCACGATCTGATTCACGATCACGCGCTCGGCGCCATTGATGATGAACGTGCCCCGCTCTGTCATCAGCGGCAGTTCGCCGATGAACACCTCCTGCTCCTTGATCTCGCCGGTCTCCTTGTTGACCAGGCGGCAGGTGACATACATCTGCGAGGCAAAGGTCGCATCGCGGCGCTTGGCCTCTTCCACATCGTGGCGGGGCCGCTTCAGGCGGTACTCACTGCCGATGAAGTGCAGCTCGAGCTTGCCGGTGTAGTCGGTGATCGGCGAGAAGCTCTCAAGCTCCTCGATCAGGCCTTTCTCCAGGAACCATTTGAAGCTCGCCCGCTGCACCTCCACCAGATCGGGCAGGTAAGTGGCGGTCTTGGCGACCTGGATCGCGCTGCTCATGCGGTGAACCTGCAGGAACGGGTTGGAGGAGAACTGGCCGGTCAGTCCGGCAGCCGGGCCAGCCACGACGGCGGCCCACACAAACAGCCGTCCCCCAGAAGGGAACGGCTGCCCGCGGGGGCTCGCCTAACGGGCTCGCTTCAGGGCTGCAGGCGTCGACAACAAGGAGCGGATCCGCTTCCAGGCCAATGAAACATCATACAGTGTGAACCGGCAGGCCGAACAGGGTCGCTGCGTTGCGACTGCTGGTATGGGCCACCTGCTCAAGGCTCTCGCCACGCAGCTCGGCCACCTTGGCGGCCACGGCAGCCACGAACGCCGGCTCATTGCGCTTGCCGCGGTGACCGGTGGGAGCCAGAAACGGGCAGTCGGTTTCCACCAGGTAGCGATCGGCGGGCACCTGGCGGGCGCAGGCATGGGTGGCCTCAGCCTTGGGGAAGGTGACCACACCGCTGAAGCTGATGAAGAAACCCAGCTCCAGAAAAGCGGCCATCTCCTCGGGCGTGCCGCCCCAGCAATGCATCACCCCCCGCGGACAGGCTCCCCGTTCGGCCCGCTCGCGCAGCTCGGCCAGCATCGGCACTGCCGCGTCACGGCAGTGAATGATCACCGGAAGATCCAGCTCACAGGCCAAGTCCAGCTGGGGCCGCAGCGCTGCCAGCTGGTCGGCGAGGTTGGTGTCACGAAACAGATCGAGCCCAAGCTCACCGATCGCCACCACGCGGGGGTCGGACTTCGCCGCCTCGCGCAGCACCTGCTGGGTATCCGGCATCCAGTGCTCGGTGTCCAGCGGGTGCACGCCCACCGAGTAGCGCAGCTCAGGAAAGCGATCGGCCAGGGCCTTAATCGCTGGGATTTCCGAGGGCTCAACGCAGGCGTGAACCAGGCTCATCACCCCGGCATCACGCCATCGCTGGGCCACCTCCTCGAGGTCCGCATCGAAATTGCGGAACACGATGTGGCAGTGAGAATCAACCAGCGGAGCCGGATGGGAATCCTGCTGCTGGACCGGGTCTGAGTGGATCGAGGTAGTCGCCACCATTGGGGACGCTGACGGCGGGTGTGCGGGCCTGCAGTGCCGCCATGGTGGCGGATGGAATCAGGCCTTGGCGGCGGCCGGCTCGATCGCCTTCTTCACAGCAGCACTGAGACGCGACTTCTGATTGGCGCCGGTGTTGCGGTGCAGCACGCCCACCTTCACCGCCTTGTCGATCTTGCTGAAGGCAGCGCTCATCGACTTCTGGACGGTCTCCTTGGCGGCATCACCGGGCTCCTGGCTGTAAGCGCTGCAAGCGGTGAGGCAGCGCTTCATCAGGGTGCGCAGCGCCGACTTGTAGGTGCGGTTGCGCAGCCGGTTGCGCTCAGCGATCAGGATGCGCTTCTTCGACGACTTGTTATTGGCCACAGGCGGTCAGACGCTCGACACGGCAAACGAAAACTCTACCTCGCCAGCGGCCGGAGTTCGAACGCCGGCCCTTTAGCTTGAACCCTCTCGACCCGCCGCGTCGTCCGCTGTGACCGCCTCTCCCGCAGCCGCCTCAGCAACTTCTCCGGCAGCCCCCCCAGCCGGCGCCCATCCCATCCCTGTGCTGGGCAACGTCAATCAGGCGGCAGCTCGGCTTGAGGCGATTGCCGCACGCACCGCCGGGGCCCAGATGGCCGAGGCGGCGCAGCGCGTGGACGCGATCCTGGCCCAGGTGGCCGAGGGCGGCGATCGGGCCCTGCTCGACCTCACTGAACGCTTCGATGGGGTGCGCCCCGATCCGCTGCGCATTCCCAACGAGAGGCTGGAGGAGGCCTGGGCGAGCTGTGATCCGGTGCTGCGCGACGCGCTCGAGCTGGCCCACCGCCGAATCCTTGACTTTCACCGGCGCCAACGGCCGGCCGACCTGGCAGTGGAGGGGCCCCATGGCGAGCTGCTCGGCCGGCGCTGGCGGCCGGTGCAACGGGCGGGCCTCTATGTGCCGGGCGGACGCGCCGCCTACCCCAGCACTGTGCTGATGAATGCCGTGCCAGCCCAGGTGGCCGGGGTGGAGCGGCTGGTGATGGTCACGCCCCCCGGACCAACCGGTGAGCCCAACCCCACGGTGCTGGCCGCAGCGCACCTGGCGGGCATCCGCGAGATCTACCGTGTGGGCGGCGCCCAGGCAGTCGCAGCCCTGGCCTATGGCACCGAGTCGATTCCACGGGTGGATGTGATCACAGGTCCGGGCAACCTCTACGTGACCCTGGCCAAGAAGGCGGTGTACGGCCGGGTGGCGATCGACTCGCTGGCAGGCCCCAGCGAGGTGCTGGTGATCGCCGACCATTCAGCCCAGGCCGATCAGGTGGCGGCCGACCTGCTCGCCCAGGCGGAGCACGATCCCCTCGCCGCCGCCATCCTCCTCACCACCAGCGCCGAGCTGGCCGCCGCCGTGCCGGCGGCGCTGGAACAGCAGCTGGCCGGCCACCCACGCGCCGAGATCACCCGCGCCGCCCTGCGCGACTGGGGCCTGGTGGTGCTGTGCGAGAGCCTCGAGCAGGCCGCCAGCCTCAGCGACTGCTTCGCACCGGAGCACCTGGAACTGCTGGTGGAGAGTCCCGAGGCCCTCGCCGATCGCATCCAGCACGCCGGCGCCATCTTCATGGGGCCTTACTCACCGGAGGCGGTGGGCGATTACCTCGCCGGCCCTAATCACACCCTCCCCACCAGCGGCACGGCCCGCTTCGCCGGGGCCCTGAGCGTGGAGACCTTCCTGCGCCACACCTCCCTGATCCGCTTCAACCGGGCAGCCCTCGAGGCCACCGGGCCAGCCGTGATCACCCTGGCCGAGAGCGAGGGGCTGCACAGCCACGCCGAATCGGTGCGGCGGCGCCTGATCTAGCGCTTCACCAGATCCCGCACGCCGGCCACACCATCCACGATCTCGCCCACCAGCACCTGGTCGGTGATGTTCACGAACAGGCCGTTCTCAAGCACCCCGGGCAGGTTGTTGATGTCCTTCTCCAGTCGCTCGGGATCGGTGATGCCGCCGGCAAATTGCACATCCAGCACCAGGTTGCCCTGGTCGGTGACCACAGGGCCAGCCTTCTTCACGGCCATGCGCAGCTGGGCACCGCCGCCCATCTCCTTCAGCTGACCCTGCACCTGGCGCCAGGCGCCAGGCAGCACCTCCACTGGCAGCAGGAAGCCGAGATTGAGCGTGTCCACGAGCTTGGTGGAATCCACCACCACCACGAAGCGCTCGGCGCGCACCGCCACCAGCTTTTCCTGCACGTGGCAGGCCCCGCCGCCCTTGATCAGCTGAAAGGCAGGATCCACCTCATCGGCGCCATCGATCGCCAGGTCGATGCGGTCCACCGCGTTGAGACTCTGCAGGGGGATGCCAAGTTCGGCGGCCAGCACCTCGCCCTGGAAGGAGGTGGTCACACCCACGATGTCGGTGAGCTCGCCGCTGCGGAGCCTGGAACCAAGGGCCTGAATCATCAGCGCCGCCGTGGAACCGGAGCCGAGCCCCACCACCATGCCGCTCTGGATCTGCTCGGTGGCGGCGGCAGCCACCGCCTGCTTCATCTGATCCTGCAGATCCGCCATCGCCACACCCATCCGTTCTGGGCCGCGACCGTAGCTCAGGTGGCGGCGCTGGGCAGGGCCGCCGGACGAATCGACAGACTCAGCTCGCGCTTGCCTCGCACCACGGTGAGGGGCAGGGGCTCGCCCACCTGGGACTGCTCCACCCGCTGCAGCAGGGACCCGGGATCACGCACGGGCTGCTCCCCGGCAGCCACCACCAGGTCGCCGCGACGCAGACCGGCCTGCTCGGCCGGACTATCGGGCAGCACCCGCTGCACCAGGGCGCCATCGCGCTCAGGCAGCTGCAGCAGGGCATCGGGGTCGCGGTTGTTCTCGCGGGCACGGCGGGCGGTGAGTGGCACCAGCTGCAGGCCCAGATAGGGGTGCACCACCTGACCGCCACCGGCCAGCTGCTCGGCCACCCGGCGGGCCAGGTTGATCGGGATGGCGAAGCCGAGGCCCGCCCCTGGACCGGAGCGCACCAGGGTGTTGATGCCGATCACCTGACCGGCTGCATCGATCAGCGGTCCACCGGAGTTACCGGGGTTGATGGCGGCGTCGGTCTGGATCAGATCCAGGCGCTTGTCCGCGAAACCCAGGCTGTTGATATCGCGGTGCAGGCTGCTCACGATCCCCAGGGTCACGGTGCGCTCAAGGCCATAGGGGCTGCCCAGGGCAATAGCCCAGTCGCCCACTTCCAGAGCTTCGGAATCACCCAGGGGGGCTGCCTGCAGGTTGCGCACACCGCGTAGACGCACCACGGCCAGGTCGGTCACCGGATCGATCCCCTCCACGGTGCCGTCGAGCTGGCGACCGTCGGCCAGGGTCACCTCCACGCTGTCGACCGAATCCACCACGTGGGCATTGGTGAGCACCAGAGCCTTGGCGGCATCGATCACCACCCCAGACCCCTGCCCCCGCTCGCGCATGGTGCCGGAGGGGTCGCCGAACAGATCGCGCAGGAACGGATCCAGCAGGGCCGGATCGAAGGGCTGCCGCGCCACGGTGCGCTCGATGTCGATCCGCACCACGGCCGGCGCCACTCCGCGCACCGCCTCGGCCACGAAACTGTGGGGCTGATCAACAGCCAGGGCTGACAGGGGCTGGCCGGTCAGCAGCAGCGCCACCAGGACAAGGGCCGGGACGGCACGAACCAGAGCACGCAGCAGACCAGTCATGCAGCGAGGCTAGGCCGGCCGCTCAGGGGGCGGCTGGCGGCCAGCGCAGCAGCCGCTGACGCAGGGGCTGGCCAGGCCGCAGCTCCAGCAGCCGCCCGCCGGGATCGTCGGGGCGACCCAGGGGGCAGGGCTGCACCGGACCAAAACCACACAACGTGGAGGGACAACCCAGCAGCAGCGCCGGCGGCAACTGGGCCCTCCTGCCGGGGAGCGGCGCCTGCCAGTGCTGGTGCACATGGCCGAACAGCACCGCCTGCAGGCCCGGCACGGGCCGCAGCAGCTCCAGCAGGGCTTCACCGTCGTGCAGGGCGATGGCATCGAAGCCTGGGTCGCCGATCGCCAGCGGCGGATGGTGGACAGCCACCAGCAGCGGCCGATCACCCCGGTCGATGAGCTGTCGGGCGATCCAGGCAAGCTGCCGCTCCCCCAGCCAGCCGCCCACGCAGCCGGGGCGATGGCTGTCGAGCAGCAGCAGGTTCACATCACTGAACTCCAGCAGCCGCGGGGCCAGCCAGGCTGCTCGCCCCAGGGCAGCCCGCAGCAGCTGGGGGTGGTCATGGTTGCCAGGCAGCAGCGCCACGGGCCAGTGGAGGGGCTCCAACAACTCGCGCAGGCGCACGTAACCGCCCCAGCTCTCGTCGTGGCAGAGATCGCCGCTGATCAGCAGCAGATCCGGGGGGGCTCCCAGTTCGGCCAAGGCGGAATCGATCCCCTGTCTCAACTGGGCCAGGGCTGGGCGTTGCCGCACCAGACCATCAGACACGGCCAGCAGGTGGGGATCGCTGAGCTGGAGCAGGCGCATGGGGAAGCAATCACATGGTGAGCGGAGCCACCCGCCCTAAGTTGCCTGCAGAGCTGATTGGCCGCCATGACAGCGATTCCCCCCGGCACCCGCCAGCGCTGCAGCGTGTGCGGCGTGGAAATTCAGGGCATGGCCGGCGGAAAAGACCTGGTGCACTTCAGTCATGGCACCCCCGGCACCCGGGCCAAGCTCTGGGCCAGGGTGTGCCAGTACCTGCGCGACGACGACAAGCAGCGCCAGTGCCTCAACCAGAACCCGGCGGACCGGGGCACGGTGCAGAGCAGCGACTATTTCGCCGAGGCTCCGGAGATTGATCTGGGCCTGGGCCAGGCCAGCACGCGGCCCGAGCCGGGCGAGCAGGCCTGATGGCCCACCCCCTGATTCCCGAGCTCGAGGCGCTGGCTCGCGAGCACCTCGAGGCGGCCGGCTTTGCACTCAAGGGCCTGCAACTGTTCACCCACCGCATCCCAATGACGCTGCAGGTGCTGGTGCAGCGGGGCGACGGCAGCGACGTCAGCCTCGACGACTGCGCCAGCGTCAGCGGCCCGCTGGGGGAGGCGATCGAAGCAGCCGGCCTGCTGGCCGAGGCCTATGTTCTGGAAGTGAGCAGCCCGGGCGTGAGCGAGGTGCTGCACGACGATCGGGATTTCCGCAGCTTCCGCGGATTTCCGGTGGAAGTGCACAGCCGTGACACCGCCGGCAAGGACCAGCGACGCGAAGGCCTGCTGCTTGAGCGAACCGCTGAAGCCGTTCTGCTCAACATGCGTGGCCGCACTGCCCGGATTCCCCGCGAATCCGTGATCACGGTTCGGCTGATCACGCCTGCCACTGAGAGCTGAGTTTCCCAAGAGCTGAGTTCACAGCGGCCCCGCTCCGACAACTGAATCACCCCAAAACCGAAGAACCGTCATGGCCCTGGTCCTGCTTCCCGGTCTCAACAACCTGATCGAGGACATCAGCGAAGAGAAGAAACTTCCCCCCGCCGTAGTGGAAGCCGCCCTGCGGGAAGCCCTGCTGAAGGGCTACGAGCGCTACCGCCGCACCCTCTATCTGGGCATCAGCGAAGACCCCTTCGAGGAGGACTACTTCTCCAACTTCGACGTGCAGCTCGACCTCGAGGAGGAGGGCTACCGGGTGCTCGCCTCCAAGATCATCGTGGAGGAGGTTGAGAGCGACGACCACCAGATTGCCCTGGCCGAAGTGCAGCAGGTGGCCGATGACGCCCAGGTGGGCGACACGGTGGTGCTCGATGTGACCCCGGAGAAGGACGACTTCGGCCGGATGGCAGCCGCCACCACCAAGCAGGTGCTGGCCCAGAAGCTGCGCGACCAGCAGCGGCGCATGATTCAGGAGGAGTTCGCGGATCTGGAGGATCCGGTGCTCACCGCGCGGGTGATCCGCTTCGAGCGCCAGAGCGTGATCATGGCCGTGAGCAGCGGCCTGGGCCGCCCCGAGGTGGAGGCCGAACTGCCCCGGCGCGACCAGCTCCCCAACGACAACTACCGAGCCAACGCCACCTTCAAGGTGTTCCTGAAGGAGGTGAGCGAGGTGCCGCGCCGTGGGCCCCAGCTGTTCGTGAGCCGCGCCAATGCCGGCCTGGTGGTTTACCTGTTCGAAAACGAAGTGCCCGAGATCCAGGAGGGATCGGTGCGGATCGTGGCCGTGGCCCGCGAGGCCAACCCACCCAGCCGTTCGGTGGGCCCCCGCACCAAGGTGGCCGTGGATTCGGTGGAGCGCGAGGTGGATCCTGTGGGGGCCTGCATCGGCGCCCGCGGCTCCCGCATCCAGCAGGTGGTCAACGAGCTGCGCGGCGAGAAGATCGACGTGATCCGCTGGTCGCAGGACCCCGGGCAGTACATCGCCAACTCGCTCAGCCCAGCCCGGGTGGAGATGGTGCGGCTGGTGGATCCCGAAGGCCAGCACGCCCACGTGCTGGTGCCACCCGACCAGCTCAGCCTGGCCATCGGCCGGGAGGGTCAGAACGTGCGCCTCGCCGCGCGTCTCACCGGCTGGAAGATCGACATCAAGAACGCCTCCGAATACGACCAGACAGCCGAAGACGCGGTGGTGTCCGAGTTGATCGCCCAGCGCCAGGAGGAGGAGCAGCTCCAGGCTGAGGCGGAGGCCCGCCTGGCCGCCGAGCAGGCCGCCCGAGCAGAGGAGGATGCCCGCCTGCGCGAGCTCTATCCCCTGCCCGAGGACGAGGAGGACTACGGCGCCGATCAGGCCGACCAGGCGGAGTATGCCGATGAGGACACTGCCGGCGAGGAGGCCTTGGCCGACCCCTTGGCAGAGGATCCGGTGGCAGGGGATGCGGTGGCAGGGGACGAGGACGCTGCTGACGAGGCCCGGTGACCGACCGGGCCGTGTTCCGGCGCTGTGTGGCCTGCCGGCAGCTGTTCGACCGCGAACAGCTCTGGCGGGTCATCCGGCTGTACGGAGGGGGGATTGCCCTGGACCAGGGGATGGGCCGATCGGCCTATCTCTGCCCCGGGCCAGCCTGCGTGGAGGAGGCTCGCCGCCGCAAGCGCCTGCAGCGTTCCCTGCGCTGCCCGGTGCCCGACGCGATCCTCGAAGCTCTCGAACGGCGACTGAGCAGCGGCCAGGCAGGCCCCTCTGAGGCAAGATGACTGTTGGCCGCATTGCGCATGCGGCCAGGTACCCCTGGTCCCATCTGCGTGGCCAGCGGTCCCTGACCATTGGAGACCTGAATGACCAGCAGCGGCAAAGTCAGAATTTATGAGCTGTCCCGGGACTTGGGCCTGGAGAACAAGGACGTGCTCGACGCCGCCGAAAAGCTTGGACTCGCCGTGAAGAGCCACAGCAGCTCGATCAGCGACGACGAAGCCACTCGCATTCGCAGCCTGATTGAAAAGGGCAGCAACGGCGGCAAGCCGGCAGCCGCAGCTCCGGCCAAAGCGATCCTCTCGGTGAAGAAGAGCGCCGCCCCGGCTGCCCCCGCCACTGCTCCCGCTCCTGCCCCCAAGGCAGCGGCACCTGCTGCCCCGGCCAGGCCAACGGCGCCCTTGGCCGCTGCTCCGGCACCGGCCAAGCCCTCAGCACCGGTTCGCCCCGCCAGTGCTGCTCCCATGCCCGCCAAGCCCAGTGCAGCACCGGCACGCCCGCTGTCGCCCGCGGCCGCCAAGCCCGCCGCGCCGCCGGCCCGCCCGGCAGCCAGCCAACCAGGGCCCAGCAAGCCGATGGCCGTCCCGGCCAAGCCCGCAGCCCCGGTGGTTAAGCCCGCTGCCGCCAAGCCGGCCGCACCGAGCGCCAAGCCGGCCGCTCCCAGCGCCAAGCCGACGCCGCCACCGGCCAGGCCCCAGATGACCAGTCCGCGCCCGACCGGCGCGCCAGCCCGACCTGCCGCTGGATCCCCATCCGGCAAACCCAAGCCGGTGGTGATCGCCGCCAAGCCGGCCCGTCCCACCCCCCCCGCACCTGGTGCACCCAGACCAGCTGGTGGCGGGCGCCCCCAGCTGGTGGGCCGTCCGATCAGCGGCCAGAGCACTGGCGCTCCTGCCGCCAACCGTCCCGCGCAGAGCCCGCGCCCAGCCATGCCCCAACGGCCGGGAGCCCCTGCTCCCACACGGCCCGGTCGTCCGGCTGCCACGCCACTGGAGCTGGTGGGCAAGCCGATCCGCCGCGACGCCGGCGGCACGGCAACCCCCGGTGGCACCCGGCCCGGTGCACCCAGCCGCCCCGGCATGCCCCCCGGCATGCGCAAGCCGATGGCCCCGGGCGAGCTGATGCAGTTGCAGAAGCCCTCGGGCCGCACCCCGGCACCGCCGCCACGCCGTCCTGGTGAGCGACCTGAAGCAGCCAGCACCACTACCCCCACCCCCGATCTGGTGCGGCCCAACGCCGCCCCACCCTCGGCTCCCCGTCGCCCTGGCTTCCGCACACCCCAGCCCCCCACCCGCGCACGCCGCCCCGACTGGGACGACAGCGCCAAGTTGGAGGCACTGCGCAGCCGCACGCCGCAGAAGCAGCGGCCCAAGGTGCACATCATCGGTGAAAACGATGATGCGCTCACCGCCGAAACCAGTGGCTACGCCGGCGAACAGGAAGCGGTGGTGCTGCAGGCCTCCCTGGCCCGCCCCGCTAAGCCCCGCGCTGTGGCAGCGGCCCAACCCAAGCCCACGGTGGTGTCGCGGAAGCGCAAGAAGGAAACCACCCGCCAGCGCCAGCGTCGCCGGGCCATGGAACTTCGCGCCGCCCGCGAGGCCAAGGCCCAGCGCCCCGAGATGCTGATCGTGCCCGAGGGCAACCTCACGGTGCAGGAACTGGCCGAGAAGCTCGGCGTGGAGAGCTCCGAGATCATCAAGAGCCTCTTCTTCAAGGGGATCATCGCCACGGTCACCCAGAGCCTCGATCTCTCCACGATCGAAGCGGTGTCTGAGGAGTTCGGCGTGCCGGTGCTCGAAGACGACGTGCAGGCCGCCGCCGCCAAGACGGTGGAGATGATCGAGGAGAGCGATCTGGCCCACCTGATCCGGCGTCCGCCTGTGGTCACCGTGATGGGCCATGTGGACCACGGCAAGACGAGCCTGCTCGACGCGATCCGCAAGACCCGCGTGGCGGCCGGCGAAGCCGGCGGCATCACCCAGCACATCGGCGCCTACCAGGTGGAGGTGACCCACGCCGACGAGCAGCGCAAGATCACCTTCCTCGACACGCCGGGCCACGAGGCCTTCACCGCCATGCGGGCCCGCGGCACCAAGGTGACCGACGTGGCCGTGCTGGTGGTGGCCGCCGACGATGGCGTGCGTCCCCAGACCCTGGAGGCGATCAGCCACGCCCGCGCCGCCGAGGTGCCGATCGTGGTGGCGATCAACAAGATCGACAAGGAAGGCGCTTCGCCCGATCGGGTGAAACAGGAGCTCTCAGCACTCGAGCTGGTGGCAGAGGACTGGGGCGGCACCACGGTGATGGTGCCGGTGAGCGCCATCAAGGGCGAGAACATCGACAAGCTGCTGGAGATGATCCTGTTGGTGAGTGAGGTCGAAGACCTCCAGGCCAACCCGGATCGGATGGCCAAGGGCACCGTGATCGAGGCCCACCTCGACAAGGCCAAGGGCCCAGTGGCCACCCTGCTGATTCAGAACGGCACCCTGCGCAACGGCAATGTGCTGGCGGCCGGCCCGGTGCTGGGCAAGGTGCGCGCCATGGTCGACGACACCGGCAAACGGGTGAAGGAAGCCGGCCCCTCCTATGCGGTCGAAGCCCTTGGCTTCAGTGAGGTGCCAACTGCCGGTGATGAATTCGAGGTCTACCCCGACGAGAAGACGGCCCGTGCCGTGGTCGGCGACCGCGCCACCGAAGCGCGGGCCACCCGTCTGGCCCAGCAGATGGCATCCCGCCGGGTGTCGCTCGCCTCGATGTCGGGCCAGGCCAGCGAGGGCGAGCTCAAGGAGCTCAACCTGATCCTCAAGGCCGACGTGCAGGGCTCGGTGGAGGCGATCCTCGGCTCCCTGGAGCAACTGCCCCAGGGCGAGGTGCAGGTGCGGGTGCTGCTCTCGGCCCCGGGCGAGATCACCGAGACCGACGTGGACCTGGCCGCCGCCTCCGGCGCTGTGATCGTGGGCTTCAACACCTCGATGGCCCCTGGTGCCAAGCGGGCAGCAGACGCCACCGGCGTCGACGTGCGCGACTACGACGTGATCTACAAGCTGCTGGAAGACATCCAGATGGCCATGGAGGGCCTCCTGGAGCCAGAGCTTGTGGAGGAGAGCCTCGGCGAAGCCGAGGTGCGCGCTGTGTTCACGATCGGCAAGAGCGCCGTGGCGGGCTGCTACGTCACCAACGGCAAGTTGCAGCGCAACTGCAAGGTGCGCGTGTGGCGCGGCAAGGAGAAGGTGTACGAGGGCGACCTCGACTCCCTACGCCGTGCCAAGGACGACGTGAAGGAAGTGGCCACGGGCTTTGAGTGCGGCATCGGTTGCGATCGCTTCACCGGCTGGCAAGACGGCGATCGGGTGGAGGCCTTCAAGCTGGTCACCCAGCGACGCACCCTCTCCACCTGATCCCACCGTGACAGCTGCGCAGGTTCTCCATCCCCGCAGCGAGCCCCTCCTCTGGCTCCAGCTGATCGCCTTCGGGGCCATGCCTCTGGAGGCGCTGCTGCTGCTGGTGCTGCTGGCGGGAACCGACCCCGGTCCGGTACCTGGCCTTGAACGCCTGCTGGTGTGGGGGCTCGGGGTACTGGCCCCCACCCTGCTGCTCTGGAAGCGGCCTGCAGACTTCTGCTCGCTACTGCTGGCCCAGGTGCCCATCAGGGCCCGCAGCGACCAACAACGGCGTCTCGCCAGCCTGCAGGATGCGCTGGCGCCCCGGCTGCTGCTGGCCATCGGAGCCGTGTTGCTGCTACCTGCTTTCTGGTGGCTCGATGGGGCCGCCGCCATGGCAGGCAACAGCTCGCCCCTGGTGGCTGGCAACCGCCTGGTGGTTCTGCTGCTGGCCATCCCGCTACTGGCGCTTCTGCTGTGGCAATGGCATCAGCTCAGCCAGAGCCTGTGGCTGCTCAGCAGACCCTCCACAGACCTGGCAGCCGCAACCCCGCTGAGCACCACCAACCTGGATAACGATCGGCTGTGCCTGGGGATTCCACTGCTGCTCTTGGCCCCCCTGGAGATCTCAGCCGTCCGGCAGCCGGTTGCGGTCGAACCACAACAGACCACCGAAGACGAGCAGGGCCGCGACCTGGATGAGGAGGTCTCCTGAAGCCAGCTCGCCCCCAGAGGCTGAGCGCATGGCCATGGTGGCCAATCCAATAGCCCCTGAGGCCGTGAGAGCGAGCCACAAGGCGCGCCGCAGGCCACGCCACGGTGTGCGTACCTCCTGTAAGAGCCGTTGCCTCAGGGCGGGGTCTAAAGCGCGCTGCTCATCACGCAGGTTGCCTCGCGGTTTCCCGCCACCACGGCCAGGCTCAGATTCCTTCTCCATCCTGGACTCCTTCCTGGGCAGGTCCCACCTTCGAATGGTAGTTTCAGGCGGCCGCCGGTGTAGCTCAGCGGTAGAGCAACTGATTCGTAATCAGTAGGTCGCAGGTTCAAATCCAGTCACCGGCTTTCCCAGCAGCACCCCATCAGGCCTCCTGGCCCGGCATCTGCTTCCAGCTTCATAGCCCGATGCCCGCTTAGCGCTGGCATCGGGCTTTTTTGTTGCTGGGTTGAACCTTGGCTTGCCCTGGAGACGGCATCCCTCGGACGACGTATGCGTTGGGGAAGATGTACGCCCTGGCAGCGCTAGGTCACACATCAAGAAGCCAACCCCAATCCAACACGGTCGGCGCCACAAGCCCAGCCCAACAAGGCTCCACAACAAAAAGCCCCCGCCTTTCAGCGGGGGCTCTCGGGATTCCGTTGGTCAGCCAAGCATCAGCCGGGC
>Ga0164293_10001357_pt1 | contig 20326 bp, 20 predicted proteins | sample GEODES118metaG_FD_111487 | JGI IMG/M metagenome (GOLD analysis project Ga0164293, IMG submission 111487) | Eutrophic lake water microbial communities from Lake Mendota, Wisconsin, USA - GEODES118 metaG | ecosystem: Environmental > Aquatic > Freshwater > Lake | place: USA: Lake Mendota...
CGCAGGTTGGCTTACGCCAATCTCCTTTGCCAATTCATAGGAAGAAATACCTTTCTTCTTACAATACCTGAAAACACCGTAAAAAGCCTTTTGCAGACTGAATTTCAGGTTATGAAAAATGGTATGCGCAGAGGCAGATTCATCGTAACGACAACTAGAACACCGCCTTGCAAATGGATGGTAACCTTTTGTAAAGGACTTACACCCACACTTTTTGCAGACTATCCATCTTTCCATTTTAGCTCAGCTAAATATTGAAGACATGAATTCCGATCTGAAAACTTTTGTTGAAATTCAAATGCTGAAAGTGTTGAAAACACAACTAATTAATATAGTTTGAAAATACTAAATAATTTTAAACTTATCAAAGAACTGTGTTTGTTTTGCGGCTTTTCTTTATTGGTCTATTTTTTGATTTCTACGTTGCGCAGTTCCGTTAGCTTTTGTAGAAAATCCTCCTCTGATTTTATGGGTACCCTTAACTCAATGCGTGGAAATAACTCAGATTCTTGTTTGATGACTTCGCATTGTAATTGTTTCAGAACAAGCATCACATCATTCATTGCAGGATACTGAAATTCAATGGAATAGCTAATCAGGATGGCTTTTCTTATAATAGGAACGGTTTGAAGCGCCAAAGAAGCTGCCGTTTTATAAGCGTTAATCAATCCGGGTACGCCTAGCAGGGATCCCCCAAAATAGCGCACAACCACTATACCGGTATCGGTGATGTTTTTACTGTCGATTTGTCCCAAAATAGGTTTACCCGCCGTTCCTGAAGGTTCTCCGTCGTCGCTCGTCCGAAACTGATCGCCTGCTGTTCCAAAACGGTAAGCATAACAATGATGAACTGCTTTTGGATGCTCTTTTCTTAATTGCTGCAACCATTTACGAAAAGCGATTGCATCAGCTAGCGGATTTGCATAAGCAATGAACCGGCTGCCCCGGTCTTTGAACTCTGCAATGGAAACTCGCTCAATAGTAAAAAAATGATCAGTTTTCAACAGAAATGGGGTTCTTCTTAGGTTTATAATAGGTAATTTGATCCTGTGGCAATAGCTGTTTTCCAGCACAGATGGCATCTTTCAACACTGGTGCAGCAATCCCTTCATTTATCCTGAGCAAGGGATTGCTTATTACGCGTGCCTCGTCCCAAATGCCAGCATCGATGAAAGACTGTAATAATTTCGCTCCTCCTTCAACAATCAACGACGAAATGCCCTTTTGATGTAAAATGTTCAGGATTCGGGGAATCAATTGCTCATCAAAATTAACCTTTACCCATTCCAGGTTTTTAGAAACCCTTGATTCTTCCTCAGTGAAAATTAAAGTTGGTGCCTGCTGATTCATTAAAGCAAAATGATCGGGTAGTGATGCTTTCCTGTCGAGCAATACCCGAATCGGGTTTTTTCCCGGCCAAAAACGGGTATCTAACCGAGGATTATCCTTCATTGCTGTATGGGTTCCCACCATTATGGCGGCTTCGGATGCCCTCCAGCGATGTGTGAGCCTGTCAGTAAAATGGTGACTAATTTTTACCCGGTTTTCGGCTCCGATGAAATAATCGGCCGATTCAGCCCATTTCAGCATAACATATGGCCTGCGTTTCTGGTGAAAAGTAAAAAACCGGTAATTAAGTGCCGTTGCTTCCTCTTCGAGTAACCCGCTGATTACTTTCACTCCTGCTTCTTTCAATCGTGCAATACCCGACCCATTCACTTTCTCAAAAGGATCGGTACAGGCAATCCATACTTCAGGGATCCCTTCCTTGATGATTAATTCGGTACAGGCCCCGGTTTTTCCCACATGATTGCAGGGTTCGAGAGAAACAAATAATTTACTAAAGGGTATCTTTTCGCGATCTGCTGCTTTAACGGAACGGATGCAAGCCACCTCAGCATGCGGTCCGCCAAAATAAGAATGGTAGCCTTCGCCGATCACCTTATCTTCAAAACATAAAACTGCACCAACAAGAGGGTTAGGCGCTACCTGCCCTTCTCCAAGCAAGGCCAGTTGAAGGCAACGCCTCATGTATATTAGCTGCTGTTCCAATAGATAAAATTAAGCAAAGAAAAATAAACTAAGTTTGCTGCAATGGAGGCCAGATTGCTTTATCGTAGTTTTATGGAGCGTTTGCAGGAAATTTATCCAAAAGCTGAAGCCGCATCAATCGCTAAACTTTGCTTTGAAACCCTGGCTGATCTGTCAGCAAGCCAAATGCTGATGAATCCGGAACTGCAGCTTAATACTAATATTGAATCCCAACTGCAAACTGCAATAGCGGCTTTATTAACGCATCATCCTGTTCAATATGTTTTGGGAGAAGCCTGGTTTAACGGATCCAGGTTTAGGGTTACTCCTGATGTGCTTATCCCCCGCCCCGAAACGGCGGAACTGATTTCCATGGCTGTTGCCTCCTTGCAAAACCATCCGAATGCATCAGTACTCGATGTAGGCACAGGCAGCGGATGCGTCGCCATAAGCCTTAAGAAGCAGTTGCCCAATCTTCGTGTAACCGCCACCGATATCAGTACTGCAGCTCTTTTAGTAGCTGAAGAAAATGCAAGTCTACATCATACCATGATTACATTCCTGGCGGCAGATTTCACTGATGAGTTGAATTGGAAACTTTTCTACCGGTATCAAATGATCATCAGCAACCCACCTTATATCCCACTTCGTGAAAAAGAACTAATGGATAAAAATGTTGTGAATCATGAGCCTCATCTTGCCCTGTTCGTACCTGATGAGCAGCCATTGATTTTTTATGAAAAACTGGCATCATTTGGAAAAGATCATTTGTCACCTGGTGGACAAATCATGGTAGAAACCCATTTCGAATTTGCATCAGAAGTGAAATCATTATTTGAAACTGCAGGATATGATGCGGAACTGAGAAAGGATCTTTTTGGAAAGCCGCGTTTTGTTTTGGCTAATCATTCCCTGAAACCGTAGCCGAAGTGCTGGCACCTAATTTACGGGCCACTTTCATTACTTTTACAATTTCGCCCCAATGTGCAATGGAATCGGCGTTTATCACTACAGCCGGTTTGATGCTGTCGCCATCTTTTATATAACGACGAAGCACAGCTTCAAGGGAATCGGCGTTGATTTTTCGGGTGCCGATAAAAAAATTCTTATTCTTATCAACGCTTACCACTACACTTTGCTTTTGCCTGGTATCGCTTTTTGCTTTTGGTACACTGAGTTTAATCACATTTGGGTTTGCCAATGTTGATATCATCAGGAAAAACATCAGTAGTATGAAGAGGATATCATTCAGCGGACCGGTATCGATTTCTGTATGTTGATCGCGCAATTTTGTTTTTCGTAAGCTCATCTAAATGTTGAAGTATTTTGATTGACAAAATAATCATCTGGTAGGTTCCTGAAGTACGTCGATAAATTCGCTGCTGGCAGCTTCCATTCGGTTGGCCAGACGGTTGATTTGAGTGTCCAGATAACTATGTCCCAGAAATGCAAGCATACCAATTAGCAAACCCGTTGCAGATGTGATCAATTTGATGTACATCGCATCTGCAATCTGACTGATAGATGGGCTGCTAATGCTGGCGAATTCTTTCAGCAGGATGACAAGGCCGATGATAGTACCAATAAAACCGAACAGTGGCGCGATACGTGCAATCACAGAAATGATACTCAGATTTTTTTCCAGTTTATAGATTTCGAGTTTGCCAACATTCTCCATACTTTTTTCGATGGCCTCAATCGGCTTGCCGATCCGTTGCAGGCCTTTATCAATCATCCTTGCGATGGGGTTGTTGTTGTTCTTTGCGAGACTGCGGGCTGCGCTTACATTGCCATTACTGATATTGTCGCGGATGATGTTCATGAAATTTTCATCTGCGGTAGCTGCTTTTCGTATCACCAGCAACCGCTCTATAAAGAAAAATACCACTAAGGCAAAAAGGATAGCGAGGGGTATCATCAGTGGACCTCCCTTACTGAGCATCCCCCAAACATTTTCAACTTTGGCCACGCCATTAGCTGCCATTGCAGTACTGTCTACTTGTAATAAGCAATCAAACATAAGGCTCTATATTTTTATCAAGGAAATGCGGATACATGGTGCTGCAAAAAACAAAACTTATCCTGCATACTGGCACAACGAATTGTTAATCTTGATCATAATGAAAAAAATCAAAATACAAATAGTTGTTTACTTTCTATCAAGTGAGTTATTTCTTGTCACCCATCTGTTGCATCGCCATGATCTGGCGCATCGTTTTTTCCATGCCTTCGCTTGATCCATCGAGAAAGATTACATTTCCCTTGCCGTATTCCGCGAAGTTCTTTATCGCTTCCGTCCACATGCTGAATAAAATCACATTCGTATCGAGGTTGGCTTGTTTCATCTGTTCTGCCGCCTGGCTCATACCTTTAGCAACTTCTTCCCGGAACAACGCCACACCCTGGCCTCGTAACTGTGCAGCCTGACGTTCTGCTTCTGCAGCAATTTTGATGGAGTTACCTTCCGCTTCAGCAGCTTTTGTTTTAGTGATGAGCAAGGCCTGGCCTTCGTTTTCTGCAGCAGCTTTAAGATTGTTACTGGCCACTACTTTACTCATGCTGTCAATAATTGCCTGATCGAATGTGATATCATTGATTTGCAAATCCTGCAAATGGTAACCCCATTCTTCCAACGAAGCATCCACATGTTCTTTTACAAACTCAACGATATCGCGCCTTAAGCCAAGTATTTCAGATTGCTTACGGGTGGCAACAAATGCCCTGATATTTCCTTCAATGGTGCGAACCAATGCCTGCATAAGGTCTTTATCGCTGATGAATTTAAAAGCAACCTTCTTAATGGTTTCTTCGGTTGAATTCTGTACAGAATACAGAAGCATCGATTTGAAATATACATTCGCCTGATCGATGGTTACAGCCTGAAACTCCAGTTCTACGGAACGATTTTGGATACTCACCCTTTTATATACCTGATCGATTACAGGTATTTTGAAACGCAGACCCGGAACACGAATCCCTACATATTTTCCGAAACGGGTAATCACCGCGATGGTTCCCTGGTTTACTGTAAACAGTCCGCTGAAAACCAAAACCAGCAGTATGATCAACCACCAGTAAGTTGTAAGCAAATGCATAATTGATAAATTTTAAAGATTCGGTATAAAGGTACAGTAAAGAATCCAGCTGTCTATTGCGACTTTTCCTCCCAAATCATTGCCAGATGAACGAGTGTTTCAACCGCTTTTGCCATATCATCAACCGCCACCCATTCCTGTTTGCTGTGAATACCTTGCATGCCGGTGAAAATATTGGGGCAAGGTAGTCCCATATAGCTCAACCGGCTGCCATCGGTTCCACCCCTGATACTTTCCTTTTTAACGGTAAGCCCTGAACGCTGAATGGCTTCTGCAGCATAGGCAGTTATTTCAGGATTTTTATCCAGCACTTCCTTCATATTCCGGTATTGCTCCTGTGGAAAGTATTCCATTCGGGCACCGGGGTATCGGGCTACCACTTCTTCGGCAAGTGCTTTAAGCTTTATATGATGATTGGCAAGCCCCTCTGTAGTGAAATCGCGCAAGATAAAATCTATCCTCGCTTTTTCAGCGATACCACTTATGGCAACCGGATGCACAAAACCTTGCCGTGCTTCTGTAGTTTCCGGGCTCCATTCCTTTTTCGGTAAAGCATCTGCAATAGCACTTACAATCTTAATGGCATTAACGAGTATATCTTTTGCATAACCGGGATGTGCAATGATACCATGCACGATGATGCCTGCACCATCGGCACTGAAGGTTTCATCTTCCAAACTTCCGGCTTCACCTCCATCAAGGGTATATCCGATACCTGCTCCCAATTTTGCCATATCAATTTTAGCGGTACCCCTGCCTACTTCTTCATCGGGTGTAAACAAGATGCGGATCTTGCCATGTTTAATCTGCGGATTAACTGCAAGAAATGATGCCAGTTCCATGATGATAGATACACCTGCCTTATCATCTGCTCCCAGCAAAGTATTGCCGCTTGCAGTAATAATATCGCTGCCCGTCTTTTGCCGCAAATAGGGGTGCGTATCCGGATGCAACACCTGTGTTGGATCATCAGGCAAAATGATGGACTCGCCGGCGTATTGACGATGCAATAAGGGCTTTACCCCTGTACCACTACAATCGGGGGCGGTATCTACATGCGAGCAAAAACAAATGACCGGTACATCAGCCTTACCGGTATTAGCAGGAATCGTAGCATATACGTAACCGTAAGTATCATCTGCCGCATCTTCATAACCCATTGTCTGCAGCTCCTGTGCAAGAAGTTTCGACAGGTTTTTTTGCTTTTCAGTACTGGGAAAAAGCTGGCTGTTAGGGTCACTTTGGGTATCTATCTGAACATATCTCATGAACCTTTCGGTAAGGTCTTTCTTGTTGATGATCATCATTGCATCTTTTGATGGTTAAAATTTGATTCATTAAATCTTACAAAAAAGCAGCTTCCGTAGAAACTGCTTTTACAAATAACCTATAGTGCGCTATTCGCCAATTTCCATGAGTTCGATATCGAAAATAAGGTCTTTACCTGCCAAAAAATGATTGGCATCAAGAATCACCGAATCATCAGTAAGTTCAATCACGATTACCGGAATGGGTTGCCCTGCCTGATTACTAAGGGTGAGGGTCATGCCCGGCTCCAATTTCATATCAGGAGGTACGTTTTCTTTGGGAAAATTGATGATAGCATCTTCACTTCGCTCACCATATGCATCAGCAGCAGGGATGTTGATGGTTTTTTTATCTCCCACAAGCATTCCGGGCAAGGCAGCATCAAATCCTTTGATCATTTGTCCTGCGCCAATGGTAAATTCAAGTGGCTCGCGGTCTGTAGAAGAATCAAACAATTCTCCTGAAGTGAGTTTTCCGGTATAATGTACTTTTACTACATTACCTTCTTTTGCTTGTTGCATATTGGTATTTTTATTATGATTCCAGGAAAACAGGATCCTGGCATTCCTGCCGGAGGGTAATAAAATTGATCCATTTCCGGCGAATACTGTTATAAAGGCGGCAAATTAAAAATTATTGGGCATACCACCGAATTAAAAAAGTTTACCCAACTTTACCGAATGAAATTTATACGCGAATTTTTTTTTAGCTGTCTTTCCCTTTATACATTGGCTGGTTTTTCTCAAAACAATCCATCCCGGATCATCACCGGAGCAGAACGGACAGAGGTTTATTTCCCTCTGCTAAAAGGCAAAAAAGTTGGCGTTTTTGCCAACCAAACCAGCACCATCGGAGCAACCCATCTGGTAGATAGCCTGATCGGCGCCGGCATAAAAGTGGTGGCCATTTTCGGACCAGAACATGGCTTTCGTGGAAAGGCCGAAGCAGGAGAAGAAATAGGAAATGCAACCGACCCAAAAACCGGCATTCCGGTAATCAGTTTGTATGGCGACCACAAAAAACCAACACCGGCGGATTTGAAAAATATCGATGTAATGGTTTTCGATATCCAGGATGTAGGGGTACGTTTTTATACTTATATATCATCTCTTGAACTGGTGATGGAAGCCGCGCTGGAAAATCATAAGCCCCTGCTCATCCTCGACCGACCGAACCCTAACGGCTTTTACGTTGACGGGCCGGTACTGGATAAAAAATTCAAAAGCTTTATCGGCATGCAGACCATACCGGTAGTGTACGGACTTACCATTGGCGAATATGCCCTGATGCTCACCGGAGAAAACTGGCTTTCTGCAAAAGCCAATGCCATCAATGCACATAATATCCATACAAAACCTAGCGCGGATACTCCTTTTCACATACAGGTTATCAAATGCAAAAATTACGACCATAACAGCCGTTATATCCTCCCCATCAATCCGTCGCCGAATTTAAAAACAGCAGAAGCCATTTATCTCTACCCTTCTACTTGTTTTTTTGAAGGGACTATTTTAAATGAAGGGCGTGGAACCGACAAGCCATTCCAGCAATTCGGGCATCCGTTATTACCAACTCACCTTCATGCCTATACGCCAAAACCCAATGATGGTGCAAAAACGGGTAAATGCTTCAACCGAATCTGTTATGGATGGGATGTAACCGCTGATGCAGCCCTGATCAGCCAATCTGCAAAACCAACCCTTCAATTGAAGTATATGTTGGAATCGTACCGGTTGTTTCCGGGAAAAGACAGTTTCTTCCTTAAAACCAATACCATTGATAAAGTTGCTGGCAGCGATCTGTTTCAACAACAAGTAAAAAAGGGTTTGAGTGAAGACGCTATCCGCGAAAGCTGGGAGCCTGGTTTAACACAGTTTCGTAACCTTCGCAAAAAATACCTTTTGTACAAAGATTTTGACCAATAATATATCGGATGACTTCAAGCCCAAAAGATTTCAGGAAACTCAGGATCGTATTCATGGGAACACCCGAATTTGCAGTTGCTTCATTGAGTAAGCTGGTAGATGCGGGTTGTAATATTGTTGCGGTAATCACTGCTCCGGATAAACCTGCAGGCAGGGGAATGGAATTGCAACAAAGCAATGTGAAAAAATATGCCCTTGAAAAAGGATTACCGTTGTTGCAACCGGAGAAACTGAAAGACCCGGCTTTTATTGAAAGCCTTAAGTTATTAAATGCCGACCTTCAGGTTGTTGTGGCTTTCCGGATGTTACCCGAACTGGTTTGGAACATGCCGCCAATGGGAACGATAAACCTGCATGGTTCGTTGTTGCCCCAATACCGCGGTGCAGCTCCCATCAACTGGGCCATCATCAATGGAGAACCTTTCACCGGAGTCACCACCTTCTTGCTGCAACATGAAATCGATACCGGCAATATCTTACTGGCAGAAAAAATGTTAATCGGTTCTGATGAAAATGCCGGTGAATTGCACGATCGTATGAAAGAAACCGGAGCAACAGTGTTACTTCGTAGCATTGAAGAACTTGCTGCAGGAAAAATTTTTTCAACACCACAGGAAATGCCATCGAATGGTATCAGCTTAAAACATGCACCGAAAATATTTGCAAAGGATTGTGAGATTGACTGGAATAAAACGGTGGATGAAGTTTATAATCTTTTACGCGGACTTAGCCCATACCCATGTGCTTATACTTTTGTAGACGGAAAACAATGCAAATTGTTTGTTGCAGAAAAAATCAATACGAACCCATCAGCTGTTCATGGAACCTACGATACAGACGGCAAGACATTCCTGCGTTTTGCATGCATAGATGGTTACCTTGATATCAAAGTTTTACAAATCGAAGGCAAGAAAAAGATGCCAATCGCCGATTTCCTCAGGGGATACCGTTTTCCTGAACAGAAGCGCTGAATAGGTTAGGGTTGTATATTGCATTTACCCAAAATAGATTTGCTGATAGCTGCTTTCGGTACCACCAGACTAATGGTATTGATGGCAAAATAAGCTTCCGAAACATTGATATATCCATTCAAAGGGCCAACTGCACCCCATGAGTTTTTTACCATGAAAAAAGTTTTACCTTCAGGCGTTTTGCCGATACCAACAATATGCATAAGGTGATCGTCCTGAGTAACCAAGCCTTCAAAGCGGTGCTGACGGATCTTCTCATCATATTTCTCTTCATTGTAGGCAATGTTGAAATCTTTTTCATCGATGATTTCCGATTCAGGAACATTTAAGGCCAATCCGGCTTTATGACGAAACCCGTTATTGCTAACATCGGTATCCCATAAAATAGTATAGCCGTTAGCGATAGCTTCCTTTACCAAACTGATCATCTCAGCAAGTGGCAGGTTATAATAAGCACCATTGCTGAAATTATCGGGTACTGATATCACAAATGGCTTATAATACGCATGATCTGTGAAAGAAGTGATGTTTACATAATCTGCGGCATTGAAATGAAGGGCATCGCGGGCGAAGCTTACAGGTGAGTAGCGAGTGTTGTTAAAACTGAAATTTTCGGGTAAGGGTCCCAGATAGTTATCAAGTATCTTGTTGTATCCAACCAGCCAATCCTGATTTACCGGGTAAGTTTTTACTTTGAGGGTACTGTCGAGATACCTTTTGAGGTCTTTGAATAACTTCCCGTGATCGTGCTTTTTTTCACCGTTGATCAAACCGCTGTAAACCTTTTCAGGCACAGCTCCATAATTGGCAACAGCCTGTATCATATCGTGACCAAGACCTCCTTCGCTAAACTGCGTATGGCCCTGACGGAGGATATAATTTTTTGCCTTTTCTACATAAATATGACGCACGGTGAACATTTCGCTGAGGTCGTATGCTCCAAATTTATTTTTGATCACCTGGCTTTCAACAAGGGATGTTGTGGAGAAGCTCCAGCAAGTACCGGTTTTGCTCTGGTCTTTTACAGGTGTTGCAGGATTTCTTTTGACAATAGAAAGCACTCCATCAGTTTCCCGTGTTTGTGCACTAAGCGCTGTAGGGGATAGTTCTTTAGAAGGATCATCCTGAGCACTAGCCGAATGAAAAGGGATAGTACCTAAAATAAAGGCAACTGCGAATAAAGATTGTTTCATTTTTCCTGCAAGTTTAATAGGTTAGTTTGATATCAAATACTTCTGTAGACACACCAAGGGCGGCAGAGGCTGCATTACTGATTCGAAGGATAAGCCCCACATTTTGTTTGAGGTCGGGAATCACATCCAGCACTTTTGCATATACCTCTTTCCCATTACTGATGTTGGTGATTTTGATGATGCTACCTGCAGCAACGCTATTGTGAAGGCAATAATATTTAGCATCCTCCCAACCGCTGGTACTTTTGAAAATAGCTGCTTTACCGGTTTCTTCTTTGGAACTTTTAGCAATAAACTCAGATTTGAAAAAACCTTCTCCTTCAAGGGGCTTCCGGGTTTCAACTATGGGTGTGGTTTCTTTAACAGGTTCCACGGGTAAAGGTTTTTTTTCTGGTACAGGAACTTTTGTTTCAGCAGTTGGAGATTTTGCTTGTACCGGTTCATCGTTAAAATCTTTTGCTGCAATTGGTGATTTTTCTTTTGGAGCTGATGCTGCAACCCCAGGCTTATACCCCACAATCAAATTCATTCCTTCCTCTATGATATCATTGCTCAGAAGATTCCATCTTTTCAAATCGGCAACCGGAACCTGTGCATATTGATTACTGATCAGAGAAAGGGTTTCTTTCTTTTTTACTTTGTGGTAAACAGGTGTGCCGTTTTCCGGAGAACCCGGGAAATTTTCAGTGCCATGTGGTTCGATAGATGAAACCGGGTTTGCTTTGTTTACCGATGGTATCTTAATCACCTGTCCTACATTCAAACCTGCATTAATGTCGAGGTGATTGTATCCTGCCAGATCTTTTGGAGCTATATTATATTTTCGGCCGATGCCATAAAGCGTTTCTTTGGGAGCAACCGTATGGCTGATCTGTGCAAAAACGCATAAGGGTGACACCAGGAAAACAAATAGTAAATTTTTCATAAGAAAAAAATATAGCAACAAAGATGCAGCATTTTGTTGGTTTTAGATGCAGCTTACTTGTTAAGGATCCGCCAGTCTTTTGGATAATAGTTATTGATCCTCCCGGGTAACAGTTTGATCCATCCCAGATTAATCCCTTCAAATTGTACAAGTACCCAGCCTTTAAGCTGAGTATCTATTTCAAAAATATTGCGCCTTAAATATTGAAGGGCATCGGATTTGTTTAACAAAATTTGTGGCATATCCATTTTGATTTGAGGGTTCATGGCCATATCATGATCGGGTATCCATTCATCCCGAATGATACTGCCTACAAGGGTTCCGGCTTTACGGATATAAAGATGCTTTTGTATTAGATGCATGGCATTCAGCTGCGCAGCAGGAACAGCCAGCAATTGCGATTCCCAGCACACATAAGTGATTTCTGCATTCGGTCGCAAGCATTTTTGAAGGATGCCTAAGGTTTGTTTGGATGCTGCCTGCCACTCTTTAGTAGCCGGTAATTCATAGTTTTTTTGAGCCAATCCATTCTTTTTAAACACGGCCAGATAAAATCCTTCACCCGCAACCTTATCCGGAAAAAACCGGTAACCGGGTGCATGAGATTGGAGCGATTCAGTTTCAATGATGCCGGATTTTAAAGGTACAGACAGTTTGATGGGCTCCATGTGCATCTCTTGCACCAACCAATCTGCATTGTTCTCATCTTCCTCAACGGAATAGGAACAGGTTGAATAAATCAGGATGCCTCCGGGCTTTAAACTATCCATCACGTCGGCCAGAATACGCTGTTGCCGCTGGCTACACAACGCTACATTTGCAAGACTCCAACTCTCGATGGCGATCGGGTCTTTGCGAAACAGTCCACTCCCGCTGCAAGGCGCATCAACCACTATCAAATCAAAAAAATCGGGCAGCCTTTTAAAATGTGCCGGATCATTATGAGTAACCACCACTGAGGCAGCACCCCATTTACTGATATTTTCTGAAAGTACATTTACGCGTTGCCTGATCACTTCATTGCTCACCAATAAGCTATCCGGGCTCAATAAACTCAACAGGTGGGTAGATTTACCACCGGGCGCTGCACAAAGATCAAGTACACGTAAAGAAGTATTCAAATCACAGGATTGTTGCACCGCCATTTCTAAAAACATACTGCTGGCTTCCTGAACGTAGTAAGCACCGGCATGAAACAAGGGGTCGGTGGTAAATGAAGGCCTTTCATCTAAATAAAGTCCGGTATTGCACCAGGGTACAGTAGTAGTGGTTTCCCAAACAGCAGCACTTGAAGCAAATGGTTTAGCCGAATTTAACCGAACAGCCGTAAGTATATTCCCATTCTGGTGGGCGTCAACAAAAGTATCCTGGTCGTACCCGTGTATACCAGCAAGACTTGTGAGAAATTTATCCGGTAAAATGGCCAATACAATTTATTTTATTTTGCAAGTTAATACAATTTCCACCCTTCGGTTAAGTGCTCTGCCTGCTATTGTGTTATTACTAGCCCTGGGTTGTAATGCCCCCAATCCTTCGCTGCGAATAACCCGTGCAAATTCCGGAACAACAGAAATGATACGGTTGCGTATAGACGCTGCACGTTGCTCAGACAATACTACATTCAGGGTAGAATCTCCCGTGGCATCTGTGTATCCATAAATACTTATTTGTGCGATAGGCCTGCCAGAAAAACTGAGTGCCAGGCTATCTATAAATGCCATACGGTTTTCTTTTACACTCGATTTTCCCACATCAAAATAGGCAGCAGGAATGCGAATGGTATCATTGATGAAAGTTGGTTTAAGAACTTCAACTGGCTTAACGGCTATGTATTCCGAATGGCGGTAATTTTGTGCATAAGCCATTTCAATGTTTTTACCTGCATCATCACATGGGGCATCCGGCTCAAGTGGATTCAATTTTACATCATCCAGAAAATAATATACATTACCCGACTTGCTCATCCGGTCTTTTAAAGGATATGAAAAAGGGGCTTCACTAAAATTCCCGATTGAACAAAACTTCGCAGCAGCAGTTGCCACAAACTGAACTTCAATTAATTGCCAGCCTTTCACTTCATCTAATACATGTGTGGAATTTACCCTTACCATCTGGCAACTTTTTGAAGCATCATAATACATTAAGCTTGGCTCTGCATCAGAAAAACAAAAATCCAATTCATAAAAAGTACGGCGCATTGTATGTATGTAAAAGCGAATCCGGTAAGCAGCCAAAGGTACTAGAGAGCAGCTAAGCAAACTATACACAAATGGGCGTTGTTTTGGATTTTCGTAAACATTGGCCATCGGAACCAATAAAAAATTATGTCCGAGCAAGGGAGATGGCGTAGCCGAACCTGTCACCAAAGGATTGGTAACGGGATGCAGGTAAAACCATCCTTCAGGAGCACAGGGCGCATGATACTCGGCACAAATATTAATATCCTCAAAACCATTGTTGACAAAAAATTGCTGTGCCGCCAATGGATGGTTACCTAACATCAATGCAGTTATCAATGGCAAGAATGGTAAGTAATGCAGTAAATAATGGCTTTTACGCTCAACAGTTCGCATGAAGGAGCACTTAAAAGATGATTTACAGTGTTTTTATTTCTCCAGCCAAATCCTGTAGTACCTTTTTAGCATCACCAAAAAGCATCGACGACTTAGGTTTGAAGAACAATTCATTTTCAATACCGGCATAACCGGGCTTCATACTGCGTTTGTTGATGATGATTGTTTTGGCAAGTTCCACATCTAATATGGGCATGCCATAGATGGGTGAAGCAGGATCGGTTTTTGCTGCAGGATTAACCACATCATTAGCTCCAAGGATGAGCACCACATCACAGGTTTTAAATTCATCATTGGCATCTTCCATTTCGAGTAACAGTTCGTAATCCACATCTGCTTCTGCCAGCAAAACATTCATATGGCCTGGCATCCTTCCTGCAACCGGGTGGATAGCATATTTTACGGTCACCCCTTTTTGGGAGAGCAATTCTTCCAACTCATGACAAATATGTTGTGCCTGTGCAACGGCCAATCCATAACCCGGAACAATCATCACTTTGTTGGCATAGGCCATGAGCATGGCAGAATCGGCCACAGAAATTTCTTTGTGATGACCCTGAATAGTAGATCCAGAAGCCGTTTGCGCCGATACCCCGAAAGAACCAATCAACACATTCTTTAGCGAACGGTTCATGGCTTTACACATGAGTATGGTAAGCAAAGTACCTGCAGCACCCACAAGAATACCACCGGTAAGCATCACTTTGTTATCGTACAAAAATCCACCACAAGCTGCAGCCACACCAGTGAAAGAATTCAATAATGAAATCACCACAGGCATATCAGCGCCCCCAATCGGCAATACGAAAAATATGCCGTAGCAAAGCGCCAGTACCAAAATCACAACCATCATCCAACTCTGCTCCGGATGCACAACCAACCATACCGCCAAACCGATAGTGGTGGCCAGTACCAGGAGATTCAGGATATTTTGTCCGGTGAAACTCAGGTCTTTCACTTTCCCATTCAACTTTCCCCAGGCAACCATACTACCGGCAAACGAAACGGCTCCGATGATCAAGCCCGTTAAAATGATCATAACGGTGGGGCGTATAGCAGTTATGTATGCCGCATCAGCTCCGTTATGAATTTGATGTGAAATATGGAGAAATTCTACGATTGATATCAATGCAGCGCAAGCACCACCCATCCCGTTGAATAAGCTCACCATTTCGGGCATGGCAGTCATTTTCACTTTTTTTGCAGCGAGCGTACCCACGATGGCACCAATGATCAATGCTGAAAAAATCCAGCCGTAGTTATGTAAATTATTTCCGGTTTCTTCATCGCGGTATAAAAAAATAGTGCCGAGGATGGCCACTGTCATTCCAACTGCTGCCACCATATTTCCTTTACGTGCTGTTAAAGGATTGGAGAGCATCTTCAAACCCAAAATAAAGGTAATGGAAGCAAGCAAATAACAGATGGTGAGAATAGATTGGGTCATACGATGATTACTTTCACAGTTGAAAGATTATTTCTTTTTTTTGAACATTTCGAGCATACGGTCGGTTACCACAAATCCACCCACCACATTCAACATACCCAGCAGCACGGCAAAAAAACCGAGTATCAAAGCGAGGTAGTTATCAGTTTCCGCTTTTCCCATTACGATAATGGCGCCGATGATCACTACCCCATGGATGGCGTTTGCGCCGCTCATCAAAGGAGTATGTAACACACTGGGTACATGGCCGATCACTTCGATACCAACAAATATCATCAGTATAACGATATAGAGTAGCTGCTGATGTGCAGAAATCCAGGTTAAGATATTTTCCATATGTTGATGAATACAATTTAACGGTTAGTAAATCATTTGAGTTGTTCATGAACGATGGCACCTGAATGGGTTATCAGCGTTCCCTTTACCAAATCATCTTCCAGGTTCAAATTGAGCTGACCCTCTTTGGTGATAATCAATTGCAAGAAATTCAGGATATTCTTTCCATACAACTTACTGGCATCAGCAGGTAACGTAGATGGCAGTCTGGAATTACCAACAATGCGAACGCCTTTGTAGATAACGGTTTCATCCGGTTTGGTATGTTCCGTATTGCCTCCCGTGGCTGCTGCCAGATCTATAACAACAGAGCCGATGCGCATCACATCGAGCATGGCATCTGTAATCAGCAAAGGCGCTTTCTTTCCGGGTATTTGTGCGGTTGTGATGATGATATCTGCTTTAGCTACACTTTCGGCAATACGTGCTTTTTGTTTTTGCAAGAAAGCTTCAGTTTGCTCTACGGCATAACCACCCGCTTTAGAAGCATCTGCAGCGCCTTCCACTTCTACGAATTTGGCACCCAAACTCATCACTTCCTCTTTCACGGCCGGGCGGGTATCGAATACTTCAACAACAGCACCCAATCTTTTTGCTGTAGCGATAGCCTGCAACCCGGCCACACCGGCACCTAAGATCAATACTTTTGCTGGAGGGATACTTCCTGCTGCGGTCATGAACATAGGAAAATAACGGGGTGATAATTCAGCTGCCAAAATTACCGCTTTATATCCGGCAATATTGGCTTGCGAACTCAATACATCCATGCTTTGTGCCCTCGTAGTTCGCGGTAACATATCTAAACTAAAAATAGATGCGCCGCTAGCCGCCCATTCAGGCAACAATGTTTTCTGATTCATCACCTGATAAAATCCCAGCAATACTTTGCCGGTACATTTTTTCAACTCTTCGCCGGACAGCGGATTAAGGCACAACAACAAATCAGCCTGTTCGAAAATGACTTCGCGCGATTTTATTTCAGCTCCGGAGGCCAAATATTGTTCATCGGTGGCATAGGCATTTAAACCTGCAGTAGCCTCCACCAATACTTTCAATTGAAGTTTTTGTAAAATGCTAAGATGTTCTGGTAATAAGGATACCCGGGTTTCGTACGCCGGTTCTTTGAGCAAGCCGATGACCATAGTTCAGTTTGTTGAAGCCGAAGATAATGAAATTTAAAATCGTACGCTAAAATGCTGTTTCACCAGGAAAGAAGGGTTTACCCAAACGATTCCGATGAAAAATAAATCTATACTCAGGGTTACGGCAGGATGTGCCACAATAAAAGCCCAGGCTTCTTCCATACCGGCGCTCCAATGGATATCGTCGAAAATGATCATGGTATCGTTTGTTCTCTTTTCCAAAAAAGCCAAAAAATAGGCAATGGTAGGATCTTTCCGGTGATTGCCATCTATAAAAACAAAATCAATAGTAGTACATTTTTGCAAAACAGTTGGTAAGGTATCATCAAAAGCACCAATAACGGTTTGGATGTTATGGATCTGCAGTTTTTTGAATTGCTGTTGAGCAATGGCAGCGATTGCCTTACTTCCTTCTAAAGTATACACCGTTGCATCTGGCTTACCCTTAGCCATATACCCAGTACTGATGCCAAATGAAGTGCCCAATTCAATAATGGTGTTGGGTTGAAAATATTCCACCATACGAAAAAGTAATTGGGCATATTTCCGTGGCTTTAAAGAGGAAGCCGCCATTTTACTAACAACCCTTTCGTTAGTCGGAATGATGGCAGAACCTGCACCAAAATCTTCCACAATAATTGTACTTTCATTCTGCAGCAATGCCTTTCTCAAGATTTCTATTTCCTGATAAGCGGGATAAGTTTTTTTATCGTTAAGTATTTCTTTGATGAAAGCAAAAACAAACGGTGAATGTATGCCATGTCCTTTGCTATTGGCAGCATGAATATAGTGGTGAAGATATTTTCGGGCAAGCGTAATAGAATGATACAAACCGAGTAATTTAAATGAGCATCTGCAATTAATAAAACATCAATCTTTTTTGCGGTTCCATACCTGAAAGCTGTAAGCATAAGCATGCTTGTCGTCTGCCTCAAAATTGGTTTCTGTATCAAGCTCCCATTCATCGAGGTTCAGCACAGGAAAATATGCATCTCCATTCAATTCAACATGTACACGGGTTAAATAGATACAATCGGCCAGTGCGATACTTTGCTGATAGATTTCGGCACCACCGATGATGAATATCTCTTTGCAATTGGTTTGAGCGGCTTGTGCCAATGCATCTTCCAGATCGTATGCCACGCACACTTCCGGGGCATTCCAGTTTGCGTTACGCGTGATCACGATATTGACTCGGCCCGGCAAAGGTTTGTTAACCGCCTCATAAGTTTTCCTGCCCATCACCACCACCATACCCCAGGTGGTATTTTTAAAAAAGCGCAAATCATTGGGCAGGTGCCATAACAACTGGTTGTTTTTTCCAATAGCGTTGTTAGTTGAAGCTGCTACAATAAGTGATATCATATTGTAAAAGTAGGAAGATTTTTTCCTACAACGATTAACACAAAGGTGCCTGCCATGTTATACCAATGTGATTTATATAATATGCCAATATTTTATAAATCTTACATTGTTAAATGCCGATGGTATCAAACAAATAGTACAATGAGGCGATAGCCGATATTGGACTATATTGTTTGTCCAATCGGTATTACAGGAGTTAAATCATGAATCAGCATCGAAAAAACAGGGAAATTAAAAAAGAATAATAGCTGCTATTGTCCTTTGTAGTTGATGAGAAAAAAACTATGGTTTCTAATTATGATCGATCATCGTATACGTCACTCCGTAAGATCCATCAGCAAAATAACCGCCATTGCCGGGTTGAAATTCACTGTGAAAAAAACGGCGATATACCAGCCCAATACCTTGCGCATATTTTTCCTGGCCATAGTTCACTTCGCTGTAACTGCCCGGATCATCCGGATTACCAATGATTTCATCTCGCTGGTTTACGGTTAATGTTTGGTCTAAATTGAAAGCACCTATTGTTGCAGGAACATTCACTTCGCTATAGGTATAATCCCAATCATCGAGGTATTGTAAGGTAGAATTGGCCGAATACGTATCAATAAAACTATGCCCCTTCCAAGTGGTGCCTTGAAACAAAGGCGAAGCAAGCTTGGTAAAACGAAGGTTGTTTTCTAAAAACTCAACGCGGGTTCCGGCATTGGTTGCCATAAAAGTGCCATTAGGCGTCCATGCGTTTGTAGCGGTTTTACGGATGTACCTGAAAATCCTGTAGGAAGTACGGCCCTGAGCATCAGCAATTAAAGAATCGATTTCATATTTCACCTGGTAAGTGACGGTAGTGTCACGGGTACCAAAAGCCAGATAGATTAAGGAATCCAGCTGATAGGTAATATATTTCCCGGTTTGTAAAGGATAATAATCTTCCAGCTTGGCTGTTTGCAATTGCTCTGTTTCTTTACTGCAGGAAACAAAACATAAAGTTCCCAAAACAACAATCAGGAGAAATAAATTTTTCATCATCATAGCGTGAGGTAAGAATATGACTGTAAATCTAACCAAAAAGTTGCCTGAAAGCCTAAATTGTTGTTGGAATCGCCGGCCGTTGAATGATTCCTCCGCCGATAACATCATCGCCTTCATAAAAAACGGCGCTTTGTCCGGGTGCTACGCCCTTTACCTCTTCATAGAAACGAACCTGCACCCCGTTTTCGTATATTACCAAGTTGCTTAATGCCCCTTTGTCTTTATACCTGATTTTGGTAGTGGTCTCCATTCCCTCGGCAATGCCATCATATTTCAGCCAATTAAGTTTATTAACCTGCATTTCACTTCGGTTCAAATCTTCCTCCTCACCCAGCACTACAATATTGGCATCCGGATCGATACCCGTTACAAACGCAGGTTTACCGAGTGCGATATCAAGCCCTTTGCGTTGACCGATAGTATAAAAAGGATATCCTTTATGTTTACCTAAAATCTTTCCGTTTTTATCGGTGAACAAACCTCCTTCTACTTTTTCTTCTAATCCATCTACCCTTCTTTTTAAAAATCCGCGGTAATCGTTATCAGGCACAAAGCAGATTTCATAGCTTTCATTTTTTTTAGCCAGTTCGGGGTAGCCAAAATCGTGTGCCATCTGACGGATAGCTGTTTTTCGAAATCCGCCCAGCGGCAATAGCGTACGTTTTAGCAGATCTTGTTGCAAACCCCAAAGCACATAACTCTGATCCTTGGTTTCATCAATGCCTTTGCGTACAAAATAGCGTCCATTGCTATGTTGGTGCACAGTGGCGTAATGCCCGGTGGCGATAAACTCACAGTCCATGGCATCGGCCCGTTTGAGGAGGGCGCGCCACTTGATATGGGTATTGCACATCACACAGGGATTAGGGGTTCTGCCGGCAAGGTATTCATCCACAAAATTTTCAATCACAAAATCGCCAAACTCTTCCCGAATATCTAAAATAAAATGCGGAAATCCATGCTCAACCGCCGCAGCACGGGCA
>Ga0164293_10001359_pt1 | contig 20317 bp, 14 predicted proteins | sample GEODES118metaG_FD_111487 | JGI IMG/M metagenome (GOLD analysis project Ga0164293, IMG submission 111487) | Eutrophic lake water microbial communities from Lake Mendota, Wisconsin, USA - GEODES118 metaG | ecosystem: Environmental > Aquatic > Freshwater > Lake | place: USA: Lake Mendota...
ACTTTGCCTTTGTGGACAGACGACATCTATCGCTTGCCATCAGCCCAGGCTGTGCAAGAAGGTGCTGCTGTGTCTACAGCCAATGCAGAAAGTAATTCACGTTACAATCTCGGCAACTACACACAGATTTTCCAGACAACCATTGCGGCTTCTGGAACAGCACGTGCTGTGATGCAGGCTGGTGGCGACCCACAAGCATACCAAGAAGTAAAACAACTGATCGAACTGATGTTCGACGTTGAAATGCAATTGGTTCGTGCAGATCAGATCGGCACACAATACTCAGGTCAATCAGGCACAGCAATTAGCCCTGCCACTGCACAAACTGAAGGTCGTCGTATGGGTTCATTGAACGCATTTGCAGGCACACACAGTTTTAACCCCAGTGCTGGCGCTGCTGCCAACATCACCACAAACACCAACAACGCATCGAGCGACAGTTCCACTGCCAACGTTGGTAACCTAAACATCAGTGCCAACGGCACAGAGTTCTACACTGGCACATTTGTAAACCAGTTGTTCCAGCCTGTGTTATACAAGCAATTGGTCACCACTGCTGAACAGCGTTACAATGCCAAGATCCGCACAATGGTTGTTCCAACCAGCCTACGCACAATGATCTCGGACAACATTGTGAACTCCAACACCAGTATCAACCGTCGTAACGTGGAGCGTGGTGACACAATCCAAACTTATGAAGGCGACTTCAACTACACTTATGAAATCTATGATTCATGGATCATGGACTCAGCAGGTGTAAGTGATCAGATCTACTTCATGAACGAAGACGTTCTACAGTGGGGCTCATTGCGTGACTTAGGTCCCAACAATGAAGTGTTCTCAAATGCGGATGCCAGTTTAGATCAGTTCTTGATGGAAGGCACATTGATTGTGCGTAACCCAGCAGGCGTTGGTGTATTACACAACATCTCTGCATCAGGTGCTGCTGTATCAGGCGCACGTCCAAGCACATTCGTTCAGCGTGTGAACTTTGGTGCTGGCGACAGTTACGTTTAATCCAACTCGGATCAAACAGACCACAAAGCACCCTTCGGGGTGCTTTTTTTGTGGACTTATCCGTGTATTTTGCAGTTTCACTAAATACTGCTATGAGCACAATTGACACCCCCGAATACTTAGACGACACAGACCCAGAAAAGAATCACAACTACTGGCGACAGGATCATGGAGGCATGGTCACAAACCACAACGGCGTAGCAGATGCCTTGTTGAAAAACGACAAGTTATACAATTCAATGAAGGGCGACTGGTCAAGAACCAGTTGGAACGCTTCAAACAACATCAAAACCACCACTGGCCGACAGGATGGCAAGTTTTTTATCACACGTGAACAGCACAATGCTGAAGCAGTGGCCCGACGTTGCCAGGAATACCGTAAGGCATGCGAAGCAGGACATCACGATCCTTTGGCACCCATTGGTGAAGATGGCAAACTCACTTACAAATGGATGGACCTGCCCAACGTGGTCAGCATTCGCATCAGTGATCAGTATTTTGGTGGTATGCCCTGGGCTGCTATCAAACACGATAGAACATTAAAAGCGCAGTTTTACCGGGTTGTTGAACGAGAATACCCGCAGTATATTTGCTACCCTGGTGGCAAACTACCAATACCAGTTGAAGTGCCTTATCCTACACGGATGGGCCAACAACGTTTCTTTAAGGGACATTAAAAATGTTTGTAATACCAGATGGCGACGCACTTGTAACCTATATCAAAGACTTTACAGGTTCTACCAACGACAACGAAATTAAAAACTGCATATTCTTAGCAGAACTCAGTATGCGTAACGTGGAGTTACCTGCCTTGCGTAGTGATCCATATGCGGCTGAAAACATTGGTGTGGCAGATTCAGAAGGATACATTCCCATTCCTGCAGACATGAACAAGCCCATCCTGTTCTTCAAACAGGGCAATCCGGGTGGCGAACAAAACAGTCAAACAGGTCCGTGGATTGTGTATGATCGTATTGGCGATAGAGACATCATCACACAGGGTATGATTGCACAGTTGTATTTGAGTCCTGTAAACGTGCCTGCTGTGATTCGTGGCAAGTTTTCCGAAGTAGCAGACAAGTATCACTTCCTACCTTGGATTGGTGAAGGCGCCCTGGTAAACTTATACTACTACAAAGCATGGCCTTTGTTGTTTGCACCTGCAGAAAATCTGATCAGCACCACTGGCACAGTGGGTTCAATTGCTGGAGCAGGACCGTGGACTGCTGCCATCACAGGAATGGAAACAAATGATGGTTTAGAAATTGGTGACACTATTTCAGCCACAGCCGGCACTGGATCACTTGGTTCCGGCGGTGTTTACACAGTGGCCAGCAAGCCCACTGCCACATCAATCACATTCACAGCAGTGGCCGGAACAACTCCCACAGCAGGCACAGTGACCAACATCTATGCTCTAAACAAAACAGTGCAGACCAATGCTGTGCTACAGACCTGGCCAGAAGGCTATGTGTATGCCACCCTGCGTGAATACTATATCAAACGTCACAATGTAGAAGATGCACAGGTATATGGCAGCAAATTTGATAATGCCTGGAATCAAGTAGAAGATCAGAACAACAAAGGCAAATGGTCTGGCGGCCACACACGCTTTACATCAGTATGGCAGCCCCGCCAGTATCGCCAATACAACATCAAATAAGGACGGCCAATGACCAGTTCAACCAGTTTATATCCACAACCCAGTGGAAATGCCAATGTAGCCAGTAGAAATTTCACAACCTTGTATTCTGGGTCTGCCAACATCACAGTGCAGGAGCCAGACCAGTATGGCAATGCCAATGTGGTTGCGCTGTTGGCTGCCAGCACAGATGGTGCCAACACTATTGGCGTAATATCAGCCACTGGCAACGTTATAGGCAACTACTTTATTGGCAACGGCAGCCAACTTACCGGCATTGTCAGCACATACGGCAATGCCAATGTGACCACACTGTTGGCCAACTTTGGTTCAAATGCCATATCAACCACTGGCAATGTCACAGCAGGTTATTTTGCAGGCAACGGCAGCCAACTCACTGGCATTGTCAGCAGTTACGGCAATGCCAATGTGAGCGCATACCTGGCATCAGGCACCAACACAGCAGACATGATCACCACTGGCAATGTGATTGGCGGCAACTTAAAAACATCCGGTGCCGCAGGCAACATTGTGGGTGTGAACTATGTCAGTGCAAACTTCTATCTGGGCGATGGCGGCCTACTAAGCAACATTTCGTCAACTTATGGCAATGCCAATGTCACTGCACTGTTGAGCAATTTAGGTGCCAACTCCATATCAACCACTGGCAATGTCACTGCAGCCAATTTCTTCGGCAACGTCACAGGCAATATTATAGGCAATGTTGTTGTGACAGGAGCCAACACAGAAGTGCTGATCAACACTGCAGGCAATATTGGCACAGGCCCTGGATTTACATTCAACACTGCAGGCAATGTGCTGACAGTGCCAGGTCCTGTAAGTGCCACTGGCAACATCACAGGTGCTTACATTGCGGGTAATGGATCATTACTAAGCAACATTACCGGTGCCAACGTTACAGGTGTAGTGGCCAATGCTACATACGCAGTCTCTGCAGGTTCAGCCACCACTGCAGGCACTGTGACAGGCAACGCACAGGCCAATATTACTTCAGTAGGTGTATTGACCAGTCTTAGTGTCACAGGCAACACTGCCACAGGCGGCCTACTCACAGACAACTACTACTATGCCAACGGCACACCTGTTTCGTTTGCCGGCACATACGGCAATGCCAATGTGGCCAACTTCTTGTCTGCGTTTGGGTCCAATAGTATTTCTACTACGGGCAATGTCACTGCCAGTTATGTGATTGGCAACGGAAGTTTATTGACCAACATCACCGGTGCCAACGTTACAGGTGTAGTGGCTAATGCCACATACGCAGCCTCAGCCGGCTCTGCAGGTAGTGCAAACACAGCCGTCACTGTGACAGGCAACGCACAGGCCAACATCACATCAGTAGGTGTGTTGACCAGTTTAAGTGTAACTGGCAACATCAACAGTGGCAATGTGATTGCTCCTAATTTTCAAGCTGTAAATTCAGCAGGCGCTACACTAAAAAATTCCGCAGGCACAACACAGGCTGCATGGGGTGCAGGTGGTGGTGACAACTTTACTCTCTCTGTCAGCACCAATATAACTGGTGCCAATGCTCAGATTGATATTTCACCCACAGGCAATTCGGGCCATGTGCATATCAAACCCACAGGCACACCCAGTGTAGAAATTGCACCCACATACACAGGTTCAATCAACAACATGGTGATTGGCAATATCACTCCGGCTGCTGTTATTGCAACCACTGTGAGTGCCACTGGCAACGTCACTGGCAACTACTTCATTGGTAACGGATCACAACTCACAGGCATAACAACTTCTGCAGGCGGATCAAACACACAGATACAGTTCAACGACGGCGGAGTGTTTGCTGGCAACACTGCCATGACATTCAACAACACCACTGGACGTGTGCAACTGGGCAACATCACCACCACAGGCAGTATCATCAACACTGCCAACACATGGGTAGACACCACTGCTGCATCAATTTCGCCCTCCACAATTATCATAGGCAATGGCTACAGTGGCAACTACACCACCACATATCTGACCAACAACCAGCGCAACACAAGAATGAGTCTGATGGATCTGCTCACAGCCACAGACAACGGTGCAAGAAAAACTGAACTGGCATCCACTGTGTATTTTGATCTCAACGGTGTTACCACCTACGGCAACGCCAACGTGAACAGTCGACTGCAGGGCATTACGAGTGAAGTATACATTCAAAACGGCAACATTGTCCAGTCCAATCCTTTTATAGCACGCAGCGGTTCCTTTATTCTGCAGGCAGGGCAGAGTGCCAACGTGGGCAATGCCAACTTGGCCACAGCAGGAAGCATACAGAGTTTTGTTGCTGTAAGCAATGGCAGCAGAATTGGCAATGCCTTAGGCATATATTCCAGCAGTGCAGGCAACACTGCTCAAGGTGCTTTGCTGCCCACAGCCATGTTGTTTGTGGCTGCACCCAATCATTCGCCCGGATCTGGAGCAGTGGATGTGGGCAACATTTTCAACTACTACACACCCGGATCTGTCAACACGTTTGGCATATCATCGGGCAACACCACCAGAGTTGCCAACTACTGGAACATCTACAACGAAGACAATGCCAACAAGAACCGATTAGGTGCACTGACACAGTATCAGGAAAGCAGTTACAGCCTCAGCAGTTCAGCCGGCTCTGTTGTGGTCAACAAGGCCAACAGCCAGGTGCAATACTACACAGTGTCAGAAGCAGCCACCATGAGTTTTACTGGCTTTATCACAGTGGCCACGATACCCACAGGTGGCGGAGTGCCCACTGCGGTGAATCGCTATCAGACTGACACAGTCACGGTAATTGTGCAACAGGATTCCACTGGCAGAACCATTACCATGCCTTCTGGCGCTGCTTACAAATACGCAGGCGGAACTACCACAGTGCCGGCCACTGCCAACGCCATCAGCATGATATCCATCACTGCCTACTACGACCCTGGCACCTCAGCCACTGCGTATTTGACCACAATTTCACCAGCGTTCACATAACATGTTAGGAACCAATCGAGCCAGTCAATATGCAGGGTGGTGGACAGGTGCACTCAGTGCTCGTGCCACTGTGAACATCACCACAGCCAACAGCGCGGCTTTTCCAACAACACCACGCAACTACATTGACAATCCTGCTGTGTATGGCAGCAGCACAACATTTTTGAACTATATTGCACCCACTGTGAGTGCTGCGGTTGACCAAACAGGCATCACCACCAATGGTAAGCAATGCACCTGGGCTATGACCATACAGTATGGCACCAATTACATGACCACTGCTCCGTCAGATAGCACACAACGTGGGGCACTGTTCTACGATCGATTCAACATTTCAGGCACAGGCTATTTTCCTTTGATGGGTGCTATGGTCAACAACGGTGTGTATCAATTCAACACTCAACCAGCCACCTCTGGACAGAATTCTGTGACATTCAACAATTTCAATTCTCTACGCAACACCTGGCTGGGCATTGTGGTCAGTGTGTCGGATACAGTCACAAGTTTTGCCAACTGGACCGGCAGCACCAACACCAATTACCAAAGACTGGTGATCAGCGACATAGCCACTGGTGCTGTGCTACAACAAACAGACACAGCATTTTCTGGCACCTTGCTGGACAGATTATTGACCAATCAGTATTACTACGATCCGGCCTATGTGGCCACCTACAACTATCAACCGTTTTGGTATCCTCAAGGAGTATCGCCTGTAGATTGGACTCAGTATTACATCAGTGATTTTAATCTGGCCAGTCATTGGATCAACTGGGGTGTGGCCCTGGATCCTGCTGTGTATTATGCAAGTCTAACAGGTTCGGCTGTGAACACCACAGTGGCTGGTCAAAAGGCCTGGTTTGCCTGGAACTCGGACAACGGCACCAACACTGCCAACGGTTATTCATTCGACCAGCCCACAGGATCACGCATGCCTGCTGGTGTCAAAATAACGTCCGATAGTCTGGGGTCAGGCACAGCAGCACAACTGGTAGCATTTTAAGGAAACAACTATGTCCGCAAGCAATTATTTAGAAAACGCATTACTAAACGCAACATTGGCCAATGTGAGTTATACAACTCCCACCACTGTATACACAGCCCTGTATTCAGTCACACCCACAGACTCCTCCGCCGGCACTGAACTTTCAGGCAGTGGCTATGCACGTGTTAGCACTGCATTTTCAGTGTCATCGGGTGTGGCCACCAACACTGGCAACGTGACCTTTGGTCCTGCATCTGCAGATTGGGTCACAGCAGTGGCCTGGAGCATAGCAGATGCATCCTCAGCCGGCAACATCCTGTATTATGGCCCACTCAGCACTGCACAAACAGTGTTGAACGGCAACAGCCTGACGTTTGGTATTGGCAACGTTTCAGTCACAATGAACTAATGATATGATAGAAATAGGCGGTGGCATCACAATAGGCGGCAGTATTATTATAGGCGAAGTGCCAGCACTGATCACTGCGGATTTTTTCATCACAGAAACCGGCGATAATTTAATCTCTGAATCTGGTGAATTTTTTATAACAGAAGGATAACCAAACAAAATGGCAAATATTAAATTTAGTCAATTACCCAATTTAGGCACAATCACAGGCGCAGTCACCATTCCTGTGGTGGATAGCCTAACCAACTACACAGTCACAGCAGCCAATCTTCAAGCCTATGTAAACACTGCTGCAGGCAACATCACAGCAGCCACTGTGAGTGCTTCAGGCAACATCACAGGCAACTACATTTTAGGCAACGGATCATTGCTGACAGGACTACCTGCCACTTATGGCAATGCCAATGTGGCAGCCTACCTGCCCACATTCACTGGCAACCTGAGTGCGGGCAATGTCAGTGTCACCGGCAACATTACTGCTGCTTATATTTCGGCCAACGGAAGCCTGCTGACTGCTTTGACTGCTGCCAACATAGTGGGCACTGTGGCCAATGCTGCCTATGCCACCACTGCAGGTTCTGCTACCACAGCAACCACTGCAACCACTGCAACTACAGCAGCCACTGCTGCCACAGCCGGCACAGTGACCACAGCAGCACAGCCTACAATTACCTCTGTAGGCACACTGACCTCATTGGCTGTGTCTGGCAACGTGAGTGTAGGCAATTTGACCACTGGGGGCAATGTCACTGGTGGATATGTCAAAGGCAATGGCTCTGAATTGACCAACATAGTGACCAGTATTGTAGCAGGTGCAGGTATCAGTGTAAATCAAGCCACAGGTGCTGTCACTGTCACTGCCACTGGCAATGGCGGCAGTGCAGGCAATTCAATATCATTTGGCACAACTTCTGTTGATATTCCTTCTGCCAATGCCAACATTAGTTTTAATGTAGGCGGCGTAGCAAATCAACTTGTGCTGACCAATCTCAGTGGCAATTCTGGTTTTACTGGCGCATTGTTCAACACAGGTGTGCAGATTGGCACCAGCACTGGTCCTACCAGTAGACTCACTGCCTGGGGCAATGTAAGTTTAGCACTGAATGCTGGCACTGCACTTGATGTTGGCACAAGTATTAGTTTGTCTGGCGGCACAATTACCACCAGTTATTTGACAGTGAACCAAACTGCCACTGTGAATTCTGGCCTAAATGTCACAGGCAACGTTGCTGTGTCAGGTGGATTCTTGGGCATAGCACAAAGCACCAGAGCCAACAATTCATCCGGCACAGCAGGACAGATCAGCACTGACACCAATTATCTATATGTTTGCACTGCTGCCAACACATGGAAGCGTGTGGCATTGAGCACATTCTAAGGACACACAATGGCCAACATAAATTCCAATTATCAAGAAGTGCGAATTCCGTTCGCCAAAATGACATTCACACCGGATGTGCCATCCACAGCCCTGGCACCAAATGAATACAATGACGGGTTGAATGTAGAAACAGATGTGCGTGGCATTAGATCAATGGCCGGCGATCAAACAATCTTGGATGCATTGCCAGCAGGATATGGACCACCCACATTTGTCACAGGCGGATTTAGACAAAATGGTGAATTCTGGTTTGTGGTTGCACTCACAGGTGAAGGTGCCACACCAGGATCATACTGGGCAAGTGACGGCAACACCACTTGGTATAACATCACGCCCACAGATCCTACTTTTGATTCCAGCAGTTATGGTCAAGCCACCAACATTACCGAAGCCTGGAACGGCACTGTGCTGTTCCTAAACGACGAAGCAAATCCGCCATTCTTTTGGCCTGATCAACCGGGTGCTGTGATGGTGAGTTATTCAAATCAAGTGCCGTTGGAAATAGACGATATTACTCCGGCAACTTTGACAACCAAACTTGTGACATTTGTTGATACTCAAGCAGTGGCACCATTTGCAGTGGGTGGTTATGTGTCATTGACCAATGTTGAACCCAGATACTACAACGGCACCTGGGAAGTCACTGCCTGCACCACAACAGATGTGACCATTATAAACAATACTACAGATGCTTATTTGGCAGGTGGCGAAGTTGCACCTGCATACAGTTGGAACTACAATGCAAATTGGTCTAATGTGTTTGCCAAGTTTATGCGACTATACAACACACCCAATGTGGGATCAATCTTGGTAGCAGGCAATCTCACAGCCACCAACGTGGATACCAGTGCAATAGAACTGTATCCGGTCACTGTGCAATGGAGTCAAGCATTTGGTCTCAACCAAGCACCCACAACCTGGACACCCACAGTGACCAACGTGGCCAACCAGTTGGAAGTGCCGCTACGTGGACCTGCCTTGGATGCATTTCCCTGTAATGGTCAGTTCTTCCTGTGCAGTTATTGGGATACTGTAGTTTTTAGCCCTATCAACTATTCAACAACCGCAGCACCTATTTTAGGTGTGCGACAGTTCAATCAAGGACGTGGCTTACTTTCAAGCAACTGCTGGGCCAACACAGACAAACTGGTGTATGGCGTAGATGCTCGTGACATCTGGGTGTTTGACGGACAGGACTTTCAAGGCCTGGGCACACAGCGTGTAAAGAACTGGTTCTATAATGAACTGGATCCGCAATACTATGACAGAGTGTTTATGGAAGTAAATTCACAACGCAGTCAGATAGAAATTTACTATCCTGACAGCAATGCTGTAGGTGGCGTGCCTAATAAGATGCTGAGTTATAGATATGATTTAGACTGCTGGAATGCACCAAGAGATATCAGTTCAGCAACATTCAGTTGCGAAGCACCAATATTTGAATACAACGCACCCAATTGGGATCCATTGTTTGCTTCAAGAACAGTTGTGTATGCACAAGGACTTGCAGAAAGTCAACTGGTGCAAAAAGATCAAGGCTTTGCATTTTTGCCCACTGGTGCCAATCCCACTGGAGCAATTACCAGTGTGTTTCGCAGAGACAATATTAAACTGCTGAAAGATTATTCTGGCAGACTCATGGTGCATCGCATCTTGCCTGAAGTGGTAAACCTGGGTGCTATTGCTAATGAAAGCAATGAAATACCCTTGTATCCTGCCACTGGCAACATCACTGTCACAATCGAAGGTGCCAACTCAGTGGGTTCAATACCTGTTGCCAAAACACCTGTAACTTTGGCAGTGGATGCTGACGGCAATGCTGGCAACAATCCCTGGGCACAGATCAACCAAAATGCATTCCGGGTAAACACTATAGAATTAGGTGACACCAGTGATCAAAACATCTGGATGTGTTCAGCAACCACTTGGCAAATCACACAGGTTGAAGATGACCGTTAAAAAGGAAATATAATGGCACAGTTTCCCATTGAAATTGATGACAGTCAAGGCATAAATGAAGCCATCAACTACCTGTTGAGTGGCCCTGCTGGACTTGGACAGAACTTTGAAGGCTTTAGTGCTTACTTGCCGGCCTACATTAGACCCAGTAGTCGCCAGCCTTGGTCGTTGCCCTTTACCACAACTCTAAATCCCAGTGTATTCCTAAGCATACCCATAAACAACATCACAGTGCCTACCAATCCAGGGCGGCAGATTGTGTTGACATTTACCACAGCACAGGCCACAGCACCTTTTGAATATGGTGATGCTGTTGATCTTGCCGGAGTCAATCCAGATTTCTTTGATGGCGGATATACTGTGTTCAGTTGCACCACAACTGACGTTACACTGTTTACTTCAAGCACATTCACCTGGCCAGCCTATGTGTCAGGCGGCACAGTGGGTAGAAACTATCTTGATGGCACGCCTATGGACACAGAGTGTAATGCTCGTGTCACAGTGTCTGGTCCAACTGATCAGGTGTTTGTGTCAGCACAGTTGGATCTAACATGGGAATATGACTGTGCCACTGCTACAGATTATGCTGTGGTAGTTGCTATTACTCGATTGCGAGGATTTCCCACAGACACTCCCGGTGATAATGACTACTTGTTTGCAGACACAGTGTTGGTGAGTGAAAAGTCATTTGCTCAATCAGTCACTGCTGGCACAGGCACTCAGAGTTTAGAAGCAGTGTTTACCACTGTGCTGGATGGACCCAATTTGAATTTTGGCTACTACTGGTATATTCTCACAGTGGAGTTTGTAATGCCTGGTTCTATACGAGTCAGAAACGAAACTGGTGATTTTGATTTTTCTGGAATCAAACCAATCTTAGGTGTGGACACCACATATAGTTCAATCAATCCAGTAAATGTATCAGGTTCTGGATCTGGTCTAACTGTGGATGTTACATTGTCAGCCACTGCTGCCACCACATCATACACTAACAACAACACTTTAATTGATGTTACTGCAGGTGGTAGTGATTATAGAGTTGGCGACATATTAAAAATATTAGGCACTGATCTTGGTGGTGCAACTCCGGCCAATGATATGACTCTGGTAGTCACAACCATAACAGGACCATACGACACCACCATTGGTCGTGCCACCACAGGCCTACGCAGTCTAACCGCCCAGGTAATCAAACAGTAAATAACCAAACAAGGAAAATTATGCCAGTAGTAGACAGCAAAACACGTGAAATAGATGCCAAAGAAATTGTGCATATTGCCATGGAAGAAACCGGCAGCAAATACACACAAGAACAGGGCGAAGCAGCCATTCTGGCTGAAAGCAGTATGCCAAATGTGATTCCCATGCGTGAAGGCAACACTTTGTTTATTATACATTATGTGCCTAAACAAAAGGATCGCGGCCTGTTTCGTGTGCTGAACGCAGACACAGCAGCCAATTATGTCAAAAACACCAGACAGTTTTTGAAAGCCGCTGGTATGATAGGATTCAAAATTTTGGTGGTGCAGTTTGAATCACCAGAACCATTGACTCTGTTTAAGAAGATCATGCGTGATCCACCTTTTACTGGCATGGGTTACACAATAGAAAAATCACAAGATGGAAAAAGATATAGAGCCACAATCAACATGGGTAACACTGGTAAAGGAGCCACAAAATGAGTGCAGTAACAGACGCAGTTGAAGATGTAGGCGACTTTGTTGGCGATGTATTTGAGTCAGTTGGCGATGCCATTGGCGATGTTGCTGATGTGGCCTTTGACATTGTTGAAGGTGTTGGTGATTTTGTTGGTGATGTGGTGCAAGGTGCTTTGGATGATCCCATTGGCACCATAGCCAAAGTTGCAGCAGTGTCTACAGGCAATGCCTGGGCCTTGCCGTATATTAGTGCAGGCTCGGTGATTGTGAATGGCGGCAGTTTAGAAGATGCCATTATAGCAGGTGGAACAACCTATGTTGTGCAGGGCGTAGTGGATTATATTAGCGGTGCAGATGCAGCCGTTCCTGGCGACTTTGATTATGGTCCCAGTATACCTGATACTTCAGTTACACCATACACAATAATGCCTGGTGATTTTGATTATGGACCACCCAGCATCACAGTTGAAGACTTGTATAAACAATACGCAGGCCGCGCATCAGATCCTGAAGGGTTAGCATTTTGGGAAGCAGGATTTGGCGACACTATTGATGCTAATGAAATTGCCAGTTTCCAACAGGCTGTGGCTGATGCACGAGCAGCAGGAACAGAACCACAACCAGTAACACCTACTGTGTCCACACCGCCTGTGTCTGCAGTAATACCTGACGTGTTGCCAGACGTTTCTGAAATTACAGATTGGCAGCCCACATATGGTCCTCCTACTGAAGTGGCCGCAATAACTCCAGACACCATAACAGATGCAGGTCCAGTTCAACCAGGCATTACTACTGGTGGTAATGCACCATACCAGGTTGATGTAGGTGGAGCAGCAGGCACAGCAGAGGCTCCGCAGTATGTGACTGATTCCTCACAACTGACTCCAGGTGCTGTGTTGGCAACGTTAGAACAGATTGATGCTGGCACTGCCACTTGGAATCCGGCTGCCAATGCCTGGGAAACTGCACCACCATTGAGTGGCAGTTTAGATGCAGGCCCTGGTGCATATCCATACACTCCAGGTATCACACTGCCTGACACAGTGCCTGTTGCCACAGTTCCTACTCCAGTTGCGCCTGTTGATCTTGGCCCATACCCTCCATTGGATGTGCCTCCAGGTCCGTTGCCAGATTGGTATACTGGCACCACAACTCCGGTATTACCTCCGTGGATGCCGGCTGGCACCACAACCATTGTGAATGCTGATGGCACAACAGGTTATGTAATTGGCAGTTTGGTTTATGATCCCACAGGACAGATAACCGGTTATGCTCCTGTCACAACACCAGTGACTCCATATAACCCTTACACAGATCAAGGTCCAAGCCAACCTGGTGTTGTGACTACTGGACCAGTTGTGCCACCAGGCGACACAGTGACAGATCTGGGCGAAATACCCGTAACTGACACAAGACCAGTCACGTCTGTGCCGCCAGAGATAGTGATCACTGCTCCATACACACCACCACCAGTAGACAACACTGTGGTCAATGTGATTGCTGATACACCACCAGATGTATTCACTCCAACACCAGTAGACAACACAGTGGTGCCGGTTGATGTTACGCCACCACCTGTGGATGTGACAACGCCACCTATAGATCTCACGCCGTATATTCCTATTCTTGTGCCACCAATCGTATCAACACCAGACACACCACCACCATACACACCACCTGTGGCACCCACAGTGAGGCCCAATGTGATTGGCAACATGTTGAATCCAGGTTATATACAGCCCACGGCATTTTACAACACCACAGATCCTGCACAAAGCCAGTTCTACTGGGGTGGACATGGACCACAGTTTGGTCCTACATTCAATGCTGAAGCCTACAATCAAGTGGCAGCACCCAACACACCGTTTGGCATATCACAGGTGGCCCGACCATTGAGTCCTGCAGACTATGCTGCCATTGCTGCCGGCACATATCAACCACCTGCTGCTGTGGCACCGGCCACACGAGCACAGGCCTATCGTGCACCTACTCAAACAGCACCCAGTTATGGACAAGTGCAGGTGGGTGGCCCTGTTGCTCCCAGTTCAATTGCACCTGCTGGCAGATCTGGATCAATGTATACGCCTGAACAGATGACTCGAATCAACACTGTGCTGGGTGCAGATTGGCAAACACGTCAAGATCGTGCAGCATTGAACAGTGATTACGCCACTATTGCAGACATACAAAATCAAATCAGCAGTGCGTTGGCCCCGGTATCATCACAAACACCGTCCTAAGGAACAACTAAATGCTTAAAATCACATTTGCACTAAATATCACATTAGAAGGAAACACACAATGAGTTTCGGAAAATCAAGTGGGTCATCGGCCCCGGTTCTAACACAAGAACAAAAAGACGCTATATCAGCACAGACCAACATGTTGACTGGGACTATTATCCCAACCTATCAGTCTGGTGTGCAAGGTGCCAAAGACATCTACAATCAAAATGCTGGTGGAGTGCTCACAGCCGCACAGAACCTGGGTGGCACTGCGTCACAGGCACAACAGACACTGGGCTCAACAGGCGAATCAGCCTTGCGTTCTGGCATCACTGGTCTGCAAAGCCTGTTCTCTCCGGACTATGAACGCAATCAAGTTATGTCAGCAATGGCTCCGGCACAGGCACAATATCAACAGAATCTTGCTGGTCAAAATGCACAGTTTGGTGGCACAGGCAATCTGGGCTCAGCCCGCCAGGCATTAGCAGATCGTCAATTGGCTGGACAGAATCAAGCACTACAAACCAAAACAGCCGCAGACATACAGAGTCAAATTGCTGCTCAGCGAATGGGTGCTGCCAGTCAGTTGAGTCAATTGGGTCAAGGTGGTATTGGACAGGCTCTGGGTGCTGCTGGACAGCAGGTATCAGCCGCAATGACACCGCAACAGTTATACAATCAATATGCTTCAGTGATATTTGGCACACCGGCTGCAAGTTACACACCGGACTTCCGTGGCACACAAGGCACAGTAACCAGTGGCACACAATTTGGCTTTGGTGGCAGTTATGGTTCAACGCCAATTGGCGGCGGCGGCATCAAAATTCCAGGACTGTAACCAATGGCATACCAATACGATGAAATGGGCAATGTAATAGGCCAATACGAGTCGGATGAAGAACGACGTCAACGCGAAGCACAAGAAGCAGCAGCCCGAGCCCAAGCAGATGGCCAAGCACAAGCACAGGCGGCTGCACGAACACAAGCACAGGCGGCTGCACAACAACCTGTAAAACAAACAGTGACTTATAATCCTGATGGCACAAAAGAAATGACCATTCGAGGCACGCCTGAAGCACTGAGTCCAATGAATCCCAACACACCCACTGTGTCTGGTCCTGTAAATCCAGAAGACGTGTTTAAGCGTATGCAACAAGTGGAAAGTGGTAACAGAGACTTTGATGCTCAAGGTCGGCCTATTACCAGTCCTGCAGGTGCAATGTATCGCAATCAAGTTATGCCTGCAACAGCGGCTAACCCTGGCTATGGCATTCGTCCTGCACAAGCACAAACTCCTGAAGAATACAATCGTGTGGGTCAAGAATACTATCAAGCCATGCTGCAAAAGTTTGGTGGCGACACACAAAAAGCCGCTGCTGCTTACAATGCAGGACCTGGACGTGTGCAACAAAACATACAGGCCAATCAAGGACAAATGAATGTGGCACAACTGCCACGTGAAACACAAGGCTATTTGCAAAAAATTGGACAAGCAGTTAGCAATATAATTCCTTCAGCACAGGCTGGCACTGTGCCTACTGCTATGCCACCAGGACAAAACGCACGTGACGACCGAATGATGCGTCCTACTGTTCCTGTTGCTCCTACTGCTCCTGTTGCAATGCCACCACCAGACAGCGTGATCAACAATCAAGTTGCACAATACGAACAGCGTCAAGCACCTGCACTGAACTTGCCACCTGATCCATTCCAGCAGTATCTGAACCTGCAAGACAATCCCAAAGATCTAATCAATTTTGGTTATGATGCCACTGTGCCTGATAATTTACAAAAACGTGCTCGTGTGCGGGCTCAAGAATTACTCACACAAGAACAGGGCTTGAACACTGCCAAAGAAAAACTGCCCACAATGACAGAAACTGAAATAGCACGTGCTCTGCGTGAAAAAACTACTGGTGGCAGTTATGTCAAAGCAGTGCTGTTTGGGCTATTGGGCATGGAAAATTCAGCCATGGCAGAAGCAGCCAAACTGGGTATTGGTCGAGAACAATCATTTACATTGGACGGCAAACCTGTGATGGTCAAAGTGGCTGCCAACGGCACACCTATCGAAGGTTACAGTCCTGAAACTGGTCGAGCACTCACAGCCAAAGAATTGGTCATGTCCATGGGTGGCGGAGCCAGCAAGGTCAAACCAGATGTGTCTACACAAGACGTTGAAGCCACTATTGATGGTAAAAAGATCAAAGGGCGTGTGGTCACCACATACAACGCACAGAATCAACCAACCACCAGAGTTGAATCTGGTGGCAAGTTCTACGAATACAACGGTGCTTGGAATCCTGTGTCAATATCTGCTGCTGCTACCAAAGCAGATTACAGCCTCATTATTGATCTCAAGAAGAAACACGGTGGCAATGTGCTGGATGCACTGAAATCTTTTGAAGAAATCAAAGGACCACAAACTCCAGAAAATCGTCAAGAATTCCTGCAATTGTATGGCATGGGCACAACTGTGCCAGGTGGTGGTGCTCCTGCTGCTGGTGGTGGTGCTCCTGCTGCTGGTGGTGGTGCTCCAGGTGGTGCCAAAGGTGCAGGTGGTGTTGATCTACGCGAACCCATTGGCAACCTAAAAGCAGCACAAGCCGGACAAAAAGAAATTGTAACAGAAGCAGCCAAACAGGTTGCTGCCAGTGCTGACACACAGAACATGCTGAAAAGCATTGACAAAATCACTGGTCTGCTGGATTCTGGTGAACACAATGTTGGCAGTGCTTTGAGTGCGGCTGTTGGACGCGGTCCTATTGCACAGGCAATTGGTGCACAGTTTGAAACCACTGATGCTAAAAATACAAAAACTATTTTGGACACAGTGAACAAACTGGCAGCAGATGGCCTAAAAGCCCTGGGATCAAATCCCAGCACAGTGGATTTGGAATTCTGGACACGATACAAACCTGATGGCAGTAGTGATCCTGCATTTGTCAGAGACTGGATACAGAGTCGCAGCGAAGATCTAAAACGTAGACTGGGCTATGCTGGCACTCAAGCCAGCACAGGTGGTTCAGCAGGAGTGGCACCTGCTGCAGGTAGTGGCGTGCCTGGCACTGCTGGTAATCCTATCAAATTAAAATAACATGCCAATCTACGATTACAAGGGTGTTCAATACGACATTGAAACCACAGATCCTGAAGAAGCCAAGCGTAAAATCTTAGCACACATTGGACCTGAAAAAGGTGCTGCGGACTATGCCAAAGATTTTGGCAAAAGTGCTGCCAGTTTGGCAGACACAGCATTGAACGCAGTAACTGGTGCGTTGGATTATGCAGCATATCCCATGGCACGTGCGTTTGGTCGCACGCCTGAACAGGCCACAGCAGAAACAACTTCACCAAAGGATGTCATTGGCACAGCATTTGGCATCACACAAGATCCTGCATATCAACGCGAACTCAGCCGCAAAGCAATGGGTGCTGTGGGCGAAGGTGTGCAAGCAGTTGCAAAACCTATCAGCACGGCCACAGGCTTGCCTGGATCTGATGTGGAAAATATGTTGGGCAGTGGCATGTTGTTGGCCGGAGCAAAAGCACAGCCTTATGTGAATCGTGCAGGACAAGCAGTGGGACAAGCCATGTATGCAGCAGAACCTTATGTTACTGGTGCAGCAAAAGCACCAGTCAGCGCACCATTGCAGTTTGGCAAAGGTTTGGTTGAAGGTTTGGCCAATAAACAATACAATCCAGCAACATCAGCCATGGTTCCGTTGCGTGATACCTACACACCTCCGGCAGCAGCACAGCGTTTTATGGGCGAATTGCCTGGTGTGCCACGCCAAACACTATCACAACTGGAAAGCCAAGCCAGACCCACAAGTGAGTTGGTTGGTGGTCGCACAGGACAATTAGCACAGGCAATCAGTCCAAAAACTACAGCAGGCGAAACATTGGTGCCATTACAGGGTCAAGGCATGCAGGCGTTTGGTGAGCGTGTGGGTCGTGGTGTCAGAACTAATCCCTTACAGGCCATGGGCGAAATTGGTCTCACAGCCTTGACAGGCATTCCGTTCAAGACTCTGGCCCAGGGTGTTGGTGAATTAGGTGCAAGATATCTTGGTAACAAAACTGGATTTGCACCAGGCTTTACCAATCAAGTGGGTGCTGCGCAGGCACAGGCAGCACTGCAACCTACACAACCAAGATTGGGTTATACTCCCACAGCAGCAGGGCCTGTGGCTCCACCAACCATGTATACAGGTGCAGGCGGTGCCAGTGCTGATTTAGCAGCGGCAGGTCAAGCAGCATTGAATACAAAATATCCGCCAATGCCTGCGGCCACTGCTCCTGCAGCATCTACAAGCATTAGTCAAACACCGCAACAGATGGCAGCGGCTCGAATACAACCTGGTTTAGATCCTGCACGACAGGCAGCACTTGACACTGTGCAGGCTCAGATACGTGCTCGTGGCGAAACAGAAAAGGCTGCTCGTGTAGCAGCACTACAATCTCGTGCTGCTGCAGCCGGTGGCTATACACCACCACGTGTAGAAGCACCTGTGGCTCCGGTAGCACCCACTGCTATGCCCACAGCCGCACCGGCACCAGCAGCACCAGTCAACACACTGGATACATTACGTGGCCGGTTGACACCAATGACTGCTGAACAACAAGCAGCAGTTGATGCTTACAACGCAAAACCACCTGTGGAAAAAGCCGCACAGACTCGTGCTGAAACAGCAGCCAAAACAGTTGCTACTACACCAGCACCTGTTGTAAAATCAACTATGACACCAACTGAAAAAAGAATTTCCTTTAATGAGTTAGCCAAGGATGTTGAAGGTGCCAAAGAGTTTGGTATTGTTCATGATATAAAAAATAAAACAAGAACTGAGCCTGGCAATTCTCCTGACACTATGCCCAGCGACATGCGTGGAGTATTACCTAAAAATACTACATGGGAAAAATCTGTTGAACATTGGAATCCAGATGGGACTGATGTTGCATTTACAGAATATTACACTGCCAAAACAACTAAAAATAGTCCTGTTTACAAATATGTTGAACCTGAAACAGGCGATGGTGTGTTGTATAAACAAGGCACTGGCAATAATTGGACCAAGGTAGATTCAATGGAATTCCCAGTTCCAAAAGGCGTGCTTAAAGCAACTGAAGGACGTGCGGCTGTGCAGGCAGCATTAGACAGCGGTGAGCCAGCAACTATCAAATACAAAACGTCTACAGGAATAATAACTGAAAATGTCAATCGATCTATAAACTTCAAGCCTGATGCTGATTTAGCATTGACTCATAGAATTGATCGTCCTGACCACAGCAATACTTTATTTGGCACTGAAAAAAGTTCTGGCAAGCCTATTAAAGTAGAAATTACAGATTTGTCAGCACGTGAAAATAATCCTGAATATATCAAAGTGTTTGACAACAGCAATCCAAAATCACCAGTGCTGATCAAAACATATGATCTAAACGGCACATTGACCTCTAAACAGCGTAATAAACTCAAGAAAGATTAAATAATATTATGACCACAACTCTTGAACAACAACTAACACAGGTATTCTGTGACAACTTTGTCACTTACTATCGCAGCCACGTGGCACACGTAAATCTGGTCGGGAGAACGTTCCGCAGCGATCATAAAATGTTGGGCGGGATTTATGAACGCCGGCAGGCACAGATTGACCAGATAGCAGAACTGCTACGCACCTTGCAGGTGTTTATGCCACACTGTTTAACAGACATCATGGATGGTTCAGTGATATCAGATGAACCAATAGAAGGAACCGCAGATGAACTACTTGAACTGGTTAGAGAAGACCTGGAACTACTCAAAGACTGTTATGAATCACTTATGGCAGTGGCTGATCTCGAGAATCACGCCGAAATAAGCAACTATGCACAGGATCAGATCTTGGACATTGCCAAGAGCATCTGGATGCTGAACAGCACCCTGGACTGATCACTAAAAACCTCTAAAAAACCCTGCACAGCGGCACCGCAGTGCTGTGGTTTACATCGTGAATTGCATGACCAGCACCCAGTGGCTACCCTGGTTCGTGCTAACACCGCAAGATCAA
>Ga0164293_10001360_pt1 | contig 20316 bp, 12 predicted proteins | sample GEODES118metaG_FD_111487 | JGI IMG/M metagenome (GOLD analysis project Ga0164293, IMG submission 111487) | Eutrophic lake water microbial communities from Lake Mendota, Wisconsin, USA - GEODES118 metaG | ecosystem: Environmental > Aquatic > Freshwater > Lake | place: USA: Lake Mendota...
AGTTGGTGTCTGTGTTTTAGTCGGTGTTTGTGTTTTGGTATTTGTAGGTGTCATGGTAGGTGTTTTTGTTGGTGATGGCGATTGTGGTAAACAATCAGAAATTCCACCGAAAATTCTTTGTATTTGTAATACATTTGAGTTCGAACTCAAGTTATTGTCATTTCTGTTATATTCGAAACAACCTTCAATAAGTCCGCCATTATCTGAATTTATTGTACCGTAAAAATATGTGCCAGGTAATAAATCTATTGTATTGTAAATAAGTGCGTCAGATGTATAATATTCAACTGAAGTAGTAACATTAACCAATACTCTTGTTGTAGGACAGTCAAGTGTTGGGTCTAAGTATTCGAAACTGACTCTACCTGAAACCCCCACCTTATTTGCCGGAGTTGATGTTGGCGTAGGTGTAACAGTTGGTGTTGGTGTTTGTGATGCATTGAATATTGAGAAATTCATACCCACCACATAAACCGGTGAGTTTGATGGGGTTGGTGTGACAAAATTATATGTAAAATCAAAATCTACGTTTTGAGCTGGTACCGGTGAAGATGGTGTGGGTGTTGGTTGAAACTGACAATCAAAATATGCCGCAAAGTCGAAAGTAGAACAATCTACCGTTGGTGTTTCTCCACTACAATTTCCTACCGTAAAAATATGTGAATCTAAATCAGGACAATTTGAATAGCAAGGATATTTCCCACTTAAAATAATGTCTCCTCCGTTAATTGGTACTAAACACCATTCATTACCATTAAAAATAATCAAACCAATCTGTGAAGTACCCCCCGAATAATAAGGTCTATTATTGAAATCATCACCTGTTGGAACGTATGTCCCACTATAACCCGATATTGAAGGGAAAGTTGTATTTAAACAAAAACTATTATAAGGGCAAGGTTCAGGTGTTGGTGATGGGGTTGGAGTTATAGTTGGGGTCGCTCTTGGCGTTCTTGTCGGTGTAGGTGTTGGTACGCAATCATTACAACTTATAAATGATGGTGAACCTAAATATGTACCACCAGGTCCTCCAAATTGTAAGAAAGAATAGCAAACTCCATTATCAGTATATGTAGCACCCAAAAACGCAGTATCTGAATCTACATTAAAATAAAATGTCGCACCATCCGAACACCTATAAAGAACCGCAGATTGTATTGAAGTTCTAGGGCAAATTTCACTAAAACAGTTAGATACTGATGTAAATGTAACACCATTTGCATCATACAATTCACCCGCACCTGTGTATTCTACTATTGTCGCACAACCTTCGAACTCACCACTACCTGATATCAAATAGGTATTACCTGTTGTAGTTGGAATTCCGTTACCGGCAAATCTAAAAATATTACTTCCATCCTCACAACTTCTGAACTGTACTTGTGCTAAACCAGAAGGTGTTATACTTGGTGTAACCGTATTTGTAGGTGTTATACTTGGCGTAACAGTGTTTGTAGGTGTTTGAGTTCTTGTAGTTGTATTAGTTGGAGTATTTGTAGGTGTTTGAGTTCTTGTGGTTGTATTAGTTGGGGTATTTGTTGGTGTTTGTGTATTTGTAGGTGTTTGAGTTCTTGTTGCCGTATTAGTTGGGGTTGTTGTTTTTGTTGGTGTTCGTGAGTTAGTAGGTGTAACACTATTTGTAGGTGTGTTACTCATGGTTGGAGTATTAGTTCTTGTATTTGTAGGTGTCTGTGTTGGTGTTTGTGTGGTAGTCGGTGTTTGTGTGGTAGTCGGAGTAGGTGTTGGTGTAACAAAACAAGTTGATATTGCAATAATTACACCATCTGAGTCAGTTTGATAACAACTTGTACCCCCTTGTGTGTAATCGGAGAAATACCCTGCACCCACTTTTGTACTACAAATCGAGTCACTATATAGTTTGGTTCCGACTACTAACGGGCTACTGTCCGAATAAAAACTGTCTGTGGAACTCAAAGAACACGCGTCCTGACAGCTACTACCGGTGTAAGCAAGTTTACTAGGAATACAAGGCATAAATTTTCTTTATTATCTTATAAATAATTTGAACTTCGTTTTATTTTTGTTTTAAAGATAAATGTTGAATTTTTTTTATAAACATCAATATATAAAATATTTATTTATGATGAAATTACTAAAAACGATAAAGAAAATAATTAGAGAGTCCGAAGAGAGGTATAACAAGGCGTGTGATTACGGAGCACCTGTTGATGAGTTAGATAAATTGGAAAAGAATTATAAAGATTCCTTGAAACTTTTAAAAATTTACGACGAAAAATTGTCTGAAAAGAAGCCCTAACAGGAAACGACTTTAAATGTTTCGCACCCCCCCGTCGTTTGTATAATTAACATTACTGATGTTAAATCATTAAAATAACTCTCAGGAAATTCAAATTCAACAGACGGTTCTATTGTTGTGATTTGACCCAAATATTGTCTATTATTACCCAAAAAATCGGCGGCAAATATATTAACGGGGACTTCCCCATCGTAATTATCTATCGTAATTAAGTTCATTAACTATTACAATTTATAACATAATCTATCAGTAGATAAACTTTAATATTTATAGCGGTTACCGTACCATCTACTATATCCGCATTATTCACATCACTAATAATCAATAACTTATTATTAAGTTCATCTATGATTACATCACCAACACCTCTTACTTTCAAAATCATAGATTTAATTGTGTCATACCAAATATTGTCGTTTGGAGGTGTAACCAAGGAATTTGAAATATAAAATGGTTCTATTGCCTCTGTTCCGTATGGTTGAACCAATACTTTTGCATTGAATGTTGCACTTACCAATTGACACCCAGTATTTCCAGATGTCAAATCATAAAATCCCTCATTCAACATTTTCAACATACTATATTTTGCCGAGGTACTCATGTTAAATGTTTCTTGGGAAACTGTGTATTTTTTATATGATGATATAAGTGTACTACCCTCTATCGTTGTGGTTCTTTGAGCATAACTACCATTTGAATCAATAAGTGTTAAAGAATATGTACCAGCAGTTAAATTTTCTACTTTGATTGTTTGTGGGTTACCTGAAACATTAGAGGACCAATTAAAAGTGTAAGGTGGTACTCCTGACGTTACAAGAGCGGTTATTGTTCCTCCACTTGGTATTTTCGCACTTGTTGGTAACAAAGTAAAATTAACTTGTGGTGTAGTTGAGACAAACACCGCAACAGTTTGTTTACACCCATTAAAATCTGTGACTGTCACACTATGTTGTCCTTCAACAACATTTTGAAAGGTAACCGCAGTTAAACTTGTTTGTAAAATATCTACCGTTCCATTATCTAATGAGTAGTTATACGGTGGTGTTGCATTTTCACTTATTGTCACTTCAATAATCCCATTTGCTAAACCCAAAGTAGTACCTGTGGATGTTGCGGAAATAGTGTATTGATTAAGACTATCTACACTATATGTAGAATAAAAAGTACATCCTGATGTGTCTTCCACTTGTAAACCATAAGTCCCTCCACTTAATCCTGAAAAAAGATTTGACCTTTGAAATGAAGTAACGATTTTAGTATCTGTTGATGGATAAGTTAATGTGTATGTTAATGGAAGTACTCCTCCTTGTACAACCGCTGTTATACTACCATCAACAACCGAACAACTTGAATTTGTTGTTTCTACTGTCACATCACTAATGCCCGTAGGATTACTTAAAGTAGTACTTATACTTGTTTCACAAAGTCCCGCATCTTTCACAGATATTGCGTAAAATCCACCACCTAAACCACTCAAAGTTAATTCTCGAGTATAAGAAATTTCAACATACCCTGTTGAAGCCGAATAGTAAAATGGTACGGTTCCACCTGTAACAAAAATTGTTAAACTTCCATTATTTGTTAAACATGTCGGAGGGGTCGATACGAAATTGTAAATTGTTAGTGGTTCTACGTCAGTAACCACACCTGTTTTTGTGACACTACAATTAAGAGAATCTGTTACAGTAACTCCATAACTTCCCGAAGTAAGACCTGTAATTGTACTTCCTGTCCCACCATTACTCCAAGAGTATGTGTACGGTGGAGTTCCTGTTTGTCCTGTAACAAATATTTTTCCAAGGGGTGAAAATCCACAAGCCGAGTTTGGTACTATATATAAACCGTAATCAAGTGATGTTGTATCTTGAATAACAAAAGTTTCACTTTTTCCGGTACATCCTCCATAGTCTTGCGATACCATGTAATAAGTTCCAGCACTTAGATTTCCAAAAAAAGCTAAGTTGGATGTTGTTGTTGCAGAAGTTAAAAATGTATTATCGTTTGTATATAAAGAAAAATATTGTACTGAATATGCATTAGATGAAGAACCACTTACATAACCATTATTTAATCCACATGTTGTGTCCGATACACCCAAAATATTACAACAATTACCGTTCGATATTGGTGCATTTACAAATATCTCTTCATTTACCGGTACTGAACTATCAGTAATTCTAATACTGTATGTTCCCGCATAAAGACCCCCTCTTGTTGATGTTGTGGTATTTGTATCTGTCCCTAAATCAGGATTAGTCCAAGTAATGTTATAAGGTGATGTTCCACCAGTTACTGCAAGAGTAATACTTCCCGAGCCATTACTCGAACAATCACCAATAGTACTTAAGTTATATGTAATCGCCATTCATCAACAATTTACGTTTATATTTATACCAACATCTAATGTCAAACTCTCAGCCAAGTATAAAGGTTGATTAGTCAGATTTGTAATAGTTAAGTTATTTCCGTTCAAATTAAACCATAAATTATAATTTAATAAATCAGGAAGACTGTTTTTTAATGCTAACTTCCACTGTCCGTCTGTTGGATAACCGTTTAGGCCAATTCCATCATAGAATTTATATTGAACTAATTGAGTTTGACCTATTTTCAAATCTACATACCATTCCGTTCTGAGTGTATTTATCCCATTACATAATGTAATACTTGTTCCATTTTCTTCAAGTAGTTCTTCTACTTGTTTGTTAAGTATTCCGCTAAATGAGGTAATCAAACTTGAACTATTTAACCATGGGTATATTGAAAGTGTTACTTTTTCCTCACTCGCGCCATAATTCACCAAACTAGCCGTTTTACGGCAAGGGTCAACAAATTTTGTTTGGATTATACAACCTCTTTGTCTTCGATATACAAACTTTTGTCTGTGTAAAACAGAATTCTCAAACCTTGTACCTCCTTGCCAAATTGTAGTTGCAGGAATCATTTGTTCTACCAACTTCATCCAATTTGTTCCCATACCATTTACATAATCAATAAGTTTTTGATATGTATACTGATTGTTTTGGACACCTATGTTTTGATATTGTTGTATGTATTTCCAAAACAAAGATTGTAATGTTGGGTAACCACCTGTTTTTCCATCGGTGATAAATTGTCTATTTCTAGCATTTATCATATTTTGCCAAAAAGTTTCCTTGAATTCGAAGAAGGTTTTGTTTTGTGGTTCCGGGTCTATAACAGTAGAATCAACACCTCCAGGTTCAGGATAATTTACCGTTAATCCTGATTGGGGTATTGGATAATCATATCTTCTCGATTGTTCCCAAATTTCATATGTCAACCCTTGTCCAGGGTTCAAGAAAATATCAACATTTTTTATATTCAATACTAACCTTTCGTCATTAGTAAAATAATATGAGTTGTAGTTCGCATCGTTAGAAGCCCTTAATTTGTCGTCAGTAGAAATCCAAGATTTGTTATTATCAATAGTTTTATCTAATCTAAAACCATCATAAATGTAAGGGAACTTTCTAAAAATACTTAAATAATCTTGACCGTATGTGAAAGGTTTTAACTGTGTTTGAATTTCTGTATTCTGACCTCGATATAATTTACTATCAATTACAATTTCTTCCGAACTTCTATGTTGTGGTGTTTGCTCGTACCATCCCGCACCCTTTTGGAAAAAGAAGTCTTCCGTATCTATTGGAGCTCTTGGATATCCAAATTCATCAACAGGGTAATTTTCCCTTGTTACAGTTACACTTTGGAATATTGATTGGTTCGTAAATGCGGTGAAGGTCTGACCTTTTAACTTGAAAATTTGACCTACTTGTAATTGTGGTACTTCTTCAACATATGTTCCTCCCGTAATTTTCGCGAACTGTGAATTGAAGAAATCCATGTCTACTTTCCTATCCGCAATTTCAACATGTTCGTTATATTCTACCAAGGATTCAGGAGCGCCTATTAAATTCAGTAAGAATTCAACAGACCTTCTAGTTCCTTTGGATTTGAATATATATGCTGAGTTAAGTATTAAATTTCTATAAAACGCGTAGTTTAATTCTTGTGATGTTAGAGCCCTCGTATATCCAGGATAATTTGGTCTTGCTTGGTCTCCAAATATAGTATCTAAAAAATTATCATTAGTAATTGGAGAGAAATTTGAACCCCAACCTAATGTTTTTGCTAAATCAACTAATAATTCGTTTGGAATATCGTTTGATGGGTTGTAATTAACCGAATTCATGAACGCCAACCCATCTATATATTTTTTTATATCATCAAAACTTCTACCATATATTTGGAATACTTTTTCAACTTTTCTTCCTATGGTGTCAAACTCTTTTAACGAACCTGAGGTCAAAAATCTCGAAATCAAATTGGTCTTAAAAGAGTCCATGGTTTCTGCAACCTGTTGAAGGGATGCAATATAATCATCGAACAGGGTGTTTCTAATATCAAGATTCCATGGTCCGTCTTTGGGCCAAGTTATTTTTTGATTATTTACCGTAAATTGTCCGTTGTCTAATTCTACAGGTACTTGGAAATTGGCGCTATATTCAGGTACAACTAACCTATTCAACAAGAAATTTTCAATCTCATCGAATCTCTCCGCAAATACTTCATCAACAATAAAATCGTTTGGCCTTATTATGAAATTATCAGTAATTGTAGTTGCAGTAGTTCCAAATGGAGCCCCCGAAACATAAAAAGATATATAACCCGAAAAAAAAGATTCTGATGGTTGGAAGGATTCTATCTTATATTCCAAACCATTAATTGACACCGCATAATCCAAATAAGTATTTGATAAATTCCTATACTCAGACACTTGCATCTCTCTTCGAGCAATGTTAACATCCGCACTTGTTGTATAATCAATTTCAAATGGGTTGAATATTCTATCTACATTAACCTCAAAATATGTCTCATCATTTACTGCATTATATAATATATTAACCGCGGTATCTCCTCGTAGTAAATCAGGTGTTATATTCATAACATCGAGAGATGCGGGGAAATAATTAATTATCTTTGTTATTGAAACACCAAACCTTTTAGATAACGAACCATACATGGAAAAGTTCAAAACTTGGCTCGTGTCAAATACAGGATATACACCAAATTGAGTTCTTTGTATAACACCACTTTGTGCGACATTATTTATATTCAAATCCTCCAAATTTATTGGATTTGAAAATGCACCAACACCGAAATTTCTATTAACTTTGTCAACTACTTTTGTGGTAAACTCAAAATTACCTTGCGTTAACCCACCTCCATCTACTAATTGTAGACCGACAATATTATCTGAGAAGGTCGCAGCACCACTCCCAGGTCTTGGGGGATAAAAATATTTTGTGTTATTAACCGTTGTTGCCATTAAGTTGTTATATTGTTAAAATTCTTACTGAAATCAATATTAGCGTTTCTATTTTGTCTAACCTCATAAAGTAATTCGTTAAATTGGTCTCTAACCTCAAATAAGTTGTATTGTCTAAATATGTTATTATTTGAATCATAGATTGTGTAAATACCATCATCAATAGACTTGGTCTGATTTCCGTAAAGTGCAAGTGCCAAGGTATCTATGTCGTATTCTGCCATTTGTATATCTATTGTGACAGGATTAAAGAATGTATTTGTGATTATAATACTTTGTGCTGGTTGACCTATAAATGGTGTTGCGTTAGGTTTGTTCGTTGGTGATGATGAAGGTGAAACGGTTATGAATAATAAATTTGAAATTCCATCAACATATCTGTATCTAATCGCCTTTTGGGTTGTGTTTGTTTGATTAACTACAACAGGTTCACAAAAGAAACATGATGTAATAATTCTAAAAAAGTTTGGTATTTTACTTCCGTCAGGATTCAAATATTCAATTCTGAAACCAACAAGTCCTTGAGGAACAAACTTATTCAAGAACTGTGATGGAACATTCGCCAAATCAACTATTATACCTTTAACATTAGGTAACGCGCTCAAAACACCACAATCCGTAATCTGTGTTCTAATCTGTGCGGGTCTCACATAAAGTGTGTAAAAACCTAATGCATTAAACTCTTCCGATGGTAGAGTTAAGTTGTATAACCCACCAAGGATTTCTACATTCGGGTTCCCTCCTGTTTGTGAGTTATTGAAATATGGTCTCAACAAAGTTGTTGCGTCCAAGGTTTTTAATACGAAATTATCCGTCACATCTCTCGAAGGAGTATAATTAAGTATTATTTCCACATCTTCAGGGGAAACGTCTGCTGGTCTCGAAGTTCCGTAAACGCCAATCGCCATCTTTTAGTTTTTTTATAAATAGTTTTATTATTTTTTTTTAATCTTTTCTTACAACATTAAAAAATCCATATCCGTAATTTTCCATGTCTCCAAGATTATCTACCTCACCTAATCTTTGTATTCTTTCATACGCACTATTTTTTCCTCTTTCGATATAAACATTTGTTTGTATTTGTGGTTGGTCTATAACACCCATCAAAACCTCTTGTTTTGTCATAGGATTAGATGATAAATTAAATTCTGTAAATCCGGAGGATTGCATGAAAAATATTGTGCTACCATCAGAATAATCATAATAATCAATATTCTGTATTGTGTATGCGGTAAATACGGGGTTTATATCGGTAACCATTCCAAAATATTGTCGATTCAAATAGATTGGTTTACCCAACACATATTGTTCAGAACCATACTGTTCCAAGCTTTCGAGTTGTGAATTCGATTGTCCCGACACAGTATAAGGAACGCCAATATAATTTGACGAGAATTGTGATTCTAAGTTTTGGTTTGAATCTCCTGAAAATATGTAGTCGTAACTTATCGGTGTTGCTGACCAAGCGCCTAAGTTTGAAGTAAAATATGCAGTTCCTTTTTGATTACTAGCAACAACTTCTCTATAAGGTAGATTTATTGATTTGGTTACTCTAATGTCACCCCAAGGGTTCTTTTGAGATAATGTTATTTCGTAAGTCCCTGATTGTGTTGGGTAGGTATGTGAAATGTAATTTGGTGCAACATTTCTTATTGTCTCCACCACACCATCCCCCCACTCAACCGTATATGAAGATAAATCTAAAAATTTTTGGTATTGTTCTGATGTATTATATACATTAACTGTATAAGGATTTTGAGTTGTTGCTGAAAATAAAAAATTTGTCACAACATCTTGTTGGGTAATCTCACCATCAAAAGGGTCATAATACCCTACATCATTTATATCTTCCGTAATTAGAATTGGAATTGTTAAACCTGTGAGTAAAGATGTTCCGTTGGTGTTTCCTGTCAATATTTGTGTCATGGCAGAATACACCCCCACACTTTGACCTTGATACTGTATCGTAGTCAAATCTCTTTGTATTGTTTCAGGTGATATTATAATTGTGTAATTACTCATGCTACTATAGGAGGGTTTACATATTCATACCATGTAATTGGTGTTGTTATTCCCACTCTTTGGTTGTTCGTAATATCATGAACCGAATAATTCAAATTCACGTAGTCGCAAACAACTCTATAATAATAAAGTGTTATAACATCGAAATTATATTTATCTCCGTTTATAGAAGATTGTGGTTTATTCATCATCTTTACAAACTCTCCTTTGTCCGCGTTATAAAACTTAGCGGTCATATAAAAAGTATTTATCGGAACGAATGTTAAATTTTTCAACCAATAAATAAAAAATCCTTCTCTATCACCAATATAATCCAATTTGAATTTTGGTATTTTGATTTTTACATTTTTATTATTAACTATAAAATCTATCGTACTTCCCTGTTGTGTAGGTATGATAATTGTAAAATAATTTACTTGTGTTTTTGCATCTACAGTATCATAGAAATCTAACTTAAAAAATGAATTTGAAAAATTGTTTCTGAAATAATATATGTCTTCGGCGGTAAATCCTTCACCTAAATAGCTTTGGTTCCAACTCGCGCTTTCATTTAATGAACCACCCGAATAAAAATAAAAGTCATAATTTATGTCTGTCTTTTGTGTTGTTGGTTCGGGTGCATGTGGGAATCTATTTACCTCGAAATCATATCCTGTACCTATTACTTGTTGTACGACATCTTCTTCATATAACTCTATCGACTGGTCTTGACCCGTATAATCCCACTTTAATTCTATTGGAATATCAATCATTTTGTCTGTCGAACCGCTAAAAAGTATTCTATAACTATTCACATCCATCAATCAAAGGTTTTACAGGTTGGTTTATTCCATTTAAGAAGTTATTAGCGTCTTTACCCTCAGGGAAGAATCTAAAAATAAAATCTTGAAATGGATAATGGGAATTGTTAAGATAAGGGTAATCAACACCTCGTCCGAATTCATCTCTGAACCCATATAAATATAAATCTCTCCATCTAAACTCTTGGTCCGATTCAGAATAAAACGCATAGAAGGGTATTTGGTCTATATTATCCAAACTACCTGTTTCAATATAATCTGAAAAAACCCTAATATTCATTCCGTTATGTGGTTGGTAATAAAAACCGTTTTCATTTGAATTTGGTGTTGGTGATATTTGGAAGTTATCGGAATTGTATTTAACTTTATGATAATATTTGGAGATTACCCTTTCGGTCTGCTCGTAATCATTCCACTCACAAAAATCTCCTTCTATCACATCATCTACATTTAATTCGTTGTTATAATAAAATGTTTTAGTTACACCATTTGAATCTGTTTTAACATAAGAAGATGTACCTATATTTGAATTTGAATTACTGTTCGTGTCGTCCCACCAACTATTTTGGGTCTCTGTAATATTGAACTCCCACCCCTGACTGAGACCGACGTTATTAAAATAGGGTTTGTTGAAGTATCCCGAATATCCTTTATTAACAACGGTCAAAAATAATTCCGAGACAGGTCTTTTTTGATTATCGAGTAACCCCTGTAAGTTGATATCTTTTCTTGTCGTTACAGTATAACAATTATTACTATTTTTTTGAGCACATCTTGAAACAAGATTTGGTGTTAATGAACTAAAGAATAATTTTTTATTATTCCCGAAAGGTGTTTGTTGAAACCCCGTTTTAGTCATTATCAAATCGTCAACACCTATTAAAACTTTATGTTCTCTTACATAATATTTTGACCGGCTTTCCTCGAGAATATCGGGGAAAATAACTCTTTTGAATTTACCTTTACGGTTGTTGTTAAAAGTAGAACCAGTATATCCAAGATTGTATATATTGAAAACATTTCTTTCACTTTCAAAAAGTCCGTTACCCAAAGAATAAACTTCAAATATTTGTGTGTTGTTATAAGTAATTGATAATTCGACTGATTCCCCCACTTGTAATCCGTGAGGTGCAATACACTCAAATGATATTAAAGGGTCTCCATTTATTTGTATATTTGTTATTTTGAAAGGTATTCCGTCCTCTGCAACCCAAGACACACTTTGGTTATTAAGTTGATACCTCAATATTTTTTTATAATCGTTGTTATATGAGTATGTTATGTAATAACTCCAATTATAGGTATATGCGCTTTTAGCAACATAATCTATATGTTGGTCTGTAATATTTGGTCTGAAAAAATCAAACTCATAATACTGTGGTGTTCCATACCAAATTTGAGTTGCGAGCGAATTTTCAGGTTCAAAATAATATAGATTATCCAAAAATGGTTTATAGTTTGTTATTCCAATATATTTGTTATCAAAAACATAATTCAATTGAAAGGTCGGTCTGAACACTTCGCAAGCCTGTCTTTCGTCGTCATAAACCTGTGGTAAAGAAACTGTTGTAATTCTATCAAATTCAGTTCCAACCTGACTTTTGTTATCAAAAGATAAAATAACCTCTTGGTCTACACTTGGTGCCGACTTATACCTGAGATTACTTGGAATAATTCTAAAATTATAAAATTTCAACTCCTAAATATTTTTTATTAAATTTATCCAAGGCGTTACTTCCTCTCACTAAACCGAAATAAAAATGGTATGGTGCACCAACGGTAACCTTATAACCATTTTCTAAAACTTGACCCCCTCTAATATCCCCTTCAAAATAGTAACCTGTGTTTGGTGCCGGCGCCGGTGTAACATTAAATATGTAACCTTTTTGAAATTGTGGTATATTAACTTCACCTCTATAATACGCAGAAACTTGTGATAATCTATCCAAAGATTGATAACCAACAACAGTAAAATCATTTTTACTTGTTAACCAATCATTCTTTTCATTTCCAAAAATACTGCTGGTATTTGTATTATTTATATTCCATTTATATAATGGAACGACTTGTGTGAATACAGGTAAATTATCGTAAAGACCGGGAAGTGAATTATCATCTCTTATTATTCTTCTCGGTGAGACATAATCTCTAGTCTGTGTGTTTGACGAAAAGAATATACCCATTACTTTATCACCAACATAGTATGAGTTGTTAGCAGTTGACCCAGTCGAATAATCATAATTTTCGAAATCAAAATCTTCAACGCCTATTTCCGAATTTATAGATATCGATTGTGCATAGTCACCATCAAATTTAGATTTTGGTCTTGAAAAGAATGTATTAACCGATGCGTCACCAAGACCTAATAGTTGGGCGATAAAAGACGAACTTATCTGTCTTGATATTATAAATAAATTAAGAATATTAGACACATCTTGATACGATGTTTGAGACATGTTTTGCATGTTATAACCAAAATACTCATCAGAACATGTTAATTCGTTTGCAAATTCATCTCTTGGTCCCAAATCCATAATTGTTGTTGGAAATTGGAGTTGTAATTTATTTCTTTTTGTTTTTTGTTTAGGAGCAAATCCAGTAAATCTTCCGTTATTACCGTTATATGGTGATGACCTATAAAAGAAATTATTTGTTTTTGGGTGTAAAAACACAACATCTCTACATAATTTGTTAAACGGCACATTAAACGTATTTGTTGTTGGGTCGGTACCAAATAATCTTTTATTTTTAAATGGAAAAGCGAAAAGAGTTCCATTAACCCAGTTGTTCGAAAACGTGTGCCCGAAAACACCCCGACATGCCGCAAGATTCACTTTGAATCTAGTTTTCCATTCACCAAGTTGTTGGAAATCTCTTAAGAGTCTCAAAATAGGTACATCAACAAAAACATAACACCCGTCTCTCACAATACTTGGTTTTTCGTAACAAGGGTCTCCCGGTGGTTTGACATCAAAGTTTTCGCCATTACCTTCATAACATCTCAAAGGAACGAGTCCTTGGCAAGTAAATGTAGACAAAACCTGTTCCTCAAATTGGCTTGGTTCATCATCCACATTATCCCCATTTGAATACCCATCGGTTTGATTTGGATAAGTGTTTACAGAATTACCTTCGTCATCAAATAAGCTAATATTGAAACCTCTGTTCTGCGCTAACATAAATGTATTGTTTTCGAATCCATCTTCCCTATAACTTGAAACCGGCAATCTATCGGTTCTCATAACAACTTTTTTTGTACCTCCTAAAAATTGAGTTGTAATTCCCGAAGTGTAAACAGGTGAAAAATAAATAAAGTCACTATCAGTCAAACGTCCGTCACCATCACTAACAACACTAGCGTTTGTAAAAAAATATGAACCACCCTCAATATATTCATTATCATAATATCCTCTATGTCGTCTATCACTCGATAAGTTAATCCAATAGTTTTGATTTGTTGGATAGTAAAAAGGGCTATTAAATAAACCCATATCAGGTTCAACATAGTAATTATTTATCGGATAATTAGACAAGGCATACCAGTTCACACCCCCGTTTACCCCCAAATATCCGGCATTAGTTCTAACCTTATCACTACTTAACGTCGACTCATTTTGAGTTGGGTTTACTCGGAAAGGTACGTTTGTATTACTCCAATTACTTAACGCCTTTTCATCCAAAGCCGAGTAATCAGAAATAATATTTGATTGGAATGTTTCAAAACGATTTGTGGTATCATAAACAAATGATTCAAAGAAGATTCCTCTGTTGTTTGCGGTTTCACTAGTATCATCGGTTGTCGTAATTTCATCGTGTCTTGGAATTTTAAATCCTGGTTGTACGGGTACATTTAATTTATATTGCCCGTTAACTTTTATACTTCCAAAATTTTTACCAAATAATTTACTAATATCATATTCAACGTTTTGTCTTGCAGAGTGTGGGTCAACTCCTCTAACCAAAAAAGCAATTATAATCTTTTTTTGTTCTGAAATTGTGTATATTGGTCTATAACATGTAAAAGTTTTGTAAGTATAAATCCCATAAACCGTTGGCGCATTTTCCCAAATTACTTGGAAATTGTCAGAGAATCTATATTTTAAAGACTTATAGTATTCTCGATTTCCTGTTGTTCCATATACTGTAGAGTTATATTGTCCTGTACCAACTGCAGGATTTAAATCGACAAAATTACCATAAGTGGTTGCAGTGATAACTTGGTAATATTCCATATCTGTTGGGAACTTTTGAACGACCAAGTCCACAAATTCCCCTGATGAAACAGTAAGTGCATTAATTGTTATATCATCTAGCACATCTTCTCCTCCAATGCTTGAACCTAAAATAGTTATTGTGTCTCCGTCTTCATAGTCATATCCAACATTATTTATTATAACTGAATTTGAATTTATTGTATTTGAGGTATTGATAACCAAATTGAATGTTGCACCAACACCTTTACCATCAGTTGTACCTGTTAATCCGACATAATTACCAACATTTGCGGTGTCTCCATCCCAATCTGAACTTATACTTAACAATTTACCTTTTGTTTGCGGAACAACACACTTAGTTAGTGCCGAAGTTTGGTCTACAATATATGTAACAGGTGTTGCAAGACTATTTGGGTTATTCGGGTCTGCGTAATTTATTGTAACTGAATTTAGATTTATTGGGTTACCCGTTGCGGCCAAAGTAACTTGTTCCTCGCCATCGACGTTTAAGTATTTGACCTCAGTGATTCCCGACAAGTTTATATCTTTTGACTTTTCTATATTAGTAAAACTTAAAATCGCACCAGGTTGGAAGATATCCTCATTACCCTCGTCAACCAACATTGTTAATACATTATCCAAATGGAACTTTCCAGGATTTAGTGTTGGATTTATACTTGTTTTAATTTGATTCCATCCTCCGTAAGGTCCTGCTTCGGGCATATTATTGAAATATTTACCCTTAACATTAAATAAGTTTATTCTCTCACTTAAAGTCAAATCGAGTGAATGATAGTAGTTAGTTCTATTTGTTTCATCCGCGGAGCAAGTACCTGGTATTACCCCCGGCATTCTTCTAAAATATCCATCTTTCAAACTACCTGATAAAATTTCTTGTAATGCCGGTAGTTGCGTACTATTACAACCAGCACCTGTTACAATAATTTGACACGCGTTAGAATCTACACCACCTATGAATGGGTCGTCTTTACATAATTGCTCATCAAATAAATTGGAGAATGTGTTTGGACTTTGTGTATCCGCAAGTAATGACAAACTTTGTCCTTCCGCACTTCTTTTTGCAAACTCCGAAGCTTCACTATTACCATCTGTTAAATCCTCACTAGTACAATTACACATTTCACAATCAGGATAAGTGATAATTGGTATTTTAATTTTTTTGAAAGGGTCACCTATTTTATTAAATAACTCCCTTGGACTTTGTGGTTTTACACAATTCATTCTAACCCCAGGTATTGCATCAATCGCTTTACAAATACCATAAATAAACCACGCGATTATGGAATAAACAAAAACAAATAATAACTTAAACAACGGCCATATGAACGCCAATATATGTAATATCGGTATTAAATATAAAAAGTTTAATGTATTAAGTACAAGTAAGAAATTTATTATCGTATATAAAATATCAAAATTTCTAACACCGTCATTTGTTGGAAACTTATAATTTGTGCTATCACAATTAGTATCCGTTATTTGTTTTATACCTATGAACCTGCCTCTGTTTGTTCCTTTGTGGTAGTTATCAATTAAACCAGAAACAGTATAAACTTTATTATATTGAAATTCAAAGAATCTATCCTCACAATCAATTGCCGATTGTATCATTCTATCTCCAATAGTTGTACCTGTATTACCGTAATCACTCCAATCTAAACTAAAAGCATATGATTTTTCAAACTGGTCGTAAACCTGACTCGATGGAGATAATCTTGGGTCATTTGTTGGTTGAGTCCACCCATATTCTCTTATGTTTGGTACCAAGAAATACGCCCTCTTAATAGGTGCTTCAAGCGTCTCTGCCTGTTTCCATTTTATTTTGAATCTATATTTTGCTTTCGTAGGTATACCCACACTTGGGTCACTTGAAAAAACCCTTTCTCCGAATTCATTAACCGATACATAATCCAAGTTCATGGGTAAATCTACTAACCATGAGCCATCGGGTTCTATAACATCATTACCCCCATCAAAACTAAACTGTTCTAATATTGGTCTACCGTATTCATCATCATTTATTGTTTGTCTTATAGATATAATTTGTCCCGGCCCCGCAACTAAGTTACAAAGATTACCCATTTCAGTTGCGGGCTTGCACTGTATTCTCAAAGGTTTCGTATCAATTGATGAAATCAAAGACCCCATGAATACTGCAGTTGGTTGGATGTCGATATTCGCATCATCTCTCAAATCAAAGTCACATCTACTTATAGCAATTTGGCAAATATCGGGGTCTCCCCATAAAGGTGCAACATCTATTGATTTTGTTAAGGAAACAATTTGTGGTAAACCATCCAAATTATTTGAACTTCTGAAAGAAGGTCCTGACACTTGGGCTTCTGTTGCTCTACCCATTCTAATTAAATCTTGTGGTGTCAAAGAGAATTCACCTATGTCTGATAAATCTAAATCTAAAAAAACTGTTTGAATACCTAATGGTACCCCCATAATCATATAATCACCACTCTCATTTGTTTTGACAACAAACTTGTAGTACTTATCAAAAATTTCAATTGCAGTATTGTTTGTTAAAACATCTGTAACGGATGGAAATGTTCCTGTTGGTGTGTGATTAGTATAACTTTTTTCGTATGGTAATAAGTTATATCTATAACCATCTTCATTTTTATCGTCAGGTCTTTTGTAAGGATATATTGAAGTTATTACGGGGTTTGATTCGTCAATAGCCTCGATTGGTATAAAAACAGATACTTTCGCATTCGGTATACCGTAACCATTATTCGCAGTGATTCTACCTACAACAACTCCATACTGAGAACATGACTTAGTATATATGTCCTCTTGTTGTATCTTTAATGAAAGAATCTCCAAAAAATCAAAATCTTGTTCGATTTCGAAATTTATAGTTTTGTTGATTCCTAATTCTGTCCTTATTCTGTGGTTGATTCCCATTACTCTTTTTTATAAATAGTTTATGGTAAAATTTTACCACTACACCAAATAAAAAAATAGTAAGTAAAACAAATAAATAAATTATTAAGAGAAAGTTACGGATTGGAAGTTTTTAACTGAAACTCTAATATCTTTTCCTGGATATCTGATTTGATATATTTGGTTTGGTTCGGCAAACAAAGTATCATCAATTGGTTGTATTTGTCTTGTTTCAGGATTACTATAAGTCATAGATGTTTCAGATGAAGAATACTGCCCTCCAACATTATTGAATACTTGTAAATCTGTAACAGTAATAACTCCGTTTTGATTTTGTATAATACTCTTTAACTCTGAAAGGAATACATTTTGACCTAATTGTCTTGTTGAAGGGTCAAAGTATGCGGTTACATTATTTATAACATCTGATATAATTTGTCCTGAATTTTGCGTTGCTTGTAATACAACTGAAACTGTAACTGATAAATCGATTACATCCGCACTCTTTACAGATATATAATCGTTCATCATTCTATAATTCGAAAGATAATTTGCAATATTTTGTTTTAATGTATTTGATACCAAGTTTGTTAATTTACCTGAAGTATCATAAGATAATATTTGAATATCTACTTTATTATCTAATTCTGTAATTGCAACTTTTGCAGGTGCACCGAATTGTGCGGGCATCGTTCTAATTAAAGCTTCATAATCTTGAACGGTAACCGCTCTTTTCTGTGCTGCGAAGTTGAAGGAAACAAAGTTTCTGACTTCCTCTGTTGTAGGTGCGTTTGCCCCGCCCACAGCTGCGGTTACGTTATTACATCTTAAAGAACCAACAACAGAAGTATTTGTTGTCTCTGACGGACCATTAACAAAGAATGAAACCGTACCAATTTGGTTTATAACATTAACACCTAAATTAGTCGCTAAACCACCACCGACTCTATATTGAATAAATAAAGTAGAGTTTGGTGTTAGGGTTGAACCTAATGAAAAGTTATTAAAATAAGATTGTAAATTAAGAGGGGTACCAAGATTTGTAAACTGATTTAACGCGTCTTGCGCTGAGTTTGTACCTCCTCCGAAAACGATTCTTTTGAAACCTTCGGGTGTAAACTCAGATATGAACCTGTTACTTGTTTGAATATATTTACCCACTTTAGTACCTGGTTGGTCTGAAACTTTGGTTGGGTCTTCTACAAAGATTCTATCTTCTGCCAATGCATCAACCTCATACCATCTATTTGCGGAACCTAAAAACTCGGCAGCGGTTGGAACGTTCCCGTAGTCCGTACCATTTTTTAACAAAACACTTGTAATACCTAACACATTCTTTTCAGGTAAAAATAATTCAAAGAATGGTCTAACATCACCGGCATTTATAATTCTTTTGAATACCTTTGTAATACCATTAACAACCAATTCTCTTTTTGTAATTGTATAGTTGATAAGAACACCATTACTATTAAAGTTCGGTATTTTTAATCTATTCAAATTACCTTGTGAATTGTATGGAGATGCAAAATCTATATCGTATAAATTTTCAAATGCCTGTCCCGCCCCTTGAATCTGTGACCCACGGTACAAAATACCCAAATATCTTTCGTCTTCTTTATCACCAAAAGCAGGTACGGTAATTGAGAAATCAACAAGAGATACCGAAGGTCTTAACCCCGGAATCTTCAATCCGTATGTTCTGGCAATATTATATATAGAGGACTTTTGTTGAGCATAAAGTAATACCGTCTCTTGTATACTTCTATCAATATGATAATGTAAGTTGTCCGCAACTGCTGCGTTCAAATCCAAGAACACAGAAAATACAGAAGCATCACTAAAATCTTGTATTAAGTCAGGATAGTAAGCCCTTACGTAGTTATATAGTTCGAGCCTTATTCCTTCGAAATCCCTTACTGTATATGATATTTTGTTTGCCATTATTATTAAATATTTATTATGATAAAATCACTTTGTGAAAAAGTGGCAGAATCTGTTGAGTAATCTATTTTTATTTTTGCCGTATAATCTGCGGTTCCTTTACCAGGTACTCTGAAAATGTAGGGTAAATCATCAGATACTATGTTTTGAGCCCCTATCGGTCCTTCCTCATCTTGTGTGGCAGCTTCGATTGAAATATTATTAACAATCAAGTTTGGCATAAAAGTGTTGATTGCGTCTCTTATGTCTGATTCTATCGCACTGAAAGTTAAACCATCATACGGTTCAAAAATAAATTCATATATTCTTGTTCCAAAAGTTGGTAAATAATATCTTGAGCCTTTCCTTGTAAGTATTAAATGTAGAAGTGCCGCTCTTACTTCGTCTTTCTGAAGTTCAGTAAGTTGTAAATAATCCCCCTTTTTGGAATCTCTAAACGGAAAATTTATACCATAAGTTAAACCATCTGCCATATTGATAAATATATCTACATTATTTTTTTATTGTAGTATTACCTTTTTGTCCTTTTGGCTCGAACGCACAGTGTCTACAATTATTTCCGCAGCAATATCCCCTATCAATATGGTATTGTTCAGTAAATACTAATCTTGTTCCATCCATGTAATAATGAGAAGGGAGAAGTTTAAACTTCTCCCCATCTTTTTTTTCTTTTTCCATATCTTATGCAGTTGTTACTTCACAAGCCCCTCCAGCACAAGCGACCTCACCACTCAAATTTGTATCATCATCTAATTCAATAATGTTAGACAAATCAACATCTTTTAATGTTTCCAT
>Ga0164293_10001361_pt1 | contig 20311 bp, 20 predicted proteins | sample GEODES118metaG_FD_111487 | JGI IMG/M metagenome (GOLD analysis project Ga0164293, IMG submission 111487) | Eutrophic lake water microbial communities from Lake Mendota, Wisconsin, USA - GEODES118 metaG | ecosystem: Environmental > Aquatic > Freshwater > Lake | place: USA: Lake Mendota...
AATAGAATGGACACCTGAACACGAAAAAATATTGATTGAATGGGCTGATAAAGCAATGTGTTATAGATGGCTACACTCAAAAGCAAACGCAATGTTTTCCAGTTTGAACGCTTGGTATACGATTCCAGTGATTATAATTTCCACATTAACCGGAACAGCAAATTTTGCGCAAGAGAGAGTGCCAATAGAGTATCAAAGTTTTTTTGTAATGATAGTAGGAGCGTTTAATATTACGGCAGGTATTATAACAACTATACAACAGTTTTTAAAAATAACCCAATTAAACGAGGCGCATCGTGTTAGTAGTATAGCATGGGACAAGTTTTACAGAAATATTAAAATAGAGTTGGCAAAACATCCAATAGAGAGAATAGATGTTAAGCAAATGATTAAGATGAGTAAGGAGGAATTTGACCGACTTATGGAAACCAGTCCAAATATACCAGAGAAAATCCTGGCACAATTTAAGGATAATTTCAATAAAGAGGCGGTATTTGATAAAATCGTTAAGCCTGAAGTATGTGATATTCTTATTCCAACAAATGATTATAGAAATCCTTGGTACAATGAGGAGAATCGTGCTAAAGCCATAAGTGATACTATTAAAATTAAAATGGTAAATGATAACAAACAGAAAAAACAAATAGAATTAAATAACAAGATAGTAACTGATTTTGTTGAACTATTTAGAAATCTAAATAACAGAGACCCAATGGAAACCGAAATTATGGATAATTTGAAGGATAAGGTCGATATTATTACTATAAAAAAAATACTTGATGAAGGTAAGGTATTAAATTTGTTTATAAATCCAAATATAGATGATGGTAATATAGTTTAGTTTGAAAATCTTAAACTGTTGGATAATCATTGGGTAAAACAATTATTGAAATGATTATGAATATATAAAATAACATATATACTCCATATACATCTTCACCAATACCATAAAATTTCATTATTTGTGTTATAACATAAAGAAGTATAATTGAAATGCCTAATAATGTAATTATATTCATTTTATAATATTATTTTAGATTATTTAATAATTATATAAATCCAAAAAAATTATATTATTAAATAATCAGTATTTTCATTGTATAAATCGTTTAAGTGTATTTTATCTATAAAATGATAACTTAATGGTATTTGTTGTTCGTACTCTTTTAAAACATAAATTGGTGTATTTTTTAAATATTCACCATTATCTAACTCTATTTTTCCCAAAAAAACGGAATCATAATTTTCGCCCCATTTACCATCATGATCAGAAATTCTCATAGTCAATATTTCCATATTTTTATCTAATCCTGGATCCTCAAGCCGTTCTTTTTTAGTATCAGAACTATCAATTTCATCATTTGGTAGATTTTCAACCATTTTCATTTTACCTAAAAATAATCCAAATCTTATTATACTTCCTCTTTTGTATCTTCCGTATTCATTGTCTGTAATTAACACATTATCAACTGTCGCAGGTTTACCTGTTTCCGACCAACCACCTTCTCTGATTGCATTTTTATAATCGGTAAAATAATAATATGGTCCCAATATAGCGTTTTTATCCTTTGGCGAATTACCAAAAGTGTATGTAAATGTTATCTTATTATGTTTGTGTCCATTCATTCCAATATATCCAACAATTGGCAATTCATAATTGTCGCCATTTTTGTTTTTCAAATAAATAAAATCATCATTATTTATAAAAAAGTTTGTTACACTGGAATCTATAAAAAAATTATTAATTCTTTTATGATTAATTATTTCATCTAATAAAGTAAACCACATTTGGTTTGCTCTATATACGTCATATATATTTAATTTACATTCTGTTAAATCAAAAACAATATGAACATCTCGACCATTTAAATAAAATCCTTTAAAACATATATTTTTATCAAATTCAGAATGGTTTGTTAAACTCAAAAGGTTAAATAGCATTAGTTTGGAGAGATTAATTACATTATCACTATTTACATTTGTATACATCGTTTGTAACACGGGAAAAAATAACGCTTCGCTTAATTCATCCTTATATAGCAAATATGTTAAATATGGATTCTTTTTATTATTTTTAATTTCATATGCAGTAATTTTTATTTTAATGTTACTACATAATATATCGTCAACGTTTTCTACCAATCGGTTTAAAGCGGTATAATTATAAATATTTGGTTCAACTGGAGTATATACATCTTCATCGTTTTCCATTTATAATTATATTTATGTATTTTCTTTTTAATTAATTTTTATTATTTATCTAATTTATTTATCTATTTTTCGTTTAATTGTTTCTTTAACTTGTTCTTCTCTGCTATCCAAAACGTGTTTTGTTAAATCCTCAGCTGTTTTTGGGTCACTCTTATAATAATTTTGTAAAGCGGCTAATAGTGTTTTGCCATTGATAGGTTTTTTTATTTTGCTTTTCTTATAAACTAAAGCCCCACCGTTTATATCAAAACAGTCGATCGCGTTTGTTTTCATAGTTGTTACAAGACCTTCGGTTAAAGTCTTCTTTTTATTGGTTCTTTCCTTTATTTCTGCTTTTAATTCCGATATTTCTGTATCCATCTTTATCCACTCTTTAATATTATTAATTAACTGTTCCTTTGTTTCCATTAATTAATAATAATATTTTATATTTATATTTGTTGTGTTAATTATATATTTGTAGTCAATTGTTTATTACTGTGTCTCTTACACAAGTTGTTTTCAAAAACTTTGCTACCACATTGTGTGCCTTTATTTTTACCAGTCTTTAAAATTTCTTGGCATAACAAAACTTGACCATTATTATTTGTATCTCCTTCTGCGGTTAAAGTATCAATTACTATATTTTCATTTGTTAAATCAATTACTATAATATTGTCATTTGTTATGTCATTTGAAACAGTTTTGGGTTTTTTATTCATCTTTGCTAATTTTACAGATTTTTTCAACTCCTCCTTTGCTTTCTCTTTCTCCTCCTTTGCTTTCTGCTTCGCTTCATCCTTCTCCTTCTGTTTGTCCTCCTTTTCCTTTAACTTCAAATTCTTTTTCTCTTCTTTAATCTTCTCAGCCTTTTTATTTTTATAATTTCTAATAATCATTTTTTTATGATTCCAACAGTAATGTTTATCATCACCAAAATTATCACTAAGGTGTTCATAATCTATTTGTGTACCCATATAATTACATTTTATATATTTACAATCTTCCAAATTTAAATTTTGTTTATATACTTCTACTACATTTTGACTATTAAAGTTAAAATGAATATTAGGTGTTAAATACTCGCACTTTTTATAATAACTATTTGTTGGTATAGTATCTGTATCAGCATTATAATTAACATCAATATAATTAACACCACCAACTTTTGGCAAATTTAATTCTTCATAATAAGGCAATAAACCAGTAGATTTTTTTCGGCAATAAGGGCAACGCACTTCATTTTCTTTTAAACGTGTTGCACTACCTTCCATATTATTGAATTTTTTTTTATGATTTAATAAGTCATTATACAATGGTAAATAATTGAACTTATGTCCACAGTTCATTTCTACAAATTTATCTGTTAATGGTTTATTTGTAATTAAACATATATTGTTGTCTTCATCTGTTTTATGATTATTTTCCTCATCATCTAATGATTTATATAATTCAGCAAAAAAATCTATACCTCCTTCCACAATGTATTTTTTCATTATATGTTATATTTTAAGATATATCTTTATATTTATTATATTTAAATATTTTATCAATGCCACCACCGGAAATTTGGGGTCCTGCTACATGGACATTATTCCACGTTTTAGCCGAAAAGGTTAACGAATTTGCTTACCCTCGTATAGCAGGTCAGATATTTGATGTAATTAAAAGAATTAGTAGTGCTTTACCCTGTCCTGAATGTGCTCAAGATGCCTCTATTTTTTTAGGAAAAGTGAGAATACACGAATTACGAACCAAAAATGATTTTAAAAATATGGTTTATATGTTTCATAACTATGTTAACGCTAAGAAAAGAAAACCATTATTTAACTATTCTAATTTAGAGATTTATAAAAAATATAATATTGTGTCTGTTTTCAACAGATTTATATCTGTTTATCATACAAAAGGAAATATGAAACTTTTAGCCGAATCTTTTCAAAGACAATTAATTATTAAGAATATTAGAGAATGGTTTAGTAGAAACATATGTTTTTTTATTCCGACTCAACAAGCCCCAAGTGGTGTTACAGTTTCTGAAGAAGCGAATGGTGTTTTAAACGAAGCGATAGTTGAAGCACCGGTTGTCGAAGAACAACCTACGAGTAACTGTTGTGGTTCTACGCAAGAACAAGTTCCTGAAGTAGTTCCTGAACCTGAGGTAGTTCCTGAACCTGAGGTAGTTCCTGAACCTGAGGTAGTTCCTGTTGAAGAAGTAGTTCCTGAACCTGAGGTTATTGCTCCTGTTGAAGAAGTTGCTCCTGTTGAAGAAGTTGCTCCTGTTGAAGAAGTTGCTCCTGTTGAAGTAGTTGCTCCTGTTGAAGTAGTTGCTCCTGTTGAAGAAGTTGCTCCTGTTGAAGTTGCTCCTGTTGAAGAAGTTGCTCCTGTTGAAGAAGTTGCTCCTGTTGAAGTTGCTCCTGTTGAAGAAGTTGCTCCTGTTGAAGAAGTTGCTCCTGTTGAAGAAGTTGCTCCTGTTGAAGTTGCTCCTGTTGAAGTTGCTCCTGTTGAAGAAGTTTCTCCTGTCGAAGTTCAAGAAGAAGTAGCACCTGAAGAAGTTAAAAGTGAAGAAGAAACCGAAGTTTCAACTGAAGTAGTATCAGAAGTGCCTTTAAGCGAAGCAGCTGTTACTGAAGAACCTGTAAAGCCAAAAAGAGGCAGAAAGAAGAAGACTGTTTAAATGGTGCCAACTAATGTCCCGTCCTTATAAACTTGACATTTAAACGTCTGCTCGTTAGGTTGATAACAAATATCTTTATTACTGGAGGTCTCATTGAATAATAACCAGCTTCCAACTCCTGACGCATACATTATTGTAACAATCATACTCGAAAAAGCAGCTCCTAATAAAGCATTACCAAACAAATCTATACTACTGGCACAACCTCTCCATAATTTCACAAATATATCCAAAAACCAATAAACTAAAAACGGTATTACTATCCAATAATTAATATATCCTGTTGAAAACATTGGCAACCCAATGTACATAAATGTAAATGCAAAAACAAAACTACTAAATGAGTTATTACCATAATTATTGTATTTGACACGTCTACAATCTGGCGCGCCCCGATTTTCATCAAAAGGTTGAGATCCAACCGCATATAAACCTCCTACTCTAAGAACAGAGCATAATAATAATAACCCTAAATATAGTAATCCTTTAAAATTCTGAAACACTAATGACAATGATAAAATCAGAAAACTAATAATAATAGGAGAAAATACTGTTAACCATACAACTAATGATATTGGAGTAAAAAAGTCTAATGCCGTGTCTCCGGCTCCTTGTAATCGTGGTCGTTGATCCATTATATAATAATAATTATTATTTTATTATTATACATTCTATCAAATATAAGTTAATCAGTTTATTTTTCTAAAATTAAATCAAATACTTCGTTAATGTGGTTTATAGAGTGAAATTTAATACCCTTTACAATTTCTTTATCCTTGTATTTTTCCATAATTTTATCAAAATCTTTATCATTTTCTTTTGGAAATATAAATTCGGTTATTCCAGATTTTATAGAATGAATTATTTTCTCTCTAAGACCTCCAATTTCTGTAAGATAATATCCAAAATGTGTCTCTCCAGTGATACCAAAATGGTTCTTAATTTTGATGTCGTTAAACAAACTATAAATCAACACTGTGAAAGCGGTTGTTGCTGACGGACCATCCTTTTTGGTACTAATATCCGGACAATGAATATGAATTCCACAAACATTATTGTTTTTAGGGTCATTGTATTTTTCAATCAAATATTTCTGTCTCTCTACACTTGTTAAATTCCAAGCATTTGTTAAACTCACACTAATCGATTCCTTCATAACATCTCCCATTGAACCAGTTAATACTAAATCCAAAAATTTATTTGATGGAATAAAACTTGCTTGTAGTGGCAGCACTCCACCAGACCCATAACTGTTAGCCCAAAGAGCATTAATGAGGCCAACTTTGTTTTCAGTATGAATTTTATGAATTTTTGTTTTTGGCTTATCTTTAAAATACTTATTAGTAATGTCATCTTTGCTTATTACAATTGGTAATTCAATATTTGTATTTAATTCCTTCAAAAGATTTAAATTAATCTCTCCTACTATTTCAAACAACTTTTCCTTTAGTTTTCTAACACCCGGCTCTAATGTATATTCTTCAACTATAAATTTAATAGTTTCATCTGCAAAATGAATGGTGTCTTCTAATCCGACTTTTTTATAAATTTCTGGAAGTAAATGATTGTTGCATATTACAACTTTATCTTCTATTGATAAGCTTTCGAATTTTATTCTATGTACTCTATCAAGTAATACTTTATCTATTGATTCAACATCATTATAGGACAAAATAAATAACACTTTGGATAAATCGATGTCGATTCCCGAAAAATATTTATCTTGGAAACAATCGTTTTGTGTTGGATCTAACAAATGTGTTAATATTCCAGTAATTTCCTTACCATGTTCAGTCTTGCTGATTTTGTCGACTTCATCAAAAACAATAATTGGGTTCATACATTTTTTATCCATCAATATTTGAATTATTTGAGACCAAGTTGAGCCGACATATGTATAACTATGACCAACCAACGTCGACGCGTTCGAATCACCGCCCAAAGCTATTAGAGCAAATGGTCGGCTAACCCCATTTTCATCCTTTAAACATTCGGATAAACCTTTTGCCAAGGTAGTTTTGCCTATGCCGGGATTACCTTCAAAGCCAAAACAGGCTCCCTTTTGTTCGCCATTTATCCATTGACCAATTATACGTTCTATTTGTTTTTTCGCCTTATCGTGACCATGTACCGCCTTATCCAATGTATGTTTAACATTGCCCATATAATCCGTGATTTGTTTCATATTATTTACTAATTTTGTTATATCGCCTTTAATCTCTGTGCTGTTTAAGATTTGGTTCATATTTGCCAGAGTGTCAAATTCTTTTATAAGGTCATTAATTATTGCTGTATTTGAATCGTTTAAAAAACCATTAATGCTATCTATAATGCGAACGCACATTTCCTCTTTGGTTAGATGCGAATATTTAAAACGTGGTACATTATAATTCTTTTTAATAATATCTAATACTTTTATATTTGCTATAATTTTTTTCTTGTCACCACTGACCAAATATGATTTAATTTTTCCAATTTTTTCAGAAATGTTATTTGATCCCGTATTATCACCTTGTATTTTTTTTATATATTTAAATATTTCGACACTTGTATACTTCTCTTTATAAGGTATTTCGGGTAATATTTTTTCAATATTATATTTTTTATATATATCCTTAAATTGGTCTCTTATAGTATTCATAATATGTAATATTGGTTCTCTCTTATAAACACTAAAAGGTATTTTTAAAAGTCCGTCCAGATATTGACGCGCTTTTGAGCCAGAATCTTCTGATTTGGCCTTCACCTCCTTCAGTTTCATCATTGCTTTCTCTTTAACATTATCGTTTGCTTTAAGCAAACAAATTTGTTGTTCCAGTGGTATTTTATTTATATCAAAATTCGACAATTCATTTGTATATTGTATTGTCTTTTTCATCGCATTTTTAAAACATTGTTTTATTGGCCAAGGAAAACTATCAAACAACATAGTTTGTTCTTGTGTATCTACATTTCCATTTGAATCATTAGAGAGAAGATCGTATAATAGATAAGCCAAATATTGATTCTCATAATTTTTCGATTTTATCAAAAGTGATATTATTGTATTTCTTTTATTGTACATATCGTCGGTAATGAAGTCCTTAACCACTTGGGAAATTTGTTTTTGATGAATTGTATTATTTATTGTCATAATTCCAGCAAACTTATTATAAAAATCAATATGATTATCGTGTATTAAATAATCTTTTAAAATTAAAGACGACATAAATATTTTGAATGCTTCGCTTTTAAAATTATCATCATTAGGTAAATTTGATAAAGCGCCTTGGCGTTTGGCTGAGATATAGCGATTATTCAAAAAATCCACTATAATATCATCGACGGTTCCATATATTATTAGACTCTTCTTTAAAACTATATTATTAACATATAACTTCATACCATAAACCTTCATATGTAGCTGTTTATAATTGGTTGTAATATCACTACAATCCAAGTTTTTTGTTTTATCGTCAGAGTCAAGAGAGAGTTTTTTATCCTTTTCATCCTTTTTAACTACAACTTTATAACTGGTGGGATGGAAGTATTTTTTAAGTAATTCAAACTTTAGTTGTTCTTCTTCATCGATTGTTATTTTATGGTTATTACCAAAGCACACGATAAGAAGGTCTTCTAAATTTTCAGTGCCATAATTTTTAAATAAGCTGGATAATTCATTATTAATAAATTGAAGACCGTTTATTTGATTATCTGTACTTTCATCAGTTATTTCACTTATTTTTTTACTTATTTCATTAAGTTTATCAATACAAGCACTTACATCGCTAACTCCTAAAATATCGAGTGTTTTATTTTTTTGAACACGGAGTATTGTTCTTTGGATAATATCTTTAAATAGTTCAATCTTCTTATCGACTAAAACATTTACATCATTTGTATTTTTATTATCCTTTTTAATTATATTGGTATGTTTTTCTGACATTATATTCTTATATATTATTTTATTTTCGCTATTTGAATTTATTTTGGTTTTACATATTGGTTTAAAATAATATATATCTTAATGTATTAAACAAATAAATATATATAATATAATCAAACCATGGGTGTGCCTTCATATTTCAGTTACATTATTAAAAATCATGCAAAGCTTATAAAAAAATTATCAAAAAGTACAATCCCAGTCAATAATCTTTACTTGGATTGTAATTCTATTATTTACGACGCAGTCCACAATATCGATTTCACAAAATTAGTCGTTTCGGATATCGACACTATTATCAATTCGGTTTGCAGCAAAATCGACGAGTATATTTTTGAATTAAAGCCAGACAATATTGTTTACATTGCGTTTGACGGTGTTGCACCTGTCGCCAAGTTGGAGCAACAGAGGTCGCGTCGCTATAAATCGCTCTATCAAAATAATATATCCAAATCTATATTTAAAGACGCGAAACCCGATCCCTGGAACACGACCGCGATCACACCTGGGACTAATTTTATGAAAAAACTAAATGAAAATATTAGGAGAAAATACAACGAACCCAAAAAATACAATATTGACAGTTTTATTTTGTCGCCCAGTGACAAGTATGGTGAAGGTGAGCACAAGCTGTTTGAGTTTATTCGCCAGTTTCCAGAGCATCATAAAGACAAAAATACAGTTATTTATGGTCTGGACGCCGACTTGATTATGCTTTCGATCAACCATTTACCCATTTCTCAAAACATATACCTTTTCAGAGAAACGCCGCACTTTATCAAATCAATTAATTCCGAGTTGGAGCCGGATGAGTCGTATATTATCGATATTCCTGAGTTGGCGAAAATAATCACATTAGATATGAATAATGGTGTTGAATTGACTACAGAACAACAAAAAAACCGTATATATGATTATATCTTTCTTTGCTTCTTTTTGGGTAACGATTTTATGCCGCATTTTCCGTCGGTAAATATTAGAACCGGTGGTGTCGATAAAATGTTGAACGCATATAAGGCCACTATTGGCAACTCGAATGAGAATTTGACCGATGGTAAAAAAATATATTGGAAGAATGTGCGAAAGTTGGTTCAGCATTTGGCAAATTTGGAGGAAGAGAATCTAAAAATGGAGACCAAAATGCGTGACAGACGTGAAAAACAAGAGTTGCCTGATATAACACCGGAAGACAAATTTAAGAAGTTCGATGCGATACCGCAATATGAGCGTGCGTTGGAAAAGCATATTAATCCGTTTAAATCAAATTGGCAACAAAGATATTACAAATGTTTGTTTGACGTGGACATTGATGCGGTGAGAAAAAAGCAAATATGTACAAATTATTTGGAGGGTCTCGAGTGGACGATGAAGTATTATACCACTGGCTGCCCAGATTGGAGATGGTGTTATAATCACAATTACCCACCACTTTTTTCAGATTTGCTACACTATATTCCCGTATTTGACGCCGAGTTTGTGCCAAATAAGAAGCCTGCTCCGGTTACAGAATTGGTGCAATTGGCTTATGTATTGCCAAAGCAAAGTTTACATCTGTTACCCGAAAAATTATACGAAGGCTTGGTTCTTAACCATATTGACTGGTATAAAGCCGACTGTGAGTTCGTATGGTCTTATTGTAGGTTTTTTTGGGAAGCACACGTACAGCTTCCACATATTGATATTGATGAACTTGAAAAGTTCGTGATTGAGAATAAATAATTATTTATAGTTTTTTAATAATTTTATTTAATTTATACTTACAGCTATTACCGATATAAGTACATTCGACTAATACTTTGTCGTTTATTTTTAATAAAGATTTTTCGTTCCAATAAAATATTCCTTCAATGCCGATTATATTATAAGTATTAATTTTGTATTGTTTAAATTGTTCGGGGTCATTTACGCGAACAACATAAACAATATTATTGTCTTTATACAACAAATTAGTTATAAATCCAACTAATTCATATTTATATTCTGTGTAAAAATCTTCACAATAATTTATTAAATAATTAACAGTGTTTTTAACTTCATCGCCAATAATTACGTCATTAATTAAGTCATTAATTACGTCATTAACTATATTATTAAAATCGTTTTCTATAAAAACTGCTTCATCAAAATTCGCGAATTCATCAATATCATTATCTAAAATAACAGCTTGTTCAAAATCAGAAAATTCAATTGAGTCTTTTTTAACTAATTGATTTTTATTAATTGGCGAAACCTGTATAGCTTGACTATTTTGAAGAGATGATAATAGATTTTCAGAACTTTCTGACTCAGAAATATATTTGTAATTTTGATTGAAAAAATTTAAGTTAAAATTCATAATATACAATAAAATTTATAAGAGAAGTTCTTTAAGTTGTTTTGGGAATTTATTATATAAATTGCAATATTTTTCGAAAATCCAACATTATTTTGTAAAATCGATTTTTGGACATTTATTTTTGTCCATTTTTGAAAAATGAAAATACTTTTGGGAAAAAAAAATATGTAAAAATTAGAAAAAAAATTGTGACCATAAAAAAAATTAAGGTCTCAGCTCAAAAAAATATTTGAAAATTTTGTGACGATAATTTTTTTTTGAAAAATAAATTCATAAAAAAACGATTTAGGAATAAAATCTTTATTAATTATAAATGCTACAAATGCTACAAAAAAAAACGCCGAAAACGCCGGATTTATTTGAATGTAAATTATGTGACTTTAAATGCTCTAAACAAAGTGATTATGACAGACACATTTTGACACCTAAACATCAAAAAGCTACAAAAATGCTATATAATGCTACATATTTTACGCCAAAAAACGCCGAAAATTTTGTATGCGATAAATGCTGTAAAAATTTTAAACATTCGTCAAGTTTATACAGACATCGTAAGAATTGTCAAATTATAGAAAATTCAGAAAATAATCAAGAAAATAATAATAATAATAATAAAAATATTGATAAAAATACTGAGAATAAAGATGAATTAATAAATTATCTTATAAAAGAAAATCAAGAATTCAAAAGCTTAATTTTGGAAATTGTGAAGAAGGATACTATAACCAATAATAATAATAATAATAATATAAATACCAATTCTCATAATAAAACATTCAATTTGAATTTCTTTTTAAACGAAACGTGTAAAGATGCAATGAACATAATGGATTTTGTGGATTCTCTCAAACTTCAACTTTCAGACTTGGAAAATGTGGGAAAGTTGGGGTATGTTGATGGTATTTCAAAGATAATCGTCCAGAACCTAAAATCACTTGACGAAACCAAGAGACCTGTTCATTGTACTGATTCAAAGAGAGAAGTAATGTATGTAAAAGATGAAAACAAATGGGAAAAGGAAAATGAAAATAAACAAAAAATGAGAAAGGTTATAAAACACGTCACACATAAAAACTCCAAATTATTAAAGGAGTTTAAAACAAAATATCAAGGTTGTGAGAAAAGTGATTCAAAATATTCGGATAAATATGATAAACTCATTATTGAAGCTATGGGCGGCAAAGGTGATAATGATTTAGAAAAAGAAGACAAAATAATTAGAAACATAGCAAAGGTAGTTATAATAGATAAAACAATAGATTAAGTTATTTTACAATAATATTAAATATACAATATTATTATAAATGTCAAAACAAGTAGTCAGTGAAATCCCAAATAGGGACGCATTTTTTCACTTATTAAAGCACAACCCAGGGCTCATCGTAATAAAATTGGGTGCCGAATGGTGCGGACCGTGTAAACAAATAAAGCACGTAGTACATGCTTTTTTCGCTTCATCGCCTCCAGAGGTCGTCTGTGCCGATATCGATGTCGACAAATCATTTGATTTCTACTCATTTTTAAAGAGTAAGAAGATGGTTAATGGAATACCAGTTTTACTATGTTATAAAAAGGGAAACACTACATTTATTCCAGATGACGTTATTACAGGTTCAGATGCAACCCAATTACACATGTTTTTCAAAAGATGTGGTACACATTTGGCGACGGCATTGAGGGCCAATCCTGTTTAACTAATTAGTTAAATCGGAAATTTAACTAATTTGATTTTAGTTAATCAATTGGAGTTAAAGTGACTTAAAGAAATAACAATAAATAGTATATAAACAATCAAAATATGACCAACTATACTTGTCCTCTTTGTAATAAATGCTTTACGCAAAAATCACATTTTGATAAACATGCTAAAAGGGTTAGACCTTGTAACAAAGGGACGTCTTCTAAGCGTAACACGAAAACTATTGCTAAAAAAATCGAAACAAAAACTATGGCGTGGTATCATGATAATATGAACGAAATTTTTAATTTTGTTGTAAATGATTTACATCCTTGTGTTAACAGTGGAGTAAGAAAAATTATTGTTGCTGCTGAAGTAAAAACAGGAAAGAGGTTTATTGCTCAAGCATACGCGGTATATAATTCTTCTATTTCAGGAAATCAAGGTGAAACATATGCGCAGATATTTATGAGTTCTTGGGTTAGACGAGATGATGATGGTCAGCGTAAAGAATTAACTGCTTATTTTAAAGGAACCCATCACGATCAACGAGTTTTTAAAATTAATACTGAAAAATCGCGAGTTTTGTGTATAAAAAAAATAAAGGACTTACTTTTAATTTATGATAAGGTTATTGTTCATCATGACGAGCTCGATTATGGAAGTGGAACAGATCAGCATATGGCAGCAGTTTATGAATTTTGTATTAATCAATCAAAAATATGTCTGGTTGAGTATTCCGCAACTTATGAGGAAGCTGTTGTTGAAAATTCTATTAACAACTCATCTACAGTTGAAACAATTATAGAAAATTCTAATATGGTAACGCCAAATATTGAACCTGTTATATTAAAATTTACTCCTCCAAATGTTTATCGTGGTGTAAAATGGTATTGTGAAAACAATTTAGTTCATGAGGCTACGCCATTTTTTGAAAATCACGATGATACAGTTATTCTTTCAGAGGATGCCAAATTAATTTTAAAAGAAGCTGAAACTAATTTGTCAAGTGACAATCCTAAAGAAAATCGTAAAAAGTTAATAATTGTACGTGTAAATACACCTTTTGAACAAACAAAAGAGTTAATTGATTCTGAAATATTTCCAGAATTATGTTGCCATGATGATATACGTATTTTACCACAATTTGTTCATTCTCGAAAAGAATTAAATACTATGACGGTTAAATGGGATGATTATGATTGGTGGAAACGTCAAATGGAAGTTGAACGTGGAGGTGGAAAATTTTTATTAATTTTATTTATTGATCAATCAAGCACAAGATCAACTGATTGGTTTTGCCACCCCTGGTTAAATTTTTATCATGATTATCATCCACCAAATGCTTCAGCAAGTTGTTGCGGCCAATCAAATCCAAGACCTGTCTATTATACTAACAAAATGTGTAATGGTAAAAAAGTATATAATGATGAAGAGTTTTTCCCAAAAATATATGGACAAAAAGATGTTATTGAATATATGGCAGGTATTAAAAAAAGAGATGAATTAAAAAGACCTGTATCATCAAGATCAAAGGTATATGAAAATTTAAACACATTTGGTTCAGTTATAGAAATTAAATTTACTGAGCAAGAAATGAATGAATTAAGTGATTCTATTAATAACCCATTAAATAATAGTTCAAGAGATGAATTAAGCAAAAAGATAAAACCAAAAATTGAAGCATTTTATAATAATTTAACACAACAAAAGCGAAAAAAGTATAGGGATTTCTATTATTTTGAAAAAACAAAATTAGAAAGAGCTCTTAAAGGCAAAAGAATATTTAAAAAGGAAATTAATCAAAAAGGCGGTATTTACACAGTTGCAACAAATAAAACACGTAATTTAAATTCAGGACCAGGAGGAGGAGTAGGTGATGAAGCATATAATGATCGTGGAGATTACTACTGGGTTGATTTTGCTCTTGACGACCTTGAATTTGAAATTGAAAATGAAACAATTAAGATACCTAAAGGAACCGCTTATATAACATATGGTATACCTGATCCAAAAATATCAAGTGATGATGAGAATGATTCTAATGATGAAGATGCGGATGAAGATGCGGATGAAGATGAGGATGAGGATGAGGATGAGGATGAGGATAATGGAAACGGCAAGTTTGCTCATAGAAAAACTAAAAAAAGTATGTATTCTAAATAAAAATACTATAATGACTCTTGTAAATAAAATATAATAGTATAATATATGAAATCACTTTCTAATTTATTCATACTATTTTTAATACTTATTGTTTTGGGTTTCCTATATAGAAGGTTCGAAGATAAACGTATTCGAGAGGAAAAAGATGAAAATTATAGCGCCATCCAAAATTACTTATTAGATGATGTAACTTTAGCCAAGAGTAAAAAGCCGATTTTGTGGATTCACGTCCCATATGAATATAATTCGCGAAATTGGTTAAGTTTTGGCTCTCGTAGTTCATTTAACTTAAATCAGCCTTACCTATATTTAACGGTTAAAAGTATCATCCAGCAATGCGACAAATCTTTCACAATTTGTATTTTCGACGACAATTCGTTTCAAAGATTGATACCTGGTTGGAATATCAATATGAGTAGCATATCAGATCCCATTTTGCCAAATATGCGCACCCTCGGCTTTATGAAATTATTATACATTTATGGCGGCATGATGTGTCCGATTTCGTTTTTATGTATGAAAGACTTGTCTGGGCTTTACGGTAAAGGCACTCGAGGTAATAAAATGTTTTTATGCCAAACAACTGATCGCAACATAACGTCCACTGAATTTGATTATTACCCGTCGGTGTCATTTTGCGGTGCGCCGAAAAATTGCGAAACCGTGAGAATGCTATGTGATTTTATTCAGCGCACAATGTCGGTTGATTATACTGCTGAAAGTGAATTCTTGGGTAATTTTGATAGGTGGTGCGAAAAACGCATACAAGGTCACGAAATCAATATGATAGATGGTGTCGATATTGGCACTAAAACAATCGATGAAAAACCAATATTAATTGATGATCTAATGTCGAATCAATATTTGAATCTTTATAAAGGAACATATGGTATTTTAATACCGGCAGACGAAGTGCTCAAACGTCATAAATACGAATGGTTTGCCAGAATGTCAGCCAAACAGGTGATGGAGTCGAATACAATTATTGGCAACTATTTGTTGTTGGCGAATGCGCCTGATTCTCGCGGAGGCATTTTGGAACCTTTGGAAATGAAACCAAATTGGGTTGGATTTTGGAAAACACCCGACATGCCAGGTGTGTATGGTCTAAAGCCAAATTTTTTAGGTGATAATTTAATTAAAGTGCCATATACCGGACGTTAAATGAAGCAAAAGAAAAATAATATTTAAAACCTACTTAAATATTATTACACAATATAACTAATATGATGGAAACCACTACCGTAACAGATTGTTTAGTATTAAAGATTGAGGAGCGTGACGCTGATTCTGGAGAGTTGGACACGACTGTTTATGTAATTTATGACAAAAAAGAGCACAATTATGTAATCAGAGGACAGCGATGCCCGCTAAAATACAGTGAGTCGTGTACGTATTCTTTTGTGTGCAATGATCATAGAGATTTAGCTGATTTCTTAAGTTTTATCATTTATAAGGAAAATTTGTGGACATATGTATTGTATAATTACGACAATTTGCCCTATGATTCAAATGACCTAACATATGAGTTTTTAATTGAAAACGACTCAAGTGTCTATGAGTTGACCGGATATAATAATTTGGATTATAGCAGAAAGGGACTTTGTTCAATCTTAAGAATGTTGCGTAATGTGTTTAATTATTACAATTAATTTCAATTATCAATGTATAATTATGAACGAAACTATGTCTGTGGTTTTAGCAACTGCTATTTTAGCAATTGGTGGTTTAGGTTTATATATGTATAAGCAGTCAGACGGGTTAGGGTTAGAATTTGGGGATGACTATAAAAGTTATGACGATAGAAGCAATGAGGATAGAGATGAAAATATTGATTTTGATTATGATGAAGATTTTGATGACCAAGACGCGGATACATATTCCGAAGATTCTGAACCCAAAGTAAGGTCACGTGGTAAAACGAAGAGGGCTAAAACTGGTAAAGGTACTAAAAAAAGGAAATATTAAACTGACGTATAATGGAGTAAAAATTGACTAAAAATAAACTAAAAATAAATATAATAAATAATATCGTAATTTGATTTATCGTATTTAATTTGAGATGTATATGTAATATTATTGAAATTACATATTTGTCGTAAAACAGTGGTGAAACTATTATAGGTGAGCTTCCTTTCAAGATACTTTTTTTTAGAAATATGATAATATTTATTACATTCATCGAAAAATTTTGAAATACTTTCTTGGAACATACCTCGTTTAAATGATTCGTTATTTAAAACATAGTGTTTTTCATTTTTGGCGCAAATAGAATCTAATAGAGTAAAAAGAAGCTCATTTGGCACATTTTTCTTAAATATTTGTGTTGACATTGATTGTTATATACTATAGTTTTTATATTTTTATAGTTTTTATAATTTTAGAAATATATATATATATATATGTCTGCGCTTAATATAGTAGATTTTTGTAATGCTTGTAAGGCGGGTAATCTTGAAAAAGTTAAAGAGTTTGTCGAAAATGGTGTTGATATTAATGGAAAATGTGATAGTTGGCCAGGTTATACTCCTTTGATGATGGCTCTTGCAGGCGGTAATGGAGTTTATACCAATCCACCTGTAGCAAATGGTAATATAGATGTTATTGCGTTTTTAGTTTATTCAGGAGCAGATTTACAAATGAAAACCGCTGCAGGAAGAACAGTTTTTCAAATTGGAGAATTTGTGAGGTCAGATAAAACTTTTTTAAAGGTTAATCAATTTTTGAAGGATATAAACGGTGATACACAAATATTGGCATTATTTAAAATTTTATATAATAAATTTATATACTTAGGTCCTGAGACAATATTTGAGTTAGTCCAAACTTTAAAACAAGAAAAGATGGTCCAAGGTGGTAAAAGAAGAAAAACCATTAGAAGAAGATCTATAAAGAGAAGAAAATCTAATAAATCAAAGAGAAGACACCTATAATATCGCAATCAAATTATTTGTAAACAACGCTAATTCAATTTCATCTTCGTGGATGTTATGAAAAATAGTAATATATTTACAAATAATTGGAATAACATTATATTTTTCAGTTTCATCCAGTATATCTGTGTTTTTAACAAATAAGAAATAATTGTCCAGTATATCCATCACAGAGTACCCCTTATCGTAAATTTCATAAATAAGTTGTATTGCTTCATTGATTTTTTTGTTTTTGATTAAATGTGTGTAATCTTCAAAGGTAATAAAACTAATATTAGAGCATAATCTGATAGCCAAATGGTGTGTAATATGTTCATTAACCAGTTTGAATTTTTCCATATAGTTTATTAATATTTTGACAGTTTTATTAGAAATATTAACAATGAATTCTTCCGCTTCGGCGTCCATACTAATATTTTCACTGGCCTTAATTTTGTCAATAATTTTAAACAACTGTTCCTTTTGTAATGGTTTAATTTTAATAATTGTAAGACGCGATTGTATGCTCTCGATAACCTTTTGTATATTAGAACAAGAAGAAATGAAATGCACATTGTGACTGAATTTGTCGATACAATTGCGAAAAACCTGCTGACTCTGTTCATTAATGAGGTCAATATCGTCAAGCACAATGAATTTCTTTTTCCCTTTAATAACTGAACACGTTTGACAAAAGGTTTTTACATCATTTCTATAATAATTAATCCCTTGTTCTTTAAGGTTATTGATATACATAATATTATCTTCATACTCTTTTGGATTGTGACCAATATAATATTCACGTATTAAAGAATTTAACAGCGAAGTTTTACCGGAAGCAATGTCACCAATTAAAAGTATATTAAGGTTATCCATTGTAATCAATGTCTTCAAAATTTTTATGATTTCGTCGTCAATACCAAAATCATCGAATAATAATGGTTGGTATTTATTAACAAATAGTTTATCAGAAGTTTCCATAATTATAATACGTAAATAATTATTTAAGTATATCTTTGGTAATATTATTAAAATGTCGGATAATTTTTATAAAGTTTTAGGAGTTGATGAAAAAGCTTCAAAGGAGGATATTAAAAAGTCATATAGAACACTACAAATGAAATATCATCCAGATAGAAATAATAACAGTCAAGAAGCAAATATTATGACGCAAAAACTAAATGAAGCATATGAAACTTTAGGTGATGATGAAAAGAGAGAAGAATATGATATGACTCGAAACAACCCATTCGCAAAAGGAATGGATGTTCCGATGGATGATATTATAAATATGATGTTTGGAGGAATGGGTATGGGAGGATTCCCTGGTCATATCGATAGGATGGGAGGAATGAATATGGGAGGAATGAATATGGGAGGATTCCCTGGAATGCAAATGAGAGGTATGCCAGGTATGCACAGTATGGGAGGTTTGCCACCCGGAACCAAAATCCATTTTTTTCAAGCTGGTAATCCAATGAATTTCCAACAAATGCAAAAACCCACGGCAATACTTAAAAATATTAATATCAAAATATCGCAGGTTTTAACGGGTGCGAACATTCCTTTAGAAATCGAGCGCTGGATAATGGAGCAAGGAATGAAAGTGTTCGAGTCAGAAACTATCTATGTAACTATTCCAAAGGGGATTGATGATGGAGAGCTGATTTTATTAAAGGATAAAGGAAATGTGCTCAATGAAACATGTAAAGGTGATATCAAGATTTTTGTCAAAATCGAGAATGATTCGATATTTAAAAGAGCAGGGCTTGATTTAGTGTTGGAGAAAAGTATTAACTTGAAAGATGCTCTGTGTGGGTTCTCTTTCGAAATAACTTATATTAACGGAAAAAGTTACACGTTAAATAATAACTCGGGTAATATAATCCCGCACGGTTTCCGCAAGATAATACCGAATATGGGTTTAGAGCGTGAAGGTCATAAGGGTAATATGGTTATCGAATTTAACGTACAATTTCCGGAAAAATTGAGTGAAAGTGTGATTGCTTCGTTGAAAAAAATCGAATTTTAGGAGAAAATATAGATGTAATATATAAATGTCTGAAAAGGAGTCAACAGATAAGTCAAAAGATACAAAAGATACAAAAGATACAAAAGATAAGCCAAAAGAAGAAGAACAATGGAATGTAACTACAAATGTTGAGAATTGGGGTGACCAAAGTGATCAAGGCGGCTCTAAAAGAAGACGCAGAAGGTCGCGTAAAAGGAGAAGGCGTTCAACAAAAAAACGACGCCGAACTATGAGAAGATATTAACTTCTTTAAGTAGTTTTGATAATATATATTTCTTTTAAGTTCTTTTATAAAAAAATTGAAATAATAATTTAGACACATGGCTATATTATTACTTATACAGAAATGGACGAACAATCGGGACAATTAACTTCCACAAGAATTAATCAGTTGGC
>Ga0164293_10001362_pt1 | contig 20308 bp, 18 predicted proteins | sample GEODES118metaG_FD_111487 | JGI IMG/M metagenome (GOLD analysis project Ga0164293, IMG submission 111487) | Eutrophic lake water microbial communities from Lake Mendota, Wisconsin, USA - GEODES118 metaG | ecosystem: Environmental > Aquatic > Freshwater > Lake | place: USA: Lake Mendota...
CCGGCAGGCCCAGCGCACGAATTCATCGACATAGCGATGATAATTGGTGAGCAGGATATAATGCTGAAAATCCTCCGGCGCGGTGCCGGTATAGTGCTTCAGCCGGGCCAGCGAAAAATCCGTGCGCGGGCCATCGAACAGCGCCAGCGGGCGTTCATCGGCGCGGCTCTCGTCCCACAGGCCGTCGGCCAGTTCGTCGCCGATCTGCTGCAATTCGGTGGTGGGGAAATGCCGGGCCAGTTCCGATGCGGCGACGCCTTCCAGATTAAGGTCGGCCGCGCCATCGAGCACGTAGGGATAGGGGATCTCGACTTCGGAGCGGCCAACCGAGACCACCACGTCATAATCGGCCATCAACAGGCCCAACTGCTCTTCGAGATAGGCGCGGAACATCGCCGGGCGGGTGACAGTGGTGGTGTAACTGCCGGGGCGATTGAGCCGGGCAAAGGCGCGGATCGGGCGCAGCGCGCGACGTTCGCCGGAGAATTCGAGGCGCAGTTCAGGGTAGGCCCAATCGCCGCGCACGCGTTGGCTGCCATCAGGGGCGGCGCCATCGTAGATGTAGGATTTCAGCGCATCGCGCAGGGCGGCGACGGACTGGGTGTGGATGTCGATCAACTGATCGACGATTGTGGCGGGGGCAAGATTCATCTGCGGCTATTGCCACGAATTGCCATGGCGTTTCCAGCCCCGTAGAGACGGGGCATGAGCCAGTTTGACCTGACCGACGACCAGAAGGCCATCCAGGAGGTCGCCCGGCGCTTCACGGCCGAGGCGATCACGCCCCATGCCGCGCGCTGGGATGCCGAGCACCATTATCCCAAGGACGTCGTGCAGGCCGCGGCGGCGCTGGGTTTCGGATCAATCTATGTCAGCGAGGCCGGCGGCGGCATCGGGCTGGGCCGGCTGGAAGCGGCGCTGATCATGGAAGCGATGGCCTATGGCTGCCCGTCCACGTCGGCCTTCATCTCCATCCACAACATGGCGGCCTGGATGATCGACTGCTTTGGCGGTGACGCGGTGAAGGCCAAGTATCTGCCGGACCTGGTGACGATGGACCAGATCGCCAGCTATTGCCTCACCGAACCGGGATCGGGATCGGATGCAGCGGCGCTGAAGACGCGCGCGGTCAGGGATGGCGATCATTATGTGGTGAGCGGTTCCAAGGCGTTCATTTCGGGTGCCGGCGTCAACGATGTGTACGTGACGATGGTGCGTACCGGGGTGGATGGGCCGAAGGGCATTTCCTGCCTGGTGATCGAGAAGGACATGCAGGGAGTTTCCTTCGGTGCGCCGGAACGCAAGATGGGCTGGCGATCGCAACCCACCGCGCAGGTGAATTTCGACGAAGTGCGGGTGCCGGTGGAAAATCTGGTTGGCGCCGAAGGCCAGGGTTTCAGCATCGCCATGGCCGGGCTTGATGGCGGCCGGCTCAACATCGGCGCGTGCTCATTGGGCGGCGGCCAGCGCGCGCTGGACGAGGCGCTGGCCTACACGCGGCAGCGCCAGCAGTTCGGCAAGGCCATCGCCGATTTCCAGGCGACGCAGTTCACCCTGGCCGATATGGCGACCGAACTCTCGGCGGCCCGCGCGCTGCTCTATCAGGCGGCCGTGAAGGTGAGCGAGGGCGCGCCTGACAAGACGCAATTTGCCGCCATGGCCAAACGCTTTGCCACCGATACCGGGATGGCGGTCGCCGATCGCGCGCTGCAACTGCACGGCGGTTATGGCTATCTGATGGATTATCCGGTGGAGCGCATCTTCCGCGATCTGCGCGTGCACCAGATTTTGGAAGGCACCAACCAGATCATGCGCATGATCACCGCGCGCGAACTTTATCGCTTGTCGAACTGATGGCTTTTCAACCGCCCTTCAACGCGCCAGTCTGCCCGGCATGAGCGAACCCACCGCACCCGCCCGCCCGCGTTACCTGCCGGCTTTTGCCTGCCTGAACGCCGTGATCGCACTGGCCTTTGGCACCTTTGCCGCGCACGGCATCGATGATCCCCAAGCGAAAGACTGGATCATGACTGGCGTGACATTCCAGTTGCCGCATGTTGCCGCCGTGTTTGGCCTGCTGGCGTGGCGCAATTCGCCGTTCGTGCATTCGGGCGCCTGGGCGGTGCTGGGCGGTGCCTTCGTGTTCGCGATGGACCTGAACCTGCTGGCGATGGGCGCGCCGAAATGGGTGGCGGCGCTCGCCCCCGCGGGCGGCACCGCCATGATGTTCGGCTGGCTGTGGCTGGCAGTGATCGCCTTTGCCGGCGATGCGCTGAACCGCTTCGAGAGCTGACGCTCAATCCCGGAAGCTGGGATCAATCCGGTCCAGTTTGCGGAGCAGCGCCGGCCAGGCCAGCATGTTGCCCACCATTTTCAGCCCGGCGCGGCCCTGATCGGCTGCCTTTTCCGGGGCGCCCTGCGGCGGGTGGTTGATCAGGTCCTGGCCGCCGGCCAGCGCCAGACACTGGGCCTCGCAGGCGCGTTCGAGGAAATACATCTTGATGAAGGCCTCGGCCACCGTCTCACCAACGGTGAGCGTGCCGTGATTGCGCAGGATCATCGCGGTCTTGGTCGGGCCCAGATCCTGCACCAGCCGTTCGCGCTCATCCAGATCGGTCGCGACGCCTTCATAGTGGTGATAGCTCAGCTCATCGCGGATCAGCATTGCCGTCTGCGTGATCGGCATCAGGCCTTCGCTGTGCGCGGAAACCGCCTGGCCGTGCGGCGTGTGCAAGTGGATGACGGCGTGGGCATCCTCGCGCGACATGTGGATGGCCGAATGGATGGTGAAGCCGGCGGCGTTGGTGAGATAGGGCGTTTCCATCACCGGATGGCCTTCGACGTCGATCTTGACGAGGCTCGACGCCGTGATTTCCTCGAACATCAGGTTGTAGGGGTTGATCAGGAAATGATGTTCCGGCCCCGGCACCCGCACCGAAAGATGGGTGAAGATCAGATCGTCCCAGCCATAATGGGCGACCAGGCGATAGGCGGCGGCGAGATCGACGCGCAGGGCCCACTCCTCGGCCGAAACCTGATCTTTCACACTCGCTGTTTTCAGTTGCGTGGCCATGGCGATTCCTCCTGCGAAATTTGCGTCATTCTGTCGTGCCGGCGCGCGCCCGTCCATAGGCACCGCTGCGGCAGGCGTCGGAACAATATCGCACATTCTCCCAATCGCGCGCCCATTTCTTCCGCCAGCTGAACGGGCGGCCACAGGCGGCGCAATCCTTGGCTGGAAGATCGGCCTTGCTGCGCATTTTCGCCATGGCGGCGGGCTCCCTCGAAATTGTCACAATATCCGGTTTAATGGCGCCATCGTCTAAAGGGGAATCAGCCATGCGTCCTGCCATCGATCGTCGCGCCTTCCTGGGGGCCACTGCGGCCGGCCTGATCCTGCCGGTGCGCCCGGCCCTGGCCCGCCTGTGGCCGATCAGTGGCTTCACCCATGGCGTCGCGTCGGGCCATCCCGGCCCCGGCGCAGTCACGTTGTGGACGCGCTTTGCCAGCGTGACGGGCGCGGCGACGGTGCTGAAGCTGGAAGTGGCCGAAGACCAAGGCATGAGCCGCATTATCGCCCGCGCAGAAGCCAACGCGGGCCCGGAAAGCTGGGGCACGGCGCAGGCGCGTGTGACCGGCCTGCCTGATGGCAAGTGGCTGTGGTATCGCTTCACCGCGCCCGATGGCTCGATGTCCACCGTGGGCCGCACCAAGACACTGCCAGCGGGCAAGCTGGATCAGCTGAAGGTGGCTGTGCTCTCCTGCTCCAACCGGCCGTTCGGGCATTTCAACGCCTATGCCCACGCCGCAGGGCGCGATGACATCGATGCGGTGATCCACCTGGGCGATTATATTTATGAATATCCGATGGGCACCTATCCGGAAACGGTGATGCCGGGCCGCGAGATCTTGCCGGTCGACGAAATCCTGATGATCGACGATTATCGCCAGCGTTACGCCAGCTATCGCACCGATCCCGGCCTGCAGGCGATCCACGCGCGCTTCCCGATGATCGCCATCTGGGACGATCATGAATTCGCCAACGATACGTGGAAAGGCGGCGCCCAGAACCACCAGGATGATGAAGGCGCTTGGAATTTGCGCCGCGATGCCGCGCTCAAGGCCCACCGCGAATGGCTGATGAGCCCGGAGGTGCCGTGGCACCGCTATGATTTCGGCGATCTGGTTTCGGTGCTTACGCTGGACACCCGCATGTCCAGCCGTGACAAGCAGCTTGACCTCAATGCGGCGCTGAAGGCCGGGCCGGACGGCATCAAGGCCTTTGCCAGCGGCGAATGGCAGAACCCGGCCCGCACCCTGCTGGGCGCCGAACAGGAAGCCTGGTTTGCCCGCGAAGTGGCGGCGAGCGTGAAAACCGGCCAGCGCTGGCAGCTGATCGCGCAGCAGGTGGTGATGGGTGACATCATGACCCCGAAAAACGCGCTGGAGTTCCTTGCCCCGGGCGCCGATGCGCGCGCCCAAGGTTATGTGAAGGGCGGCATTGCCGCGTCGCAGGCCGGCATTCCGGGCGCGCAGGACATGTGGTCAGGCTATCCGCAAGCGCGTCGCCGTTTGCTGAAGGCCATGGCCGATGCCGGTGCCGATCCGATCGTGATTGCCGGCGACAGCCACAATGCCTGGGCCTTCAACCACAGCCTGGATGGCACGCCGGTGGCCGCCGAATTCGGCGTCCAATCCGTCACCTCGCCCGGTTACGAATCGGCACTGGCGGCAGATCCGGCCGTGATCCGCGCCGCCTTGCTGCAAAGCTCGCCGGGGATGCAGTGGTGCGACACCAGCCGTCGCGGCTATCTCACCTTGTCGTTCAACGCCGCTGAAACCCGCTGCGATTGGGTGTTCATGGACACGATCAAGACTGTTTCGATGGCCACCAGTGCGCCCCAGGCCGCCGTGGTCAAGCGCGGCAAGCGGAAGATGACGCTGGCCTGATCAGGGGTTAGGGTGGGCGCGTGAAAACCGCGTTCACCTGCCTCGCCCTGCTGCTCGCTGCCCCTGCGGCGGCAACCATGTGCGATGCGGTGTGGCGCGATGGGCCGCGTGGCCGCGATGTGCCGGTGCGGATCAACCTGCCCGATGGCAAGCAAAAGGCACCGGCGGTAATCTGGTCGCCCGGCCTCGGCGGCACTCGCAGCAATGCCGCGCGCTGGGTGGCGGCGTGGACCGCTGCCGGCATTGCGGTGATCCGCCTCGAACACCCCGGCAGCGATGCCGCTGTTTATCGCGGGCCCGCCACCCCCCCGGAGCGCGACGCTCGCGTGCGGGCCGGCATCGCGCCGGAACAGGTGCTGGCGCGCATCGCCGATGTCGGTTTCGTGGCCGATGAGCTGGCGCGGCGGCCAAGCGAAGGCGCCTGCGATCTCACACGCATCGACAGCGATCACCTGGCGCTGGCCGGGCACAGCATGGGGCCTGGGTGGTGCAGGCGATGGCCGGCCAGCGTCCGGACGGTGAGCACGCACCGCTGATCGACCGCCGCTTCCGGGCGTTCGTGGCGATGAGCAGCAGTGGCCCGGCCGATGCGGCCATGGCCAAAGCGCAATTTGGCGGCATCGGCCGGCCGCTGTTGGTGATCACCAGCAATGCCGATGGCGTGCCTGCCAACGCGTCGGCTGGTGTGGTTGCCGATCAACGCGTCCGCCGCCTCAGCCTGTTCTCCGGCGCACCGGCCGATGGCCGCAAGGCGTTGCTGCAACTGGACGGCGGCGACCACCTGCTGTTTGCCGGCGACACCCGCAAGGCCCCCGACGATCTGGCCCGGCAGGACCGCGTGGCGCGCGTGACCAACCTGTGGTGGCGGCACTGGCTGCTCGGCGATGCGAAAGCCGAAAAGGCGCTGGCCCGGCCGCCGCTGGCCAAGGCGGACCAGTGGCAGCGCAAGTAATAGCTCAGCCTGTCAGCTGTTCGGCGAGGAAGGCTTCCACGTCGGCCAGTTCGAAGTCGCGAGAGACGAAGCTCTGCCCGATACCGCGCGCCAGGATGAAGGCGAGGCGGCCGGCGCTCATCTTCTTGTCCTGTTTCACGTGCTCGACCAGCCGGGCGGCGGTGCAATTGAGGCCCAATGCGGCGGGTTCGATGGTGAATCCGAGGCCGGCGAGATGGGCGGCCACACGCTCTGCATCACTTTGCGGGCACAGGCCCAGCCGGGCGGAAAGCCGGAAGGCCTGCACCATGCCCAATGCGACGGCCTCGCCGTGCAGCAGCCGGCTGGAGAAGCCGGTTTCGGCCTCGAAGGCGTGGCCGAAGGTGTGGCCAAGGTTGAGCAGCGCGCGGATATCGTCCGTCTCGCGTTCGTCAGCCGCAACCACGGCGGCCTTGGCGCGGCAGCTGTGGGCGATGGCGTGGATCTGCGCCGTGGGATCGCCGTCCAGCAGGGCTGCGCCATTGGCCTCGCACCAGGCGAAAAAGGCGGCATCATTGATTAGGCCGTATTTCACCACCTCGGCATAACCGGCCATCAATTCGCGGCGCGGCAGGGTGGCGAGCACGGCCGGATCAATCAGCACGGCGACCGGCTGGTGGAAGGCGCCGACGAGATTCTTGCCGGCTTTCGCATTGATCGCCGTCTTGCCGCCGACAGAGGAATCGACCTGCGAAAGCAGCGTGGTCGGCACCTGCACGAAGCGGCAGCCGCGCTTCAGCATCGAACAAGCAAAGCCGACCAGATCGCCGATGACGCCGCCGCCCAGCGCGACGACCGCATCGCTGCGCTCGACACCCAGTTCGAGCAGTCGTTCGACGACCAGCTGCAGATGCGCCCAATCCTTGGTGGCCTCGCCGGGGGGCAGGATGATGGGTTCGATGGTAACGCTGGGCAGGCCGGCGGCCAGTGTTTCGAGGTGCAGCGCCGCCACGCTTTCATCGGTCACCACCACCAGGCGTTGGTTGCGCGCGAACGGGCCAAGCACGGGGGCGGCTGCGCCAAGCAGGCCGGGCGCGATATGGATGGGGTAGGCGCGCATCCCCAGCGCGACATCAACGATCATTGGGCGGCCTCTTCGGCATTGGCGGCAGCGAGTGAATTCACGATCGCGTCCACCGTTTCATGGTGCGGACCGGGCTTGCTGGCAACGCGGATGCGGGCCTGCGCGTAGACCGGGTTGCGCACGGCGGCGAGCGCGGTCAGTACGGCGCCCGGATCCTTGCCCTTGAGCAGTGGCCGGCTGCCGCGCCGGCGCACGCGATCGACCAATGTGGCGACATCGGCATCAAGCCATACCGAAAGCGTGCGTTCCAGAATCAGCGCGCGGGTTTCATCGTTCATGAAAGCGCCGCCGCCCGTGGCAATCACCTTGGGCGTGCCGTCGATCAGGCGGGCGATCACCCGGCGTTCGCCATCGCGGAAATGCGCTTCGCCAAAGCGTTCGAACATTTCCGAAATGGTCATGCCGGCGGCTTCCTCGATCGCGGTATCGGCATCGACGAAGGGCAGGTTCAACCGGGCGGCGAGACGCTTGCCGATGCTGGACTTGCCGGAACCCATCAGGCCAACAAGCGTGACCGGCCGCTGCGCCGCCAACGCCAGCCTTTCTGGCTCAGTCAGGATTTTCGGGTCGCCGTCCATCGCAGTGATGGCTATACACCGGCCTATGGCATGGGCAAGCAAACGCGCAGTGTTGGCGGGATCGGCTGGGGTGATCGTCTGTGGGCTGCTGCTGGCGGCGCCCGTGGTCGGGCAGGATGCCGGCCCAAATCGCGACGCGCCCAAATCGCTGCTGCCGCCTGGTTTCGATACGCCGGCCCCTGCACCTTCTGCTGCGCCAGCACCGCTGCTGCCCGGCACTGCCGCGCCGCCGCCGGAAGCGGCCACCGCCGAACAGCCGCCGCTGCTGACAGGGCAGCCGGGTGATGTCACGCCGCCGGCGTTTGTGGAAACCCAAACAGCCGCCGCGCTGCCGCCGGGCGCGCCGATCGGTATCATCGATGCGACCAGCGGCGCATTTGCCGCCGATGCCTTCACCGGCAGCAACGGGCGCTTCCTGGCTGGGCTCGCCAACCGCATTGCGGGTCCTGTCGCCTCACGCTGGGTGGCGATCACCCTGGGCCGCGCGCTGGCATCGCGGGTGCCGGGGCCCGCGGGCATCGGCGATGGCGATTGGGTGGCGGCCCGCGCCGGGCTGCTGGTGCGGATGGGCGCTGTTGATCCGGCGCGGCGGCTGATCGATGTGCTGCCGCAGGAACGCTATACTCCGGCCACCTATCGCGTGGCGGGCGAGGTCTCATTGGCGGCGGCCGATCTGGCTGGCCTGTGCCCGATCGCGGCTACAGGACGGGCGCTTTCCGATGATGTGATGTGGGATCTGGCCTGGGGCATGTGCGCCGCCATGGATGGGGACGATATCACGGCGGCTGGCGTGATCGATACCGTGCGCAGCCGACGCGGCGCATTGCCGGCCTTTGATCTGCGCCTGGCCCAGCGCGTGGTGGTGCTGGCCGGTGGTGCTGGGCGCGCCGATGGCATCAACTGGGCAGAGGAAGAGGGGCTGACTCCCTATCGTTACGGCGTGGCCAGTGCGGCGGGCGTGACGGTTCCGGCCGATCGGCTGGCGGCATTGGGCCCGGCCCACGCCGGCTGGGCAGTGCGCAATGCCGCGCTGCCGGCGGCCACGCGCCTTGCGCTGCTGCGCCAGGCGGCCGTGCTGGGCACGCTTTCAGCCGAGGAACTGGCCAGTGCGGTGGCGGCGCTGGCGCCGTCCGATGCCAGCGGCGGTTTCGCCGCCGACAGCCGGGCGGGCCGCCTGCGCGATGCCTTTACCGGCAGCGCGACTGACCGGGCCGAGGCGATTGCTGCCATTGCTGGCGATACGGGCGAGGATGGCTATGGTGCCCTGTTGGAAGCGGCCACGGCGGCGGCGGCGCTGAAGCCAGCGGCGGCACTGGCCGGGCAATCCGATGTGATCATCGCGGCGTTGCTGGCCGCCGGCAACACGCGCGCTGCCCGGGCCTGGTGGCCGGTGGCGCAGGACGCCGATGATGATGTGCGGGTTCGGGCACAGGCGCTGCTGGCGGCGGGCGCCGGTGTGGCAATGGTTTCGGGTGACGTTCGCGCGTGGTGCGATGCGGCCAAGGCCAGCCCGCGCCGGGAGGCGATGCTGGTGGCGGCGCTGTCGGGCCTGGGCCAGGCACGCGGCTTGGATCGAGATGGGTTCAAGACCGTCAGCAACCGCTGGACGGCGGCGCTGGCCAGCGCGGCGCGGCGGCGGGCAGCCGGCGAAGTGGCGCTGCTGGCAGCGACCGGGCTGCAGGGCGGCTGGGCCGATGTGCCGCCGGCCTATGTGGAGGCTATCGTGGCGGCGCTCATGGCCTGTGGCCGGGTGACGGAGGCTCGACTGTTGGCCGCCGAAGCGATCACGCGCAGCGCATGATCACTGACGCCAAGGTAACCGACGGGCAGGCCATCGCGCTGTTCCTCGACAGCCTGGCCAGCGAACGCGGGGCGGCGAAGAACACCATCCTCGCCTATGGCCGCGACCTGAATCAGGCCAGCGAATGGCTGGGCGGCGCTCTGGCCGTGGCCGATGCGGCGGCGCTGGCGCGGCTGGCCCGGCACTGGGCGCCGTTGGCGCGGGCGAGCGCGGCGCGCAAGGCCAGCGCGGTGCGGCAGTTCCTTAGTTTCCTGATGGCCGAACATCTCCGCGCTGATGATCCGGGTCGTGATCTGGCGCTGCCGCAAGCAGCGCGGCCGCTGCCGAAAACGCTGGCGGCGGGCGATGTGGAGCGATTGTTCACGGCGCTGGCGGAGAAACTCGCCGCCCGGCCGGACGACGCAATCACGCTGCGCACCGCCGCGCTGGTGGAACTCCTCTATGGCTCCGGCCTGCGTGCCAGCGAGCTGGTGGCGCTGCCCCGCCATGCCTGCAAGGCCGGGCGCGGGCACATGGTGGTGCTGGGCAAGGGCAACAAGGAACGGCTGGTGCCGATCAGTCGCCGCGCCGAAGCCGCTGTGCTGGCTTGGGAAGCGCATGTGCCCAAGGACGCCAAATTCCTCTTCCCGGCCGGGCGGGGGAAGGCGGGTTATCTTTCCCGCCTGCGGCTGTGGCAGCTGATCAAGGCGCTGGCTGCCGATGCCGGCATTCCGCCCGCCCGCATTTCCCCGCACGTGCTGCGCCACGCCTTTGCCACCCATCTGCTGGAAGGCGGCGCGGACTTACGCATCGTGCAGACGTTGCTGGGCCACGCCGATATCGCGACAACGCAGATCTACACCCACGTCGCGTCTGCGGCGTTGGTGGAGTTGGTCAACAAGCGCCATCCGCTGGCCGATGGGTCAGATTGACAGGTGACTTGGCGCGCCCGGCCCGGCTAGGAAGCGCGCATGAGCAGCAATCCCCTTTTCCGCCCCTTCCCTCTCAAGGGTCTCACCCTCCCCAATCGCATCGTGATGGCGCCGATGACGCGCAGCTTCTCGCCGGCCGGCCAGCCGGGTGCGAATGTCGCCGAATATTATCGCAAGCGCGCCGCCGGCGGCGTGGGCCTGATCATCACCGAAGGCACCGCGGTGGAGCGCACCGGCGCCGCCAATGATCCCAACGTGCCGCATTTCTTTGGCTCCGCGCTCGATGGCTGGGGCCAGGTGGTCAAATCCGTCCACAGTGAGAGCGGGCTGATCGCGCCGCAATTGTGGCATGTCGGCGGCCTGCCCAACCGCCGCAATCCCAAGCAGGAAGAAGCCGAAAGCCCGTCGGGCGTTTACATGCCGGGCAAGACCAACGGTCGCGCCATGAGCGATGAAGATGTGGCCGATGCCGTCGCTGCCTTCGCCCGCGCCGCCGGTGATGCCAAGCGGCTGGGCTTCGACGCGGTCGAACTGCACGGCGCCCATGGCTATCTGATCGATCAATTCTTCTGGGGCGCCACCAATGCTCGCGATGATCGCTGGGGCGGTGACACGCTGCCGCTGCGCGCGCGGTTCGCGGTGGAATTGCTCAAGGCCGTCCGCACCGCCGTTGGCCCCGATTTCCCGGTGATCATCCGCCTGTCGCAGTGGAAGCAGCAGGATTTCGCCTTCCGCCTGGCCCCGTCGCCGGACGAGCTGGCGGCTTGGCTGGGCCCGCTGGCCGATGCCGGGGCAGACGTGTTCCATTGTTCGCAGCGCCGTTTCTGGGAACCGGAATTCCCCGAACTCGATGGGCAGGAAGGGCTGAATTTCGCCGGCTGGGCCAAGAAGCTCACCGGCAAGCCGACCATCACTGTGGGCAGCGTTGGCCTTACCGGGGAATTCGTCGCCGGCATGGGCGGCGAATCGTCGAAGCCGGCCAGCCTTGATGGCCTGCTCGACCGGCTGGAGCGCGACGAATTCGATCTGGTGGGCGTTGGCCGCGCGCTGATCGTCGATCCGGATTGGGCGCTGAAGGTGCGCGATGGCCGCCACGGTGAGTTGACCGATTACACCACCGAATCGCTGATGACCTTGGTGTGAGGCCACGGCTTGTGGCAGGAGAGGCCACATGCAGGTTGATGAAGACAATGTTCCGATCCTCAAGGGCCGCTCGCTGCGGCCCAAGGATGCCGCCACTGTTCTGGTGATCCGCCGCGATGGGCCGTCACCGCGCGTGCTGATGGGCCGGCGGGCGAAGGGCCATGTGTTCATGGCCAGCAAATGGGTGTTCCCCGGCGGCCGGCTGCACCCGGCTGATTTCCGCGTGGCGGCGGCCAGTGAATTGCACGACGAAACGGCGACATCGCTGTGCCGCACCGCGCCGCCCGCCCGTGCCCGCGCGCTGGCGGCCGCGGCCGTGCGCGAATTGTTCGAGGAAACCGGCCTGGTGCTGGGCGCGCCGGGCAGTGGCCGCACGAAATCGCCGGAGTGGCGCGATTTCCTCGCCACCGGCCATCTGCCGCATCTGGAACCGCTGCGGTTCGTGGGCCGCGCCATCACGCCGCCGGTGCGCCCGCGCCGGTTCGATGCGCGTTTCTTCACGGTGGAGGCGCATCATCTTGTCAGCCTCGATCCCGGCGCTGGCTGCGGCGAGCTCGATGAAATCGCCTGGTTTGATTGGGACGAGGCGGAAAAGCTCGACCTGCCCAGCATCACGCGGGCCATCCTCGCCGATGTGGCGGCGCGGCTCGATGATCCGACGCGGCCCATTCCCTATCACCGTTTCGACAATGGCCGGCATCGGCTGCTGACTCTGTGACGGCGATCACCCGCCTCACCCTCACCGATTTTCGCAGCCACGCCCACGCCACGATCACCGCGGGGCCGGGACTGGTGGTGATCACCGGTGACAATGGGGCGGGCAAGACCAACATATTGGACGCGATTTCGCTGCTGGCACCGGGGCGGGGCCTGCGCGGCGCGGCATTGTCAGACGCGGCGCGGCAGGATGGGCCGGGCGGCTGGAGCGTGGCAGCGCATCTGATCTCGGCTGAAGGCGAAGTGCAGATCGGCACCGGCACGGCTGCCGCAGCACCCGAACGCCGGCTGGTGCGGGTGAACGGCGCCGCGGCGACGGCGACGGCGCTCAGCGATTGGCTGGCTTTGGTGTGGCTCACCCCGGCGATGGACCGCTTGTTCAGCGAAAGCAGCGGCAGCCGGCGGCGCTTCCTCGATCGGCTGGTGTTGGCGCTGCACCCCGGCCACGGCCAGCGCGTGAACCGCTATGAGGCGGCGATGCGCGAACGCACGCGCCTGCTCACCGCCGATGGCCCAGCCGATCCGGTGTGGCTGGCCGGGCTGGAGGCCGACATGGCCGAGCATGGCGCCGCCATCGCCGCCGCCCGTGCCGATGTGGTGGCAGCACTGGCGGCAGAATTGGGTGGCGCACCCGATGGGCCATTTGCCCGGCCACTGATCGAGCTCAGCCGCAACGACGCCGACGATCTTGCCGCCAGTCTCGCCCGGGGTCGGGCCCGCGATGCCGCCGCTTCCCGTGCCATCGAAGGCCCGCACCGTGCCGATCTGATCGTGACGCACGCCGCCAAGGCGATGCCGGCGGCCAGCTGCTCCACCGGTGAGCAGAAGGCGCTGCTTATCGCCATCGTGCTGGCGCATGCGGCGCTGGTGGCGCAACGCAGCGGCCGACCGCCGATCCTTTTGCTCGATGAAATCGCCGCGCATCTTGATGCCGGCCGCCGCGCCGCGCTGTACGAACGGCTGACGGCGATGGGCGTGCAGGCGTGGATGACCGGCACCGATCCGGCGCTGTTTGCCGATCTGGCCGGCGGCGGCCCATCCACCTGCTGGCTGACACTGGCGGCGGGGCACATCATGCCCGCATAAAGCCGCTCTCCGCCGCGCCGTTAGTCACAAGACGGTGCAGAGCGGGAGAAGGCGTGCATGTCGGAAAGCAGCTGGCCGGGCGGTGAACGCCTGCCCTTTCCGCTCCAGCCGGGGCGGGAACGGCCGCTGAGCCCGCGCCTGCTGTCGGCTGCCGAGCCCTTGCTGGCCGTAGCCGGCATCGGTGCCTGGTATTACAGCGCGGGCGGCCGGCTGTGGTGGAGTGCCGAAACCCGCCGCATCCTGGGCGTGGCCGAGGATTTTCAGCCTCTTCTGAGCAATGCGCTGCGTTTCTATATCCGCGAACACCGCCCGATTCTGTTGGGCGCGGTGAACGAAGCGTTGCGCAATGGCACATCCTGGGATCTGGAATTGTGCATCCGCCGCCCTGATGGCGAGCGCCGCCAGGTGCGGGCGCGGGGCCGGCCGGCTGTCGCCAGCGTGGAAGGCGCAGCGTTGATCGGCACGTTCGAGGATATCACGGTTCGCCACGAGGCCGCCGCCCGCGCCGCGCGGGAGTTGGATCTGCGCACCCGCACCGAAACCCTGTTGCGCGATGTGATCACTGGCATCCCGGCGGCGCTATCCGTTTATGATCGCGAAGAACGGCTGATCCTGGTCAACGATGTCTATCGCGACATCCTGCCCAATAACCGCCAGTATATGGTGAAGGGCGAGCGGCTGGCCGACATCATTACCCGGAAGGTGCTGGCCAATCACTATCGGCCGGAAGTCAGCGCCGATGATCCGCCCGAGAAGCGGCGGGCGTGGGTGGCCGATTATCTGCGCCGCCACCGTGAGCCCGGCTATAATCGCGTATTCCACCTGCGCGACGGCAAGTTCATGCAGGCCAGCACAGCCGTTTCGGAAAGCGGCAACATCGTTTCGATCCGCACCGACGTGACGCCGTTGCTGCGCGCCGAACGCGAATTGCGTCGCCGGGCCGAGGAAGACACGCTGACCGGGCTGGCAAATCGTGACGTGCTGATGCAGCAACTGGAGCGCCTGCCCGATATCGGCCCGGCAGGTATCCTCGTGCTGTTCGATGTCGATTTCTTCAAGGCGGTGAACGACAGCCTGGGCCATGCCGCCGGTGACATGCTGCTGCGCCTTGTCGGCCGGCGCCTGCAGCGCTGCATCCGGGCTGGCGACGTGGCGGCGCGGCTTTCGGGTGATGAGTTCGCGCTGATCGTGCATGCCGTGGCCGCGCCAGACGAGATTCACGCCTTTGCGCTGCGCCTGCTCGGCCGCCTGCGCCGGCCGATGCGGCTGGGGGCCAGCCGCTATGCGCCGTCCTTTTCGGTGGGCATCGCGCCGTTCCCGTCCAAGGGGTGTGGACCGCACGAACTGCTGGGCAATGCCGATGCCGCATTGCTGGATGCCAAGCGCCAGGGGCGGGGTCGCCATGTGCTGTTTGGCGCCGAACTGGCCAACCGGGTGGTGCGCCGCACGCGGCTGGCCGATGCGCTGCGCCAGGCCATATCCTGGCGGCAGCTGGTGGCCGCCCTGCAACCGCAACAGCGGCTGGCCGATGGCAGCGTGATGGGGTTCGAAGCGCTGGCGCGCTGGTGGCACGAAGGCGAATGGATGCCGCCTGCCGAATTTGTTCCGCTGGCCGAGGATGTTGGCCTCGCCCAGCCTTTGGGGTGCCAGGTGATGGACGCGGCACTGGCCGGCTTTGCCGCCATGTTGGCGGCCGGGCTGGAGCCGGGGCACCTGGCGGTGAATGTTTCCACGGCACAACTGCTGGCCGATGATTTTCTCGACACGGTGAAGCGCAGCCTTGCCCGTCATGCCGTGCCCGCGACGCGCCTGGAGATCGAGGTGACGGAGACCGTGTTGCTCGATCGCTCCATCGCGCGCATCGGCCACACGCTGGAGGCATTGCGGGCGATGGGCTGCACGCTGGCCATGGATGATTTTGGCACCGGCTATGCCTCGCTCTCCCACCTCACCAGCTTTCCGGTTGACCGCATCAAGATCGATCGCGGCTTCACCCGCGCCATCGATTCCGATGGGGATCGCGGCCTGATCGCGCGGACGCTGATCGGGCTGGGGCGCGGGCTGGGGCTGGAGGTGATTGCCGAAGGGGTGGAGACGGAGAGCCAGCGCAGCTTCCTCGTTGTGCATGGCTGCACCGCCGTGCAGGGTTATCTGCTTGCCCGGCCGATGCTGGCCGACGAGGCGCTGCCGTGGCTGCGCGGGCAACAGCAGCGCTGCGCATTTCCCCCTCGCCCGCGCGCGCGGGAGTCACTATAGCCGAGGGACATTTCTGCATCCCGAGGTTGAAGCGTTGACCGACAACAATCCGAATCCCGCCCAGATCAATGATTATGGCGCCGACAGCATCAAGGTGCTGCGCGGGCTGGATGCCGTGCGCAAGCGCCCCGGCATGTATATCGGTGATACGGACGATGGTTCGGGCCTGCACCACATGGTGTTCGAAGTTTCGGACAACGCCATCGACGAGGCGCTGGCTGGCTATTGCGACCGCATCGACATCACGATGAACGCCGATGGTTCGGTGAGCGTCACCGACAATGGCCGCGGCATCCCCACCGGCATCCACGCCGAAGAAGGCGTTTCGGCGGCCGAAGTGATCATGACCCAGCTGCACGCCGGCGGCAAATTCAACAACAGCGACGACAACGCCTACAAGGTGTCGGGCGGCCTGCACGGGGTGGGCGTGTCGGTGGTCAACGCGCTGTCGGAATGGCTGGAGCTGACGATCTGGCGCGACGGCGAAGAACATTGGATGCGCTTCCACCATGGCGACGCCCAGGCGCCGCTGGCGGTGCGCGGGCCATCGAATGGCAAGCGCGGCACCCGCGTCACCTTCTTCCCCAGCATCGGCACCTTCAAGTTCATCGATTTCGATTTCGCCAAGCTGGAACATCGCTTCCGCGAGCTGGCCTTCCTGAACAGCGGCGTGCGCCTGTTTCTCAACGATGCCCGCCATGCCGATGTAAAGCAGGTGGAGCTTTATTATGAAGGCGGCATCGCGGCCTTCGTGAAGTTCCTCGACAAATCCAAGACGCCGCTGATTCCCAATCCGATCGCCATCACCGGCCAGGCCAATGATATCGGCATCGATGTCGCGCTGGAATGGAACGACAGCTATTACGAACAGGTGTTGTGCTTCACCAACAACATCCCGCAGCGCGATGGTGGCACCCACCTCGCCGCCTTCCGCGCCGCGCTGACCCGCACGCTGAACCAGTATGCGGAAGCCTCTGGCCTCCTGAAGAAGGAGAAGGTCAACCTCACCGGCGACGACATGCGCGAAGGCTTGACGGCCATTGTTTCGGTGAAGCTGCCCGATCCGAAATTCTCGAGCCAGACCAAGGACAAGCTGGTTTCATCGGAAGTGCGTCAGCCGCTGGAAAGCCTTATGGCCGATCGGCTGGACGTGTGGCTGCAGGAAAACCCCGCTCACGCCAAGACCATCGTGGCCAAGATCATTGATGCCGCCGCCGCGCGCGAAGCCGCGAAGAAGGCGCGTGACCTGACCCGGCGCAAGGGCGTGCTCGAAGTGTCGGGCCTGCCCGGCAAGCTGGCCGATTGCCAGGAGCGTGATCCGGTGAAATCGGAATTGTTCCTGGTCGAAGGCGATTCCGCCGGCGGCAGCGCCAAGAATGGCCGCAACCGCCAGAACCAGGCCATCCTGCCCCTGCGCGGCAAGATCCTGAACGTAGAGCGCGCCCGGCTCGACCGCATGCTGGCTAGCCGTGAAATCGGTACGCTGATCCAGGCGCTGGGCACCAGTATCGGGCCGGAATTCAACCTCGAAAAACTGCGCTATCACAAGGTCATCATCATGACCGACGCCGATGTGGACGGCGCCCACATCCGCACGCTGCTGCTCACCTTCTTCTTCCGCCACATGCCGACGCTGATCGACGGCGGGCACCTGTTTATCGCCCAGCCGCCGCTCTACAAGGTCACGCGCGGCCGTTCGGAAGTCTATCTGAAGGACAATGCGGCGCTGGAGGATTATCTTGTCGAAGCTGGCGCCGGCAATCTGGTGCTCACAACGGCGGCCGGCCCGCGCAGCGGCGCCGATCTGGCGGCGCTGGTGGAACATGCCCGCCGCATGCGGGCGCTGATGGCCTATGTGCCGCGCCGCTACCCGGCGGCTGTGATCGACGCGCTGGCCCTGAATGGCGCATTGGCCCGGCCCGATGCGGGCGCGGCGGCGACGACCGCAGCCTGGCTGAGTGCCGCCGATACCGATGGCGGCCGCTGGACGGTGACAGTCACCGATGATGGTGGTTATCACGCCGCGCGCGAATGGCGCGGGGTGACCGATCACCATGTCATCGATGGCGCCTTCCTCTCTTCTCCCGAAGCCCCGCGCCTTGCCGCGTTGGCTGCGCAGGAAGCCGCGGCCTATGCCGCGCCATCGCAACTGGGCAATTTCCGCATCACCAGCCCGGCCGATCTGCTTGCGGCGGTGCTCGATGCCGGCCGCAAGGGCCTGGCCATCGCCCGCTACAAGGGCCTGGGCGAAATGAACGCCGACCAATTGTGGGAAACCACGCTCGATCCGGCCGCCCGCACCCTGCTCCGCGTCGACGTGGATGAAGCGGCTGATGCAGACGACATATTCGCCAAGCTGATGGGCGACGTGGTGGAAGAACGCCGCAACTTCATCCAGGAAAACGCGCTGAACGTGGCGAATCTGGACGTGTGATATGCATATCGGCTTGATCGGCGGCATCGGGCCGGCCGCGCAGGATTATTACACACGCCAATTGATCGGCCATTTTTCCCACGCCGGGGTGGGGCTGGATTTGACCACAGCGCATGGCGACGCGCCGACCCTGCTTGCCAATCTGGCCGCCGATCGCCGCGCCCAACAGGCAGCGATCTTCGTGCGCCTGACTGAACGCCTTGCCCGAGCCGGCGCCGAATTCGTTGCGGTCACATCAATTGCCGGGCATTTCTGCCGGGCTGAATTTGCCGCCGCCTCGCCGCTGCCGGTGATCGACATGATCGATGCGGTGGCGCGCGACGTTGCCGCACGCGGCGTGCAGAAGCTGGGCATTCTGGGCACAAAAACCGTCATGGCGTCAGGCTTTTATGGTGGCATCACCACCGCGCGGGTTTTCACCCCGACCGATCTTGACGCGGTACATGCTGCCTATGCGGCCATGGCCACTGCCGGCACGGTCAACGCCGGGCAGCGGCAGATTTTCGAGAACGCGGCCGAGGAGCTGATGGCGAAGGGCGCTGAGGCCATCCTGCTTGGCGGGACCGATCTGGCCTTGGTGTTCGATGCTGTCACGGCACCGTTTCCGGTGATCGACTGCGCAGCTCTCCACGCTGTGGTCATCGCGCAGCAGGCTATTGGGCAGGCTGGCCCGCCGCCGCCAGCAGCCGCCTGATCAACGCCCGGTCCAGCGCTACTGCCCGGCGGGTTTCGTCCGTCCCCGGTTCGCGGCTGGTGACGGTTTCAGCGGCGAGCAGGCTGTTGGCAATGGCTTCTTCGGTTGCGTCGGCGGCCGCGATGAACAGCGGCGTGGTCGCCTCGTTGCCCAGTTCCGGATAAGCGGTGCTCGCGGCCCGGCGGGCGGCGGTGCGGCGGACGCTATCGGCGGTGGAAAAGACGATGGCATAATCGCCGCTGCCGTTGGAGAAGGCCGATCCGGTGCGGGCGAGGCCGGCCATTGCGCGCGCCGCCAGCCGGGTGAGGTTGCGGTCGGACAGCGGCGCGTCGGTGGCGACCACGATCATGATCGAGCCGTCAGCCGAGACGCGCGCTGCTGTCTTGCCCGGCGGTGGTGGGATGGGGACGCCCGCGAGGATCAGCCGGCCGCCATAATTGCTCTGCACCAGCACGCCCACGGTGAAGCCTGCGGGCGTGCGCCGTGACGAAGTGCCTATGCCGCCTTTGTAGCCAAAGGCAATCGTGCCGCGTCCGGCACCGACCGCGCCTTCCTGCACGGGGCCGGGCCTGGCTTCGGCGATGGCGCGGCGGGCATCTGCGATGCTGAGGGCGCGGGCGCGGATATCGTTGAGCCCGCCATCGTTGGTTTCGCCGACCACGGCGTTGACCGAGCGCACACCCTCGTTCCCTGGCTGGCTGAGCGTGTGTTCGATGATGGCGGCAGCAGCTTCCGGCACGTTCAGCGTGTTGGTGAGCATGATCGGCGTTTCGATCTCGCCCAGTTCGCGCACCTGGCTCAAGCCCATCAACTTGCCGAACCCATTGGCAACAAAGATGCCGGCAGGCACCTTCTCGGCAAAGATGTTGCCGGCATGGGGCAGGATGGCGGTGACGCCGGTGCGGATGGTGTCGCCGCGATCAAGCGTGAACTGGCCGACAGCCACGCCGGGCACATCGGTGATGGCGTTGAGCGGTCCGGTGGGCATTGGGCCGGGCGCGATGCCGAAGTGGCGGGCGCGGATGGCCGCAGCGGGGTGGGCGGTTATCAGGGCGAGGCTGAGGAAGAGGAGGCGCATGGCGCATCATGACGTGCCGCGCCCAAAAATAAAGTGCCGCCCGGCGTCGAGGGATGGGAGACGCCGGGCGGCACCGTCACAATGCACCCCGAGAGGGGCAAGAGAGGCGCATCGGAGCTCTTGGGGAGAACGAAGACTGGGGGGCTCTGTGGGCGGGGCGCACCTTGATGGGGGGTGAAGGGTGCGCCACCGGCCGTATCGGCGGGCAAGGACGGCCCCTGCCCCAATCCTCGAACGAAGTTCGAAGAAAGCGCCCGCCGTGTTGTCAGGCGATCAGCCGGTCACCTTGTCGGCAGCGATGGCCGCCATGGTGGCGCTGCGGGTGGCCTTCAGGGTTTCCTGATAGCAGGCATATTCCTCGGCGACCGCCATGCGGCTGGCATCGGAACCATGGCACACCTGCTTGGCGGCGGCGCGCAGGCGGTTTTCGAGGCGGCTGCGGCCAGCCGGCGAACCCAGGTCGAGATCGGCATAGGCGACATAGGCGACCTTGTGGCCGGCTTCGTTCTTGCCATAGGCGATCTGGGCGTTGGCCGGGGTGGCGGTGGCACCGGCGATGCACAGGCCGGCGAAGAACAGGGTGCCGGCAGCGCCGACCAGGTTGCG